>Ga0208829_100149_pt1 | contig 7601 bp, 5 predicted proteins | sample LakMenEpi19Jul08_FD_150714 | JGI IMG/M metagenome (GOLD analysis project Ga0208829, IMG submission 150714) | Freshwater microbial communities from Lake Mendota, WI - 19JUL2008 deep hole epilimnion (SPAdes) | ecosystem: Environmental > Aquatic > Freshwater > Lake > Epilimnion/Euphotic zone ... | reverse complement strand
GGAATGATTCTCCGTTATCCAAAATAACTTCGTAAATTCCCTGCTTATCCTTCCTAAAGGATGGTTGTGCTTTGGCTATAACTACTTTTTCACCATCCCAAGCGTGTACATGGAAATCGCTATTTAAGCTCATTACGCACTTACTGCGCTTTAGAACTGGGTCATAGATCTCTTGTTCTGGGGCAAGACACCTGTTGCCCCCGAGTGCTAAAACTTCAGAGACTTGCGACAATTGCTCTTCAGCTTTTTCCCAATGCGGAAGCCTAAATCCGTAGCGAAATGGATCTTTCTCAGCGTTCTCGATGGCCTCATGGTAAATCCGATGAAGCTCAATGAGATCATCTGGCTCCATCAAGGCTACCTCGTCATCGCTGGGAGGCTGAAGAATTGGATGTTTGCGCCACTGCATTAGTTCGTTTTATACGCACCAGTCTCCATTAGGATGTCTTTGATGTGATACACGCTATCACACTCCTCACAACAAAACGCATCCTCTTCCGCTGGAAACGACCCTCTATTCCCGTCAACAAAGTGAAGCTCTCGACGCTTCTTACAATGTTTGCACACGCCAATGAAGGGCTTGACGAACTTCTCCAGCACCACATTCCAAATCTTAGCGTTGAATTTCTCTGCTAGATACGAAGCGTAAACACTGGTGTGGCACTTGTGCTGAACGCCGTCATGCTCGACCATGTAGTGGCGAACGAGGTTGCCACCATCCTTAGCGTAATCAGCGTATCTGGATTCTGGTTCTGCTATCATTCTAGGATTTCGACTTCTACCGCTTGGACTTTGACTTTATTGGCAATCCTAGACTTGGCTTCCGCAATCATCTTAGCCGCATCATCAATAGACGGCCCCTTGCGATGCTCAACAATGGTACTCGCCATGCCCGAGAGCTGTCCAGCCTTATCGGTCATAATGCCAATAGTCAACGCCAATCGGTCTGGTGAGATTGCCTTGAGCTGGTCTGGGTCACGGCTTAACTGCTCTGCCTTCTCGAACAAGAGGTCGGTGTACTCAGCCGCAGCAATGGCGTAGCGTTTAGAGAACTCTTTACGCTTTGACTCCAGCGTGTCGTTATGCCTCCATTCCAGCGCACGAACAGTCTCATGCGTCACCCTGCACTTCTTGGCAATAGCATTGATACGCCCACCCTGCGCCAGCATCCAGAGAATCTGTGCCGCCACATTCGGGTTGTAGTTCTCGATAGTGTTCCGAGGGAATTGCTTAGCCCTTTCCTTGACCTCAAGGAAGAACTCTTTCATTGCCTCTTTACTATCAATTGCTGATAGGTCTTCGTCGCTCATTTGGTCTTCTTGCCGTTTTTAACCTTAACGGCCCCAGAGTGCAACTCTTTTTTGAGCTTATTCTGTTGCGTCGAGGAAAGCGGAGAACCCTTACTGAGCAGGTAACCTACTTGCTTTTTACTTTTTGTCTTCATTTCTTCTGTAGGATTCTGATGTCGCGCACAACTTCCGGCGTGGCAATTCCCTTCTTCATGAACATTTTAAGAACCGAGTCTGGCTCTTGGCTTTTTTGCATCTGTTTGAAGATGTACCTAGCCCTAGTTCCATCGTTGGTGCTAAGTGCTTTTACCAGCTTATCTTTATCTCCAATGTTAAGCCTGTCATCAATAAGCCGTTGCTTATGGTGGCTTGCCAACGACTTACCTTTATTGGGATCTTGCTTGGCTATTTCACGAATCCTTGCTTCAATGTCTTTTCTAGGAAGATTAGAGATTTCATCATAAGCGTCCGTAATTGTATCACGCTTAATCCTTGGTGCGTCAAGAATTTCTCCATCAAGTGCCGCAAGAGCAATCTCGCTACCAAATCCATTCTCTCGAAGCATCCCTGCAATCCTGCCATCATCAAGACCGATTGTACGCAAGTTACTTACATGGCGGTTTAATGATTGAAGGTTGTCTCTGTATGACTGGTTACTTTGATTGTAGACCTCATCAAACTCCTGTTGATTCATCTTCCCTTCTTCAACACGAAACCTTGCTGACGCGATATTTGATCGTTCAGTATTAAGGTTGTCATTTAAAGATCTAGCCCTAAACCCAAATCCTTTATCTATTGTTGTGTCATTAAAACGAAGTCCAAGCAGTCTTTGAGTAGTTTGACCTACTGGTCTTGTTTTTGATTTTTCTACTTCATTTATAAAACCCGGAGTTAATAGCTCACCGACAAAAAACTTGCCTTTATCAAGCATCTTTGTGGACGGGTCTTCAGCCGTAGTTATTTTGCGATCTCTTTCAAAATCGTAATTATTTAGAGCTTGGGTAAGAGCATTCATTGTGAACGATCCCTCTCCAAGAATGTCTTCGCTGATGCCCTCAACTCCATACTTCAACCCCTCACCGAACGACCTGCCATTAAACCCTGCCATAAACGGGCCAACAAACTGTTGTTGAGGAATTAAATAAGATGTATTCATCCACCTTACATCACCAGTCTTTGGATCTGATGTGATAAACAATGGACGCTTTTCGGCATATTCCGGCAAAACGGTTTCCCGCAGTGCTCGGTTTTTCTCTTTAGTGGTTCCACGGAACTCCATTGTTTTCTCTATTGTCATTGCACTTGTCGCATAGACAACAGCAAGGGATGCCATTTTTTTGATAGCCTCATCTCTAATTGCTTTTTGATTTGCCTCTACCCCAAACTTTTCAGATAACTCTTGGGCGTAGGAACCATCGAGCATCTTCTTAATCAGCTTTCCTTGGTTGTACTGATTGCGAGCCAACTCAACAGTGAACGTAGCAAATTGACCAAACGGAACGCCATACCTTGAAAGAGTCTTAAAGTTTCTGTTTACGAAGTCGTAGTTTTGGAATGTATTATTTGTAAACTCGGAAGACTGTTTTTCAATCAAATCAAGCGGCGCATTAGGGAATTGCCTAGTGAGCTGTAACTCGTAATTCTTTGCAGTAGCAAGCCTGTTAATAACATCGAAAGAACTATATAATTTCCCAAATGGGTCTATTACCTTTTGTGCAGATTTCCCGATTGATCCGGATTGCAACCCAGCTTGTATGTCAGAAAATGTTAGACCCTGTGGAATAAGCCCAAGTTCTTTTTTCCTTTTGAACTCGTCCAAATCAACATTGGAAAGTTTTTTGGCTATCGACTCAAATTGAGCGGCAGCAAATTTGCCACCCTGTTTAAAGTCTTTAAATGGATTCATGCCCATTCCAGCCATGTTTACTGGGCCATAAATATAATTGGACGCAAAGGAGACTGGGTTAAATACAGTCTTTGCTGCCTTCGAGGCAGATACCGATGTTTGCCATAAGTCTTTTGCTGTTTTTTCAGCGAAGTCCATTGCGGCATTATCAGTTCCATTCGCGTACAAATGATTGATTGCTACCTGTAATTCTGGCGGCCCATAAAGTTCTTCTTCTCCAATCCTTGCGTTACCCCTTCGCAGCTTGATCGGCTGGAGTCCCTCTACTCCTTCTCCAGCAAACTTCGCAATCCCCATATCCCTAAAAATGTTAGAGATCTGGTTGTCAGCTTTATCATACGCCACAAGCCTAGACAGCTTTGACATAGTCTCGCTAATCTTTTCACCTGGCGTTGTATACTCACCAAGGTACTTTCTTAATGCTGGGGATAGGTCTTTCTTTTCCTTTAGGATTCCAGCATTCTGGGAGTATATCCAATTGTGCAGCTCATCTGGATTACTGGCTTTTTTTGCGTTCAGGTCAGCTATGTACCTTTCCGCATCAGCCTTGCCCATCGGCGGCAAGTCAATCTCAGAGCCGTAATTAGGGTTATCAACCTCAAGCCTATTACCTTGAGCGTCAGTTTTACGGATAAATTTACGCTCATCTATTCCAATGCGAGGCTGCGTTGTTAAGTCGTTAAGTAACTCTTGAGACGATTGTTTAGATGGAGAGTAGTTTGCGTCTCCAAAGAAAGCGTAGGATCTAGTAAGGTAATCACCTTCATTCTTGCTTTCCTCAATGTACTTGGCAAGAAGGTCTGGCATCTTCCTTTGCCCGTTGTAGTGCATCTCAAGAAGTCCATCTTGATACTCAGCAATGTATTTTCTGGCTTGAGAAAGATCAGCAGCAAGAGACTCAAGCTCCTTGGGAACCTTAGGGGCTTTACCTGTGATGTACTCCAAAGCAAACTGCTGGACTGCGGCTGGATCGGAAGACTTGGCAATAGCGTCATTTACCCTAGATCCAAGAATGCCTCCTACCTCGCGACCAGTAGAAGCAATGTTGGCTGCGTCACGCATTGCTTGAGCTGCTTCTTTTCCAACGACTTTGGTTGGAGCGATGTTAGCCTTTGCGGTTTGCCCAAGAGTTCCAATAAACTCTTTCAAGTTGTCCTTAGTTAAAAAGTCCTTGGGGTCTACATCTTGAGTCAGTGCATCAACATAAGAAACCGCCCCGCTATCTCCACGGTTTACTAAGTTATTTAATTCATTTGGGGATTTCCCAGCAAACTCCCTCAGAATAGGGATCATTTCTTTTTGGGTCTTCCCGAGGCCAGCCCCAAATAATCCAGCAACAACGCTAGATCCTGCAAGTTCACCGGTACTAGGCAGCTCGCCGGTTTCATAAAGCTCTTCAGCGGCAACCGTTGTGGGGGCCGCAATAGCACCGACAGCAGCTGTAGTTGCAATAGGGCGTTTAGCCAATGCCTCGGATGCTTTAACTAATGTTTGTGGCCCTTTTGTGATCTTACTTCCTGGAATAAGGTTCATCAATGACGACACAGCGGTTCTGCCCCAGTTGATTGAATCACGACCTTCTATCTTTTGAGCGGAGATAGACCCAGTTGCGCCACCTCCAGTCGCCCCAAGAAAATAACCAATACCAGCTCCAATTGGAACTGTAATAATTTCTTCTGGCAACAATGCTTGCGGCCCCATTTGGCCTAATGCCACAGCAGTTCCAGCTCCAGCTAGTGTACCAGCAGCCTTGGAACCTTCTGCGATTCCGATCTCTGCTAAAAGCCCAGCACCTATTTGCATAAGTGAAGGTTCCTTCTCTGGGCTTTTCTCCGCCTCTTTAACTCTAGACTCAATCTCCTTATTTACGGATTCCTGAGTTCGCTCTGCCGTAACTGGTATTGAAACTCCATCAATATCAACGGTTGGCTGAACACCCTGCGCTTCTTTATTAAGGTTCTCGGCTACCTGCTCGTTTTGGGTAGCTTCTTCTTTGGGCGCGGGAGTAATTGAAGAAGCGATCTCGTCAATCTCCTCGTCAGTTAAAACCGAATCTGCCTCAATGGTTTTTCCGTTGATAACATATTTGGGCATAAACTAATTATTCGGGGATGATTTGATAAGATGTTCCAGATTTGGTTTTATTTTTGTTGTCTTTTGGCTTTGGATTAGATTGCCCCCGCTCACCAAAAACATCTGGTAGATCAGTCTTGGTAAATACACCCATTAGACCCTTGCCGCCAGCAGCGTTCATTAAGATAACAGCCTCTTCATCATTACCAGCTTTATATGCCTCTGATGCTTTACGCATGGTAATTTGTTTTTCCTCCATACTTGTTGGAGCGGTTTGAACTCCTTGAGTGTAAACCTCTGGTTGAGCCACAACTCCCTCAACTGGCGCGACATCGTAAGTTTGCCCAAGCGCAACTGGAGCTTGAGAAACAAATGGAACACCCATTGCCTCAGTTTCAGCTTTAGGTTCCTTTTGATACATCGAGTTAAATACATCAGAGTTGATTGCTCCTTTGCTTACTGGCTGTCCGCCCATATATCTCGTGCCAGACTTAGACCCGATTTCAATCTGTGTTCCGTCAGCAAGAACTTTAGGTTTCTTTTCCTCTTCGGTTTGGATTGCGAGAGACTTGTCGATAAAAGAAGAAACTTTCGCTAGTTGTTCACTGGCCTTCTTTGTGTCACCTTTTGCAACAAGCGACGACAGCCTAGAAAGATCAGAGTTGGGAAGATCAATCCCGCGCTCATCAGCAAGAGCAATAGAGTCTTGAATACGCATCGCAAGCTCATCAGAACTGTATTCTGGGGGTTTTTCTTTCTCGCTTACCCTCGGTGTTGGAACAGACGCTTTCTTTTGAAAGGCGAATAATTGAGAAACATTGCCAGAAAATGCTTTGCCATTTTTGTTTACAATTGCGTTTCTAATTTGATTTTCAAATAAGTCCGCTTGATCGTTATACCCATTAGTCCGCATCAATTTGATAGCCGTTTCCGCTTGTGCAACGGTTGACTTTATATTTGAGTTTGGTGAAAGAAGGCTTTGAAGTGATTCCATAATTTTAATAATTAAAATACAACTCCGGACGCGCTATCTCCATCACCACCACCGCCACCACTTTGCGATGCAGCAAACTTCTGCTGGCGAAGGTTCATCATTTGCTGGCTCATAAGTCCGCTCATGCTGTTCTTGATAAGATCGGGGACAACTGATGCGTCTGCGAATCTATCTGTCAACGAGACATCCTCGTCCTTGAGCCTATTACCGACATCTCCAAGGATCGGGGCGAGTTCTGGCATAAGTTTAAGAGCAGCGTCAATTTGAGTTGATGCCATCTTAACCTGCTTCTTTTTCTCCCCCTGCTGCTTGAAGTAGTCCTTCGCCTGCCCAGCTAGATCAGAGATCATCTGATATGGTGCTGCTTGTGCCGCTCCTCCTGCCGCTGCCGCTCCAGAATAGTCTGGAGTTTGATACAATTCGGGTCGTACCTGTCCAAATGTAATTGCCATGATATTATTTAACTAGTGCGTAATTTACTGCCTTGTAACCACCAAACTCACGCACTGCTTCTGGGTTAACCTTCTCAACATCCTGTGCCATAACACCCATTTGCGTCATGCTTTCACCCTTGTACTTATAGGTGTAAATTGGAACTCCTCCATCGGTAGTCCCAACCCTCTGGATGTCGGTCTTAAGCCTGCGGTCTGATGCCATAAATATGGATGCACCAGTTCCGATCATGTCCCCAATCATCTTATCTCTTGCAATCTTTGCCTGCATATCCATTTGGTACTGAGCCAAATTTCTTGCGTCCATTTGGCCCGATTTAGTGAGGGCAAGGTTAAGACCTAAGTTGGGGTCAAGGCTTGGTGTCATAGTCTCACCAAGGTTCAGTCCAATGTTTGCCATGTTAGTCCCTGCGGTGTAGGACTGTGGCGTTTGGTTAAGTAGATCTAGTCCCGGAGTGGTGTAAAACCCACCAGCAGCACTGTATGCTCTACTTGCCTCGTCCCCTGCTGTAGATCGAAGTCCAGCACGCATACGCTCGATGTCCTGCAATTGTTCAAGTCCAGCCTGCCGCATATCAGCGGTCGTGGTCGCGCCAGTAATGCCTTGATTAAACAACGCTTGTTGCTCTTGGAATCTTAGGTTGGCAAGATTTTGGCGTTGATCGAATGCCTGTTGCCCAGCCTGTGACGCTTGCGCCCTGCGTCCAGCTAATGCCGCTTCACGGTTTTGGATCTCTGCGGCAATTGCAGCATTACCACCCAGCCTTCCAGCCGATTGTGCGGCCTCCCGTGCTGTCTGTTGCGCCATGCGTTGCTCTTGAGCGGAAAGTGTTCCTCGACGGGCGTAGGCTTCTTGAGCCATCTGGTTCGCCATCGCAGCGTCTTGT
>Ga0208829_100141_pt1 | contig 8041 bp, 11 predicted proteins | sample LakMenEpi19Jul08_FD_150714 | JGI IMG/M metagenome (GOLD analysis project Ga0208829, IMG submission 150714) | Freshwater microbial communities from Lake Mendota, WI - 19JUL2008 deep hole epilimnion (SPAdes) | ecosystem: Environmental > Aquatic > Freshwater > Lake > Epilimnion/Euphotic zone ... | reverse complement strand
TAAGCATCGACATCTGAAGGGCGCGCTTCACAGGGACGCCATCAGCGATCCACTTGTATAGCGCCTGGGTGGATACATCCAGAAGCGCACACAGCCGACGCATATTTCCGTTGGTGGCGATCTTGGCCACACGCTCTACCGCACTGCGGATTTTGTTTTCTTCATTTTCAATCATCATTTTTCTCCTTGACATACTTTGTTGAGTTGCTAACTGGGGGTTGTCGCCGCACATTTACAGCGCCGATACAAAGTGTCAACAGGAGAAATTCAAATGAGCCAATTGGAAGACATCGCGAAGGCGCTACGCCAGATCGCGAAGCAGATAGAAGAACTGTCTGCACCCGCTAAGGCCGCACCGGCCACACCCCAGATCGAACCAGGCACCGTCATCACCCTCGAAGACGTTCGCGCTGCGCTGACCAAGCTGGCCTCTGCTAAGGGCGCCACGCACGTCAAGGCGCTACTCGGCGACTTTGGCGCCAAAAAGCTCTCTGACCTCGCCCCTGCAAGCTACGCAGTCGTGCTGCTTGCTGCTGAAAAGGAACTGGGCAATGTCTGACGCACAAGTCCGTGCGCTCATCGCAGAGCGCAACAAGATGCGCGCCATGCTTCAGAGCATCGACGCCGAACTGTCGAACGCCGTTGGGCAGTGGAGCCGCGAACACGGCTTTCTCGTAAAGCTCACGCCCGAACAGGTGCTGCGCGAACTACAGGTGCCGGCATGAACGACGAAGACGACGATCTCCGCGCTGCCCGTGGCTGCGTCACCGCGCTGTCGTGGTGTGGTGTGTTCTGGCTGGTGCTGTTCCTGTCGTTCGTGTTTGGTTGAAAGGGAAATTAATGCAACTTGAAATGTTCGAAGAGGCCGAACCGGCCCACGCCAAGCTCTCGCCGTCGTCAGCGCACCGCTGGCTGTACTGCGCCGGCAGCGTGAAGCTTGAGGCAGGGATGCCCGACCAGTCGACCGAGTTCAGCCGTGAAGGCACGGCGGCTCACGCACTGGCCGAGTGGTGCCTACGCGAGGAGATCCACCCGACCGAGATGGTGGGCGACGAGCTTGAGGGCTGGGTCATCACCAAGGACATGGCCGACCACGTCGCGGACTACGTCGACTACGTCCGCAACATCCACGGCACTGACGGTGAAAGCAACCTGTTCATAGAGCAGCGCGTCGAGTTCACCGAATGGGTGCCTGGTGGCTTCGGCACGTCGGACGCCATCGTTGTTGGCGATGGCCTGTGCCACGTCATCGACTTGAAGTTCGGCCAAGGCGTCAAGGTCAGCGCGCACCAGAACGAACAGGCGATGCTCTATGCCCTTGGCGTGTGGCAGACCTATGGCCGGATCTTCAACATCGATACGTTCGTGTTGCACATCCATATGCCACGGCTCGACTACGTCAGCGAGTACACCATCACGGTGAAGGAACTGCTGCGCTGGGCCGACAAGGTTGTGCGCCCCGCCGCTGCCAAGGCCGTTGAAGGGTCGGACAACTTCGAACCCAGCGAGAAGGCGTGTCGCTTCTGCAAGGCCCGCGCAACGTGTAAGGCACTGGCCAAGCACAACTACGAGATCGCAGTCGGCCAGTTCGACGACCTTGAAGCACCGCTGGAGCCAACGGCGCCAGGGCTTCTGTCGGTCGACGAGATCGCCAAGCTGCTGCCGAAGTTGTCGATGATCAAGTCGTGGGCCAACGACGTCGAAGAACACGCGCACAAGACCTTAGCCGCTGGCGGTGTCGTGCCTGGCTACAAGCTGGTCGAAGGCCGCAGCAACAGGCAGTGGGCCGACGACGACCAAGCCGCCAAGGTGCTTTACGACAAGGGCTACGACCCCTTCACCAAGAAAGTAATTTCACCCACTCAGGCAGAGAAGCTGCTTGGGCGGACGAAAGCCGCCGAGATCGCCGATCTCGTCGTTAAGCCACGGGGCAAGCCTTCGCTCGCTCCAGATTCCGATCCACGTCCTGCCTATGGCGCAGCCGCCGTCGATCTATTTTAAAAAGGAAAAGTCAATGACTGCACTAGTACTCAAGAATGTCCGCCTCTCGTTCCCACAAATCTGGACGCCAAAGGCATTCGCCGCTGGCCAAGACCCGCGCTTCAACGCCAACTTCCTTATCCACAAGGAAGAGCAGGCTGAACTGATCGCCAAGATCAAGGAAGCCGTGAAGGCCGTGGCCACCGAGAAGTGGGGCAAGGACGTGCCGAAGTCGCTCAAGGTCTGCATCGGCGACGGTGAAGAAAAGGATTACGACGGCTACGACGGCGCGATGTTCCTCTCGGCATCCACGAAGACCCGTCCCGTGATCGTCGACCAGAAGAAGAATCCTCTGGCCGAAGAAGACGGCAAGCCTTACGCCGGCTGCTACGTCAACGCAGCGATCTCGCTGTGGGCGCAGGACAACCAGTGGGGCAAGCGTGTGAACGCATCGCTCGACGCCATCCAGTTCGTCAAGGACGGCGATGCGTTTGGCGGCAAGAAGACCACCGCTGACGTGTTTGGCGAAATCGAAGAAGACGATAACGACTCTTTCCTCGACTAACCAATGAGGGGCTGGGGGAGTTTGGAAGTCGCCCCCAGCCCTAACCTTTAGGAGCAAGACATGGACCGTCGCACGAAAAAAGAACTGATTAAAGAGCTAGACAAATGGTCTGGCGTCATCGCCCACCGCTTTGACATGGGCGGCAAGCATGAACGCTTGGTCGTCGAAACCGAGAAGGGAAGCCGCTTCGTGGCCATGTCCTTGACGGCGTCTGACCACAGAGCTACCCAAAACAAGATCGGCGATCTCCGCAAGGTGCTTCGCGAACTTGGCGCAGAGAAAGATTGAACAGTGCAGATCAGCATCGACTTTGAAACATATTCCGAATGTGACATCAAGACAGCCGGCGGCTACAACTATGCCGCCCACCCCTCGACCGAAGTCATCTGCATGGCGTGGGCCATCGACGATGAAGACCCGCAGTTGTGGTTGCCGGATCAGCAGTTTCCAAAGCGCCTGGCGCAGGCGCTTATGTGGGAGAACGCTGAAGTCTGGGCGTGGAACGCCGCGTTCGAACGGGCGGTCTGGTACCACAAAATCCTCTGGAAGCACGACATCGGCGTGGCCGACCACAAATGGAACGACACCGCCGCGCTGGGGGCCACCCTCGCCCTGCCCCGCGCTCTGGGCCAGTGCGCCGAGGTGTTGGATCTGGTCGAACAGAAAGACACCCGTGGCCGCTACCTGATCCAGCGCCTGTGTAAACCCTACCGTGGCGAGCGTCGGCGCGACCAGCATCTGCTCGACGAGCTTTACGATTACTGCAAGCAGGACGTCGTCACAGAGCGCGCCATCAAAAAATACGTCCAGCAGTACAAGCCGATGGGCGAACACGAACGCGAAGTGTGGCTGCTCGACCAAGCAATCAACTGGCGCGGTGTCGGCATTGACACCACCAACGTCGCCAACGCCCTCGACCTGATCATCGCCACGGCAGAGCGCCTGAACGCCAGCGTGGTCGATATCACAGACGGCGCGCTGTCCGGTGTCGGCTCTCGCGCACAGGTCATGGCGTGGTGCCGCGATCAGGGCTACAGGCTCACCGGCTACGACAAGAACGCGATTCTAGAGGCACTGGCCGACCCCGCGCTGCCGCCAGTCGTGCGTGACGTGCTGAAGGTACGCCAGACGCTGGGCAAGGCGTCCACGTCTAAATATCTATCGATGCAGAACCTGGCGGGCAATGACAACCGCGCCCGTGGCGTCTTCTCTTACCACGGCGCTCAGACAGGCCGGTGGGCCGGTCGCGGCTTCCAGCCGCAGAACCTACCCCGCCCTGCGTTCGACGACGCCGACAACTGCGTGAAGCTCTTCGAACACCGCGACCCTGAACTGCTGGAGATCCTGTACGGCGACCCGATGGTGGCGCTGTCCTCGACCCTGCGGTCGATGATCGTGCCTGCCGCCGGCAAGCGCCTACTTGTGGCCGACTTCAACGCAATCGAAGCCCGCGTGTTGGCGTGGCTTGCTGGTGAACAGGCGCCTCTGGACGTATTCGCCAGTGGCCAGTGCATCTACTGCCACGCCGCGACAAGCATCTACGGTCGCACCATTACCAAAGCCGACAAGGAAGAACGCCAGATCGGCAAGGTCGCCGTGTTGGCGCTGGGCTACCAAGGCGGCGTCGGCGCGTTCCAGACAATGGCTGCGGCGTACCGCGTCGAGATCTCCGACGAGATGGCCGACGACATCAAGGTCAAGTGGCGTAAGGCGAACCGGAACATCTCGCGGTTCTGGTACGCGCTGGAAGAAGCAGCGAAGAACGCTGTGGTTCACCGTGGCCATGCGTTCGACGCTGGGCCGATCACATTTAAATGTCATGGCGACTTCCTGTTCGCCAAGCTGCCGTCAGGCCGCAGGCTGGCCTACTACAAGCCGGTCATCGGCAACAACGGTCTGGAGTTCTGGGGAACCGACAGCCGCCTTGGCGGACGCTGGGCGAAGCTCACAACCTACGGCGGCAAGCTGTGTGAAAACGTCACGCAGGCTGTGAGCCGTGACCTGTTGGCCGACGCCATGTTGCGCGTCGAGGCCGCTGGCTATCCCGTGGTTATGTCGGTGCATGACGAAGTGGTGTCTGAAGCGCCGATTGGGTTCGGCTCGTTGAAAGAATTCGAACGGCTGATGTGTGTGATGCCCGACTGGGCCACCGGCTTGCCGATGGCTGTCGAGGGCTTTGAGTGTGAGCGATATAGGAAATGATTTTAGAACGTGACATCGAAGCGAAGGCCGTGAAGTGGGCCAAGGCCAACGGCTGGCTGACTTACAAGTTCGTCAGCCCATCACAGCGCGGTGTGCCTGACCGGATCTTCATTAAGGCCGGCCACGTCGTGTTCATCGAATTCAAGGCGCCAGGCAAGAAGCCGACACCGCTTCAGGCGCAGACCATCCGCAAACTGAAAGACGCCGGCTGCGAAGTCTGGGTCTGCGACAACGTAGAAAGTGCGATAGATGCTCTCTCGGAATGATCTCCACCCCTACCAGCGCCAAGCGGTGCAGTTCATCAAGGACACGCCGTCGTGCGCCCTGTGGCTGGACATGGGCCTTGGCAAAACCGTCTCAACCCTGACGGCGGTTAAAGACCTAGTGGCTGAAGGCGCGGCCAGCCGTGTGCTGATCATCGCGCCGCTGCGTGTGGCGCTGTCCACCTGGCCGAACGAGGTGAAGCGTTGGGACTTTCTGTCTAACCTGTACATCCACCAGCTTGCAGGGCTGTCGCCAGCAGCGCGCCAGAGGGCAATCGTCCCGCCTTACAACATAAGCGTCATCAATCGCGAACTATTGCCGTGGCTGGTCGAGGCGTATGGAAAACGCTGGCCATACGACACGGTGATCATCGACGAGGCCAGTGCGTTCAAGTCGACGCAGGCCAAGCGGTGGCGCGCCCTGCGCTCTGTGCTGCCGAAGATCAAGCGGATGATCGAACTCACCGCGACACCAGCCGCAAACAACCTGATCGACCTGTGGCCGCAGATTTATTTGCTCGACAAGGGCGAACGGCTGGGCCGGACGAAGGGGATGTTTCTTGAGAAGTTCTGCCGCACGGTCGGCAACCCCCAATGGAACCAGTGGGAGGTAAAGCCGGAGAAGCGCGATGCGCTGTACGCGCTTCTCGCGGACCTGACTATCAGGATGTCGGCCAATGATTACTTGGATGTGCCTGATCGTGTCGATTCTGTGATCGAAGTCCTACCTGTACAGAAATGGCGTAAGCAGTATGCCGACCTCCAAAAAGACTTCGTGGTCGCGCTGGACCAAGGCGAGATCACGGCGGTCAACGCGGCGGTGCAGACGGGCAAGTTGCTCCAGATGTGCAACGGCGCTGTGTATTTGGAAGAAGGCGGGTACGAGGTCGTCCATAACGACAAGCTCGACGCGCTGGCCGAGTTACTAGAACAAACAGACGAGCCAGTGCTTGTGGCTTTTCAGTTCAAATCCGATCTCGCCAGGTTGCGGGAGCGGTTTCCGCAAGCCACTTTCTTGGGCAAAGAACCCGAAGTGATCGAGCGTTGGAATCAGGGAAAGATCCCGCTCCTGCTGGCGCACCCAGCCAGTGCGGGGCATGGGCTTAACCTTCAGGACGGTGGGCGCACGATTGTTTGGTTCGGTTTGCCGTGGAGTCTTGAACTCTACTCACAATTCAATGGCCGGCTTCACCGCCAGGGGCAGACCAAGCCCGTGTTGGTGTACCACATCTTGGTTAGCGGCACTGCGGATGAAGCAGTCCATACAACGCTGACCCAGAAAGACGCGACCCAGCAAGACCTCTTGGAAGCCATCAAAAAGTTGCAGACCCTGAAGAGTTGAGAGATGATACAACTACAAGTTGCGTCGATAGCCAAAAGTGCAGGAGTGTGGTTCATGGAATTCAGCCGCCGTCTGAAGCAGGCGTGTGATGAAAGCCCGATAGTCCCCGAACACGGCAAAGGCCGTCAGGTGTATCTGGCCAAGAAGATGAACGTCACACAGGAGGCGGTCAGAAAGTGGCTGGAAGGCGAAAGCTTGCCCCGCCCTGACAAGATCGCCCTACTGGCCAAGACGCTGGGGGTGGATGCGCTGTGGCTCCAACTCGGCACCAGCCCGCTGGAGATCGCCGACAAGCGCCAGGCAGCACAGCGCGGGGACGCAGCGGTCTACGGCGTGATGTCGTATTTGCTACTGGCCGGCTACCACGTCGCGATCCCCCAGGGCGAGAGCAAGGTCGACGTCTTTGCCATCAAGCATGGCACCCAGCTATCTATTGTGGCCCGAATGGGCCAGCTGCTGGCCAAGGGAGAGTGGACAGCCACCTTCCCCGCAACGGTCGAGGCGCGCTGGCAGGCAGTCTTTGCCACCGAGGGCCAGTCGCTGCATCTGGAGATCGTGGACGTGCCGCCGGAGCTTGCGCTGCGTCACGGCACACGCACCGGCAGCGGTGTCGAGGTGCTGATCAAGAGATCGCCGAAAGGCCGGTACACGCTGGGCGGTGTCGAACTGCGCCAGCTTCGCAATCCCGCAGAGGAAACCTGATGGAACGCCCTTGGATTGGTTTAAAGGAACTGGCCGATCTGTTCGGCCTGACGCTGGGGTCTATCCGCAACGCCATCGCAGAGCAGCGTTTCCCTGTCCCCACCTACAAGCTAGGAAAGCGCGTGGTGGCCGACAAACACGTCGTGGAGCAGTTCTTTGCCTCACGACGTGCTGACGGCATGAAGCAGATTACGCGGCGCGCGTCATAGGGATCACGTTCCCCGCCGCTTCGATCTTCTCTTGGTAGCGGCGGATGGCCACAGGGCCGTTGTGCAGATCCGCAGGGCGGAGATGCAGATACCGCTGGAGCATCTTCAGGTCTTTGTGGCCGGAGCAAAGCTGCACTTCGGTGATGCCGTAGCCCTGTTCGAACAGGCGGCTGATCGCTTCGTGGCGGATGTCGTGGAGGTGAAGGTCTTCGATGCCAGTCGCCGCGACGGCAACGGTGACGCCCGTGCTGACCGAATCTGCCTTGTACGGGAAGATGAACTCACTGGTACGCGGCTGGCGCTGGACGATGTCCCACGCGGCGCCCAGCAGCGGGGCGATCTCGTCACGCTTCTTGCGTGGATGTTTCCGCTGGCGGATCAGGATCGTCCGGTCGGCCTCGTTGATGTCGTCCCAGCGCAGGCGGCACGTCTCGCCGATGCGGAACGCACTGGCCAGTTGGAACGGCAGGATGTCCTCATACGGGATGCGGGAGTGGGTGAAGTGATCGACGATGGTGTCGATCTCGTCATCGCTGACCCGCCGGTCGCGCACGTTGGACTCGGCGATGATGCCGTGGGTCCGCATGAAGCGCACAGCGCGTTCGTAGGACACCATGTCTGGCCGCGCTTCCCACAGCGTCTCTGCGGTGGTCAGGACGGTGCGGAAGTAGATGACGTACTGCTGGCGAGTGCTGGGCAGGATGTCGCGCTTGCCGCTGATCCAATCGACCAGAACTTCGGTCGTCAGCTGGTCGAGGCGCTTGTCGCCAAGGTCAGT
>Ga0208829_100129_pt1 | contig 8721 bp, 11 predicted proteins | sample LakMenEpi19Jul08_FD_150714 | JGI IMG/M metagenome (GOLD analysis project Ga0208829, IMG submission 150714) | Freshwater microbial communities from Lake Mendota, WI - 19JUL2008 deep hole epilimnion (SPAdes) | ecosystem: Environmental > Aquatic > Freshwater > Lake > Epilimnion/Euphotic zone ... | reverse complement strand
CTGCTTCTGCTGCTGCATCAGCATTATCTAAAATTGCTGGTATCGCACTTTCAATCGCTTCTATATTAGCTTCAATTGCTGCATTAGAAGTTTTAGGATTTAGAATCGATAATATTGAATTAGGATTAGATTTATTAGGTAATGATGTTAGTAGGGTTTGGGGCAGCGTTACCGGAATAAAAAATACTGCTGAAAGGGCAGAAGATAAAGCTAACCAAGCACTCTCAAAACCAGGGATTAAAGGTGATAAAGGTGAAGCTGGTGCTACTGGTGAGAGAGGTCTAACTGGTGAGAGAGGCCTTACTGGTGAGAGAGGTCTAACTGGTGAGAGAGGCCTCACTGGTGAGAGAGGCCTCACTGGTGAGAGAGGTCTAACTGGTGAGAGAGGCCTCACTGGTGAGAGAGGTCTAACTGGTGAGAGAGGCCTCACTGGTGAGAGAGGTCTAACTGGTGCTACTGGTGAGAGAGGTCTAACTGGTGAGAGAGGTCTAACTGGTGCTACTGGTGAGAGAGGCCTCACTGGTGAGAGAGGTCTAACTGGTGAGAGAGGTCTAATTGGTGCTACTGGTGAGAGAGGCCTCACTGGTGAGAGAGGTCTAACTGGTGCTACTGGTGAGAGAGGCCTCACTGGTGCTACTGGTGCTACTGGTGCTACTGGTGCTACTGGTGAGAGAGGCCTCACTGGTGCTACTGGTGCTAAAGGAGAAAAAGGAGAGTTTGATATGGCAGAATTAGCTGGTATAGGTGCTGCTTTAAGTATGATTCAAGGTGGTCTTGTAGGTATAAAAGGTGATATAGAAGTAGTTAAGAATAATGTAGATTTACCTAAAATGAAATCTGCAATGGTATCAGCTACTCAAGAGGGATTATGCCAAGAGTTGCAAAATGGTAAATGTTTCCCTAATGGCTTGAATATGTGGTATCAATCTTCACCATTGGCAACGATTGCCCAGACGGCATCTATTGTACCTGTTACTGCGGGTGTATTTGCGTTGCAAGGTCAAGTAACTGCTTTACAAGGTCAAGTAACTGCTTTACAAATTCAAAATGCACAAAATAATGTTACTACCCTATCTACAGCAGCAGCAGTACAGCGCCTAACTCCTATAGCAATTGGTACTCAAAATTCTATTAATAATCAAAATAATGCTATCACTAATCTTGGTAGTAATATTAATAATCAATCTACTGCTATTACTAATCTTGGTAGCAATATAAATAATCAAAATAATGCAATTACTAATCTTGGTAGCAATATAAATAATCAAAATAATGCAATTACTAATCTTGGTAATAATATTAATAATCAATCTACTGCTATTACTAATCTTGGTAGCAATATAAATAATCAAAATAATGCAATTACTAATGTTAACAATGTAATCAATAATCAATCTACTGCTATTACTAATCTTGGTAATAATATCAATAATCAATCCACTGCCATTAATAATTTTGGGAATATTTTAAATAATCAATCTACTGCTATTAGTAATATTGGTGGTAATGTAACTGTATATGGTGGTATTGTGTCAGCAATGGCAGCCAACATAACAATATGGATACCTTTAGAAGTGCCTGTAGTTGCCTGTGAATTTAAAGATGGTAGATGGTCTCCAAAAAGAAATAATGTGCTAATTCAAGCGCAAACCACCCCTACTGGAAGTGAAGCGTTAACTATTTTAAATGCTTTTGAAGCAAAAGCTAGAATAGCTGAAGATACTTGCAATGCTAAAAATAATGATTCTAATATTTCCATTGCAGTACCTGATATGTGGTTAATCCGTCCAGAACACCATAGACCACAAGTTATTTATCAATTTGCAGAGATACTTAATGGTAAGCTAGGAAGCCCAAAATATTCAATAATAGTACCCCATCATAAACCAAATAAACCACAATCGCCACTACCAGAATATAAAAAAGGAAATTGGGAATATATATATGTTTTAAAGGACAATTCTAAAATTACAATTCATGGTATTAATGAAAGTGAATGTACTAAAATAATTAACGCAATTAAATTATTAATTATTCCTGAATATCTAACAGGAGCATATATTAGCAAAAATTCAATAATAGAACCTAAACAAAAATTAGCAGAAATTACCGTACGCAATACAAGAGCTACTTATTATAAGGAAGGGAGAAAAAATGGTAAACCAGAATGGTTGGTTAAGTTCGGATAAATTTCAATTACATCCATGGCACAAAATACCAGATGATAATAATCTATCAAATTATGTCACTTTAGGTGAAGCTGCAAAAATTCTACATTATTCAAGAATTACAATTTTAAGAAAAGTAAAAAGAGGAAAATTAAAAGGATTCAAGTGCTATGGTAGATGGTTAATTGAATTGCCTAAAAAGAAGTCGAGCGTTAAATAACGACATATCAAGAGTTTGTAAAAACCTTGCAAATTCTTGATAATTGAAGTATATTTTCTATATCAAGCTAAGATAATAAAATATATGGCTAAAGAGAAAACAGTACCCCATCAAATAACCATTGATGGGCAGAAATATATGGAGATGCTACCTGATGTATATGGGGATATAGGAACTGTAGTAGGCATTACAAAAGCACCTTCTCCTGATAATACAAATTACGCCGGCAAACTTAGGGTATCAGATGCAATTCTCGCTGGTGATTTAGTAAGAATTAAATGCTTACTAGAAAATAGAAAATACAGGAGTATTTTATGTGTTACAGCTAAATTAGCAGGTGCTATGGGTGGTTTACTTAGCAAAAAAATTGCTGGTCAAGATGTGAGAACAGCAATGATACCAAGAAGACAAAGGTTAGGATAATATGCCACAAAATGCACTACATTCAATAAGCGTAGGCACGGGTAGTCAATTAATTTACTTTAAAACCACTAATGCTTATGAAGGCACTATCGGGACAAAATGTGGGATATCTAAAGTCGCTAACTCCGAAGGTGATGAGGAGGTGATGCCGGTAAAAGAACTCTTGAGAACAGGAAGATTAATTAGGATAAATATAATTTATGAGAACGCAGGGAAAAAGAAAACCGGTTCTTTATTAGTAGCAAGAACAAAGATAGGAGATGTATTATCAGATACAGATGGAAAACAACTCGTAAAGGATACCTATAAAATAGGTACTGTTACTAAAGGAACTATAAAAAGAGTGTACATCAAACGAGATGCAACCTTTAGTTAGACATGACTAGATTAATAGAAATTGGTAATTCTGCAAACTGGGAAAATATTTATCAATATAGTGCAACTGCTGAAATTGATAATGGTTTTCCTATTCCTTTAAAATCTGTAGTGTTACCATTTTTCATCGAGACTGATATAATCTCTGTTTATGTAAATACAGAAGTACCATCTGGCAAAAGATGGAAATCGGGTGGAAAATGTGGGCAAATCTTTAATGGATTATCGTTAGGTAAGATTACATCATCTGGAGAACAAAAGCCATTATGGATTAATAAACTACAAACTATATTTTTCCCTAGTATTACTGCACAATATAGTTTAAGATTTGAAATTCCATATTGGTTTTTCAATTATTATCTTGAGGTATACGCATACAATGGCAAAGATGATACATCCGAAAAATTATTGATGATACAAGAATTTGGCAATCTTAATTTTAAAATAGATAAGATTATGGCTAAATTATATCCATAAATAGAGAATAGAAAACTTGTTACAGGTTTATGGAAGTCGGAAAATCAATACTTTTTATCCGGCTTCCAAAAACCCATTTATTAAAAAATAGTATGAAACAAATCGACGGGGCATTACTTGAGTTCATTACTACCCAAGTCCCTTTGATAATAGCTGCTGTTTGGTATATTGCACGCCAAAAAGCATTATTAGAAAAGATGATTGATACAGTGAAGGATAGCCAAGACAAGCAAATTGCATTGCTAGATAAAATGTTATCTCTACTCACATTAGATTTTAATTCATTCAAGTCCAATACTGAAGAAAAAATCACCGGGCAAAGCAAAAGATTTCAGTCCAAAATAGATAGGATAGAAGATAAAATTTTGCAAACAATAAATCTACAAAATATTGAGAAAAAAATTGATTATCTACTTGACAAATCTAGTAAGGATTAATTATACTACTGATAACAAGCTCTGCTGGGGAGCAACTTGTGGAAGACGGATGAAAAGAAGTCTGCCATTACGTATCGAAAAATAAGGGATGACATGGCAGCAAAAGCGGGTAGCAAAATCAAATAAAATTGTATTTTGTCCCATGTGCAAATAACCAGTAAATCCAGCATTATTAAAAAATGTCTGGATTCTTGTTTTAAAGGTAAAATATAAACTTGTTACAAGTTTATTATGGCAAATAACCAGTAAATCCAGCATTATTAAAAAAATGTCTGGATTCTTGTTTTAAAGGTAAAATATAAACTTGTTACAACTTTATTATGGCACTAATTTTAACTTGTTACAGGTATTGCTTGCCGTCAAGATGTAATTTATGCAAGATTTAAAGACTTTAAGTTGTTATAAACTAAGTGCATATAGCATAAGCACTAATAAGCAGAAAATTGTTATCCGGCTTCAAAAAACCCACAACACGGCCTGAAGCCAACAGATATATCTCAGGTTACATTTTTGGGTTTATCCTCCCTTAGATTGATTTTCGGGGGGGATATTTGATTTTTTGTGCCCATCTGGAGGGGATATTGTCTCTATTTTGGCTAGATAGTATATCTGTACTATTAACTTAGTACATTCATATTATTATTAAGTATGTGTAAGGTATGAATATATGCAAAATAATCGTTATGATTTACTTATCTAATTTATTTTCCTCCTTGTCTTGATTATTAAGGCGTTTCTTCCATGGGCTCTACGCTATTCAAATCCTTGTGCTGTATGGTTTACAAATGTATTGACATTAGTAAAGCTCCCATGATATGATTTGGTTGCAACACAAAATCTACATAGGAGCTTTATGACTCAACGCAAACCTGAATTTGTTTTGAGCGATTCCCTCTACCTTACCTCTGTTTCTCCGAAAGATCAACCGTGGGATAAACACCGAAATAGTGCTAGTAGAGTTCGGCACTTATACTTAGGTTCTGCTTATGATTGTTATGCTGAGAGAATTGCTGGATGTGCAGGGCTACTTGAGTTTGCTTTTATTGCCGATGGTGAAAATGGCAATCTTCGCCTCAAACTTACTGGTAGTCATTTTTGCCGCGTCCGTCACTGCCCCGTCTGTGCATGGAGAAAAAGCTTGAGGTGGCGTGCTAGATTCTTTGAAGCACTTCCTAAAATCAAGGAAGTGTACCCTAAAGCACGCTTTATTTTTCTTACGCTTACTGCCAAAAATTGTCCGGTGAATCAATTACGGGCTACTATCTCTCACATGAATAAATCGTGGAAGCGGTTAACTCAGAGAAAATGTTTTCCTGCCATTGCATTTTTAAAATCAATTGAAATTACTAGAAGCTTAACGGGCGAGGCTCACCCTCATTTTCATTGTGTTTTGATGGTTCACCCTGGATATTTTAGTAATAATTATTTATCCAAAGATAAATGGATAGATTTATGGGCTCAGTCTTTAAGGGTTGACTATTCTCCATCTATTGATGTTCAAACCGTCAAATCACAGAATGAAGTTGATTTAATGAAATCATTGTGTGAGGTTTTGAAATATTCTTTAAAACCGGAGGATTTAACTGAGAATAGAGAATGGTTATTAAGCATCACTGAACAATTACATGGTTTAAAGGCTATTGCTGTAGGTGGCGTTTTCCGGGATTTTATCAGGCAAGAAGAGCCCGAGGATTTAATTGGTGAGAGTGATGACGCTGAAGGTGGCACTGATGGATTAATTTGGTTTGGATGGCGTGAGGCCATTACTATTCCTGGTAATAAAGGTAGGTATGTTAAAGGGGACTTTGTATGAAGTTGTTATTTGTGCAGTTATCTCTGTTTGATGTTACTCCTTATTGCAGAAATTTTCAATTACTTTCATGTAAGAGAATTTCTGATATCGATTTGACCAAGATTGATGATTTATTCCCTAGGGAATTAAAACCAATTTGTGAGAAATTTGGCATTAAATCACATGGTAATGTTGCCTTGATTAGGCGTCGAATTAAAAGATTTTATTACAGAGAGAGAGAAAAAAGGATTTTAGGCTAAATTTATCACTTTTGACAAGGAAAATTATTTGGAGAATATCGACATGAAATCTAAGATTAACACTCATGATTGTTGCAACATCGAGATTAATTTTGTATATCTCAATCGGTTTGAAATTCAAATCCGCAGAGTTTTTACTGATCCTATTGCCTTTAGTGGTGCAGTTTATTCTTTTTCTCCAAAGTATAATGACGGGAATCATCTCTTTAATCTAGAAACTTTTCTTACTGTTGAGGAGGTGATTACTCATTCTTTTAAAGAATGTGATGAATTTTCGATTGAGTATCCTCCCGAGATCAATGACTTTACTTATCAAGTCCCTATTGATTATCCAGATGATAGTATCCCATTTTAGTTTGTTCAGGGAATAAACCAGAAAAAAACCTGTAACGGGTATTGACATAAACCTGTAACTACTTTATAGTTGATTTAACTAAAGTTGTTACAGGTTTTTGTTATGGCTAGTAAACCAGTTGGTGGACGAGGCAAAAAAGCAGGGTACGAAACTAAATTAATGAGAGTGCCTTTGCCGGTAGTTCCTCTTATCGAGAAGATAGTGGATGATTTTAGAGATGGCAGTGAAAATGAACCTAAGCAATTATCTTTTGATGAGGCCTTGCAAGCTGCTAAGAAAATCATGAAGAAGAAAAAATCAGCAAGACAATCTCTTCTAAACCTGTTACAAGATATTTATGGACGTGAAGTTGGTACATTGGACTAATCAAAAGTAAATAAATACATTATAAAATTAAGAGAATTTTCTTTAGTACAGATTAAGGAAAATTCTTTTAATTTTTAATATAGAATATTATTATAACTAAATATATTTAGATAATTCAATGGCTAAAAAGTGTTTAAATTTTTGGGGTGCTAATCTTCAAGGCGATCGCTCATTCCAAGTAAAAGTATGTGCTGATAGCGGGTTTTATCGCTCTATCTCTGGTCATCCGCAAAATGGAGCAAATTTAATTGCTGTTAATAATGGTGTTGAAACTATAGTTAATGGGGCCGGGTTTATTTACTGGGCTGAACCTTATGCTACAAGGGGTATTGAACAAGTAGCAATTGCTGAATGTCCTGGATGTATTGGCGATGACCCAGAGCCAGCTTATGATATTATTAATGGTAGCTGTATCCAGGCAAAAATTTACCAAACTCCTGGTAAATATTCCTCACTTAATGCTTGTACTGCTGACCTAACTTCAAGTAATTGCCAATACCCTAAAATTTGTGTACCTCCTGATTATTGTCCCCCCGGCATGGTGTGCTTACCATCTTCTGAATTTTCACAAATTTCCGGCCTTGCATCTTCTTTAGAGAAGGAAAATTGTTCGTGATATAATTAAAGAAATTTGTGATATAATTAAAGAAAAATGAGGTAGTTAATGACAACATATTCTGACATTTTTGATAACAACACTCAACATATAAGTTCTGCATCTTATTCTTTACCTACCAAAACTTTATCTATTACCTTTGCTAATGATTTGAATCCTTCACAAGCAGCTGCTGCCGTTTTACAATCCATTACTAATTTTCTTGTCGGTAATCAAGACCAAACAATTAATTTAGCGGCACAAGCTCCTACTAGAAACACTTCTTTGAGAAATGGTCTACCGAAAGACCAGATTAATTATTCAATCCAAATTTATACTCCTCCATCTCAAGTTACGTTTAATCCCTCAGATATTTAATTAAAATTATGGGTCAAGGTGCTGCTGTTATTGCATCGTTGCAGGCCGCCTTGGCCTGTTCGGGCAAATGTGACTGTTGTGAAAATTTGCAAAATCAGATTAATGAAATAAACAATAAATTAAATAATTTTATTCCACAATCTGAAAAATCAGGCATTATAGATGCTGGTGCGTTTAAAGCACAAGATTTAATACTTCCAGCAGTAGGAATTGCTATCACTAATGCTATTAATCCTTTATCATCTCAAATTGGAATAATTAGAGAAATAGCTGATGATGCTATAAATATAGGAAGAACTGCTACTACTACTGCTGCTAATGCTGCTTCTGCTGCTGCATCAGCATTATCTAAAATTGCTGGTATCGCACTTTCAATCGCTTCTATATTAGCTTCAATTGCTGCATTAGAAGTTTTAGGATTTAGAATCGATAATATCGAATTAGGATTAGATTTATTAGGTAATGATGTTAGTAGGGTTTGGGGCAGCATTACGGGAATAAAAAATACTGCTGAAAGGGCAGAAGATAAAGCTAATCAAGCACTCTTAAAACCAGGGATTAAAGGTGATAAAGGTGATACCGGTGCTACTGGTGAGAGAGGCCTCACTGGTGAGAGAGGTCTAACTGGTGAGAGAGGTCTAACTGGTGAGAGAGGTCTAACTGGTGAGAGAGGTCTAACTGGTGCTACTGGTGAGAGAGGTCTAACTGGTGCTACTGGTGAGAGAGGCCTCACTGGTGAGAGAGGTCTAACTGGTGCTACTGGTGAGAGAGGCCTCACTGGTGAGAGAGGTCTAACTGGTGAGAGAGGTCTAACTGGTGCTACTGGTGAGAGAGGCCTCACTGGTGAGAGAGGTCTAACTGGTGAGAGAGGTCTA
>Ga0208829_100128_pt1 | contig 8820 bp, 7 predicted proteins | sample LakMenEpi19Jul08_FD_150714 | JGI IMG/M metagenome (GOLD analysis project Ga0208829, IMG submission 150714) | Freshwater microbial communities from Lake Mendota, WI - 19JUL2008 deep hole epilimnion (SPAdes) | ecosystem: Environmental > Aquatic > Freshwater > Lake > Epilimnion/Euphotic zone ... | reverse complement strand
AGTTTTATTCTTGTAATCAAGATCAATAAGATAAAGATAAAAATAAATTTGTTTAAAATAGTTTTTTTAAAAAAATCTTTACAGAGGGTATTCACAAGGTTTTCCCATGAAAAAAAAGAAAAAAAAATATTTTTCAAAGTCCTTTTTAAGTGATGATCACAAATTAAAAAATAAGGAAATATGGGAATATTTCAAATTTTGTTTCTTAATCAGAGTGGGCAAGATAAAAAATAGAAATAATATTGTTTAGAATAATTTACAAAATCTCTATAGAGAATATTCACAGAGTTTACCCATAAGTAGTGAAAAAAAATAAAAAAGAAAGAAAGAAGAATATGATTGTTAAATATTTTTAAAGACCTTTATAAAGGATAATCACAAAGAGATAGATTTAAAAATGAGGAAATATGGGAATATTTTGAGTGTTGCTCTTGTAATTCAAGATCAATTGGAGTGAAAGAGATAAGGATAGAAATAAAATTTAAAAATCTTTATAGAGGATATCCACAAAGTTTTCCCACGCAGAGGAGCGAGAGGAAATAAATTAAAGAAATAAAGATAAGATTTTAAAATATTAAAAAAAACCTTATGAAGGATAATCATAAAGAAATAAATTAAGAATAAGGAAATATGGGGATATTCCAAGTTTCATTCTTGTAATTAAGACCAAATCAGAGCTAATAAGAAAAAGATAAAAATTGTAAAAAAAATTTTTTATAGAGGATATTTACAAAGTTTTCCCATGGTAAGGAGTGAGAAAAAAAATAATTTTTAAAAGTCCTTATAAGGGATAGTCACAGAGAAATAAATTAAAAAATAAGTAAATATGGGAATATTTCAAATTTCGTTTCTTAATAAGATAAAAATAGAGATAATATTGTTTAAAATAGTTTTCAAAAAAATATTTTTATAGAGAATATTCACATAGTTTACCCATGTTAAGTAGTGAAAAAAGAAAGAAGTAAGAATATGATTGTAGAAAAAAAAATTTTTTATAAAGGATGATCACCCAGAGATAAATTAAAAAGTGAGGAAATATGGGAATATTTCGAGTTTTGTTTTTGTGATCAAGATCAATTAGAGTGAAAAAGATAAGAATAAAATTTAAAAATAGTTTTCAAAATCTTTATAGAGGATATCCACAAAGTTTTCCCACGCTAAGGAGTGAGAAAAAAAATTTTTTTAAATTAAAGATAAGATTTTTAAATCAAAAGAAACCTTATGAAGGATAATCATAAAGAAATAAATTAAGAATGGGGAAATATGGGAATATTTCAAGTTTTGCTCAATCAGAGCGAATAAGATAAAATTTGTTGAAAGTAGTTTTCCAAATTGTTATAGAGGGTAGAAAATAGGGATAAATGGGAATATTTCAAAGTTCACTCTTGTAACCAAGTTCAATGACTGTTCCAAGGAGCCATTGGTGGAGGCGGACCACTGGATGTGTCAATACCTATACGTGCCTTTCAAATGGAGCAGTCCAGCTACTCCATATCAGACGACGTTATGGCACGGGTGTATCTTACCAGGCTAGGGCAATTGGGCTTGTGTAAGTCTCACCAGGTGAGCGATTACTAGCTCCAAGTCCCATCTTAACCAAGGCCATACCCGGGGGTGTCTTGAGTTGCAGGCAACTGAAGGACACACTATGAACGAGATTTAAAACAAAGAGAGTCGAGAAAAAAAGGGGGAAATTTGGGGAATTTAGGAGGTTGGTTGGTTGAGAAAAAAGTATGAGAAAAAAAGACTTAATTTGTACAATTAACTTAAGAAAATTAAATTAACTAACTTAGAACAAAAGGTTTTATCTAATTCCAGTTCTTCAGTAGAGAATCCAAATTACCCATACCATAAGCATAAGTGCAGAGTTTCGGTCCCTAAATCTCTATACTCTTATTTGGACGGGACCAGAGATCGACCCAGAAGGGGCACGATCCCTACTGGAAGAAAACCAATATTTTTTAATACTAAGTAGGAAGGATAAAAAGGTGAGAGAAAACATAAAAAATAAAAAAAAAATAGTTGTGTTTGTGTTTGGATGCCTATTACGTAGGCACGACATTCACCCCTCTGATATGTCGTAGATAAAAACATGGTTTCCTTGGTTATGACTGGGGTGGAAGGGGTGGTCCTTAGTTAGCCACAAACCATAGTCCCAGAAATAAGCACGAGAAACAGAAATAAACAGTAAGAAATAGAATTAAAATACTTAATTACATGGTTGTTTGAATAATTCAATCCAGGGGAGAAGAATGCGCCTAGTGGTCCGGGCCAATTTAGTACTTCGGAGCAGCAGTGGAGTGAATTGTTCTCAAGAGGACTGTTTGAGTGGAACTGATGATGCTGGGTAGAGTAGTGGGATGCTTATATACGGTCAGGGGGGCTCCGCCTATTGGGGGAGCTCCGCCCTAGGTGGGTGGAGCGCTATAGTGTGGTAGCGAATGGGAGTGTTGCTAGCAGTGTATCCGATCACGGCGCGGATTGAATGCACGGCGTGCCTGGGATCCACGGCGCGCATAGTATGTACGGCGTGCTTTGAGTACATGGGTAAATGGCGTGGTTTTGAATGCACGGCGTGTTCGGGATCCACGGCGTGCATCGAATGCGCGGCGTGCTTCGAGTAGAAGAATAAACGGTGTGGTTTGAATGCACGGCGTGCGTGGCATCCACGGCGTGCATCTAATGCGCGGCGTGCTTCGAGGAGAAAGAATAAACGGCTTGGTTGGAATGCACGGCGTGTTTGGGATCCACGGCGTGCGTCAAATGCGCGGCGTGCTTCAAGTAAAGGAATAAACGGCGTGGTTTGAATGCACGGCGTGCGTGGCATCCACGGCGTGCATCTAATGCGCGGCGTGCTTCGAGTAAAAGAATAAACGGCGTGGTTTGAATGCACGGCGTGCGTGGCATCCACGGCGTGCATCCAATGCGCGGCGTGCTTCGAGTGGAAAGAATAAACGGCGTGGTTTGAATGCACGGCGTGTGTGGCATCCGCGGCGTGTATCTAATGCGCGGCGTGCTTCGGGTAGACCTAATAAACGGCGTGGTTTGAATGCACGGCGTGTTTGGGATCCACGGCGTGCATATAATGCGCGGCGTGGTTTGAATGCACGGCGTGCTTGGGATCCCCGGCGTGTATTGAATGTGCGGCGTGCTTCGAGTAGAAATAATAAACGGCCTGGTTTGGATGCACGGCGTGTTTGGGATCCACGGCGTGCATATAATGCGCGGCGTGCTTCGAGTAAAAGAATAAACGGCGTGGTTTGAATGCACGGCGTGCTTGGGATCGACGGCGTGTATTGAATGTGCGGCGTGCTTCGAGTAGAAATAGTAAACGGCGTGGTTTGAATGCACGGCGTGTTTGGGATCCACGGCGTGCATATAATGCGCGGCGTGCTTCGAGTAAGAGAATAAACGGCGTGGATTGAATGCACGGCGTGCTTGGGATCCATGGCGTGCATCGAATGCACGGCGTGCTTGGGATCCACGGCATGCATTGAATGCACGGCGTGTTTTGAGTAACAGGGTAGAAGGCGTGTTTTGAATGCGCGGCGTGATTTGAATGCACGGCGTGGTTATGGCGTATGGCGGGGCGGGGCCAGTAAGGTCCAATCGCGTTGAGTCTGGGTGGTATATAAAGCCGTTCAGAGGGAGCTGGTCGGTCATTCGAATCTGAGAGCTCAACCAGACAACAGGTCAAGGATCGCATGTGATTATGGAATCGGATTTGAAACGAATTGATGCGTTTATGGAGTCGGTAGCGAAGGGTTTATATCCAAATTTTGTCGAATTTCTGCGTTATGGTGGCGATGGTCGTATTCCGGAAAGAATGGAGGTTAATGATGATGTGCAGTTTATTGAGGAAATCATAGATTTATCTAACGAAGGTAGAAGGAAAAGATTTCGATTTGTTGATTTCAAAATGTGTTGATTCAAATGTGTTGTTTTTTTAATTTTTTCCAGACGATGTTGCTGAAATAATAGATCTGACCCTAGAGGAGGATGCTGATATATTAGACCAGACCTTGGAGATGCTAAACGAGACCTTGGATAACGAGGAGAATCTTCCCATGGATGTGGGTCCGGTCTCTGATGCTTCCGTTCCAGGGGCCAGTGAATAATATAAAAAGAAGTTTCATTTGTGACGATTAACCTCTTTCTTTCTTAAAAATATGCGCTTTTTTTTAAAAGTCTTTTGTCTCTGATTTGTTAAAAAACGTGGAAATAATCTGTCGTATAATAAGTGCGTTTGGTCTTTGGTCTCTGTTTTTTGTCAGAAAAAATGCGGAAATATCTGTTGTGAAAAATGTGTTTTAAAAGATCTTTGGTCTCTCTCTTTTTATGAAAGACGTGGAAATAATGTGTTTGTTTTTAAAGCCTCTGGTCTCTGTTTTTTTTAAAAATGGAAAAACGTGTTTGATTCAAAGTCTTTTGGTCTATGTTTGAATCACTTTGGTCAAAGTATTGCTGGTCTCTGTGGAAATACAGTATCATGTGTAATTTATTTCGATTCATTTTTAAGTTCTTGGTATTTAATTATTATAGAATATTTTTAATGTACAGACAGAATAAGAGACTAATATAAATTTTTATTGTGTTACATTCAAATCCAGTTAAGTCGGTGTGTCAGTTGGTTTAAAAAAATATTTTTGTCTATTTGCTTTGAAGGAAAGACGGTCGAATTATGGACGTGTCGTAGTAAAGAAATTGATAAGTTTATGTTAAAGATTGATTTGATGGAATTAATCGATACCGGACAGTGTGTTTCAAGGCAATGGCGTATTGTATGAGTTGTATTTTACTGCATGGTTTAAAAGAAACTTAAATATTGGGAGCGTTTTCAATTTATTTGCTGTGTTTAAAGTACAGAATTGTTGTATTGTTTGGTAATTTTGTAGGATGGATGGGGAGAGTTTTTCCCGTACTCAATTGTTGGCGAACGGAGATGGTGCTGGGTGGTAGTGGCATGGTTTTACCCGGGCTAATAGGCGTTATTTTACCAACCGAAGGGACAAATTTCTTTCGAGGGTCACAGATAAGCACCTTCATTTCTTAAATAATTCATTTAAAATATATTTCGTAGGTGCAGAAAAGAAGAGTTATACTTAGATAAAGTGGCTGAGTTCCAGGCGTGCTTCAAAAAAATGAATCTATAGGCTTGTTTTGTCGGGAGACTAATGTGCTGGGCGTATTAGCTGTGAGTAATGGGAAAAGTATTCCTTTGGAATAAACTTGGTTGATCAGAGCAATTCACAGAGTGTTGAAAAAAATACTTAATTATTATAGAATATATTTAATGTACAGACCTTTGAAATAAAGATTTGTAGAGCAGGTGACCATGTGGTAACCACGTGGGATGCGCCACCTAGCGGCCCCAAAAGAACAACTAATGTGACTGAAGTTTGTTGTCAGGAGACTACTGTGCTGGGCGTATTGGTTGTGAATAATGAGAACAGAAATATATTCCTTGAGGGAAGATCAGAGTTTCTTACAGATTGTTGATTTAAAAAGAACTTAATTATTATAGAATGTGTAGACATTTAGTAAGGGAAAAAAAAGGGGGCGACCGCGTGGCGACAAAATGGCGACCGCGTGGCGACAATGGCGACCACGTGGCAACAATATGGCTACCACGTGGGACGCGCCACCTAGCGTCCAGAATAAGAGACTAATTTGATTAAAATAAAACGTTTGTTGCCGGAAGGCTAATGGACGTTTTGGCTGCGAGTAATGGGAAAATTATCCTTAGAAAATATTTGGTTGATCAGAGTAATTTACAGAGTGCTGATTCGAAATATGTTTAATGTACAGACATTTTGTAGAGAAAGAGATTTGTAGAGAGAGCGACCATATGGTAATCACGTGGCGACCACGTGGGATGCGCCATCTAGCGCTCAGAATAACTAATTTTTTTAGTTAAATATGTAATCTTGATTGTGTTTTAATTTAATTCGAAGAAAGCCGGTGTGTTAATTAGGTTTGAAAATATATTTTGTCTATTTATTTAAAGTGAGAACGATCGAATTTTGGAAGTACCATAGTAAGAAAATCGATAAGAAAATTTTGATAGAATTATCGATAATAAGAACTAAATTTTTTTAGGAAATAGAGGGAATATTTTATTTATAAGAATTCTTTCATATAGTGTTTACTAAGAAGGAAATAATAAATTGTATATGAAAAAAGAAAAAATTGGAAATAAAGGCAAATAAGGAATTGTCGCATTGGGAGGCTTCGCAGTTTCATTACCACTGTGGAACTGTCCGGTCGCAAATTCATCTCGCTCTTCATTTCTGCTAATTACAATGGCACAACCCGAAAGGCAAGTCATTAGGGGGGTTGAGTTTACTCGTGTCATCCGGCTGGATGGCAAGGGTAACCTCTGGTTTTACAACGATCGCGTTTTCACGTTGGATCGTCGCACGTTGACCATGATTTGTGCTTACAACAAGCTTGACGTGCGGGTCGATGGGGGTAAGTTCGAGGCGGCAGCCCCAGCGTGTAACGCCGATCATACGGAATTTTGTGGCCATATTGTGCCTCCGTATGCCCTAGCTTTTGCTGATTTTGTTCGGGCCTTACGGCTCGCGTTGTTCGCTTTACGATCTCATTGTTATCCTAATCTTTTGAAGGCCGAGGTGGGTGAAGTTTTCCGGGCCATTAAAGTGGAATTCTTCGGGATTTACGAGTTCACTTTTGCAGCCTTCTGGGCGGCAAGAGAGCACTCTGTAAAATCTCTGAGAATAGGCGTAACGCCTTGGGCATTTAGCCAAGACCTGGAAGTCGAGCTGGCTGCTTACCACCAAATAAGACCCTTGTTCCGACCCTTCCTTGACAACTATAGGGAGCAGGTTCCACCGGTGGAACCTGAGGAACCGGTAGATCCTCTGGAGCCAGAAACTCCGGAGATGGCAGCTTTTAGGGCTGCTGGGGAGGCTCTGGCTAGGAGCCTGGGGGAGAGAGCAATAAGTGTCAGACTGACTTCGAGGCCAGTAGGGCGTGGTAGGGGCCGAGCTAGACCTATCAACCGCGAGTATAACTTTTAATTGTGCAATTAGATATAAGTGCAAAGTGTAAAAAAATCCAAAAAAAATAATAATAATAATAATAATAATAATAAATTATTATTATATTTATGATTACAAGTATAATAACTGTAATAATTGTAATAATGGAAGAATAGTAATGAAATGGGCGATAAAAAAAGATATCTTTTTTGTAAAGAGACGACCACGTGGCGACCACGTGGGATGCGCCACCTAGCGCCCGAAATAAGAGACTAATTTATTTTAGTCAAATGTCAAGTTTTGATTGTGTCTTATATAAACCGGCGAGGTCGGTGTGTCAGTTAATTTTGTAAGAGTATTTTGTCTAATTACTCTGTCTATATAGAGATCGTGTAGGGTAGGTCATCTAGCGGTCAAAGTTATCAACTGATTTTTTGGTTTTTTGGTTATAAAAACGTTTAATTGTGTTCCATTAAATTTAGTATTTTCTTAGGGCATGCGTAAATAGTCAAATATTTCTTATTTATTGGTTAAAAGGGATGGAATCAGTTTGATTCCTAGCGACCACGTGGGAAGCGCCATCTAGCGGCCATAATAGGAGACTTAAAGTTTTATTTATTTCTGATTATGCCAGCTGGTGCGTTAGAAAATCTGTGACATGTGGTTCGCTTTTATTGGTTTGTTTGTAAAGGTTTTTTGTCTATTGATTCCTGTGTATATGGCGATTGTATGTAGTACGCCATCTAGCGGTCGAATTTATCAACCGATTTATTTCATTTTTTTGGTTTCAACCAGATTTATTTTGTTATATTAAAGTCGGTACCTTTATAGGTGTCAAGATTTTTAGTGCCCGTGAAAATAACTGAATGGTGTTTATTTTAATTTAACGCTTGTTTTTATATAAGATGGGATCTGTAAGTACCACGGGGGATGCGCCATCTAGCGCCCAGACTAAGAGATTTATTTGTTTGATAGTGTTCCTTTTTTACCGGCGAGGCCGGTGTGTCAGTTGCTTAAATTTAGATGTGTTTGATTCGTATTTACAGGTGAAAAGATTTGTCTATTCCTGTGTATACAGAGATTATGTGGGGTATGTCATCTAGCGGTCGAAGTTACCAACCGGTTTATTTCATTGTTTGGTTTCAAACTTATTTATTTCTATCGAACTCAAATGTAAATAACTGAATGGTTTGTATTTTTTTAATGTTTTGAAGAGAACGAAATCTGTTGGTTTTCTAGAGACCCAATGGGATGCGCCATCTAGCGGTAAAAATAAGAGACTAATTTGTTAAGGTTCTATTTGTGTTTCTGATTATATCTGCGAAGCCGGTGTGTTAGTGATTTTGTGCCGGGTTGTTCTATTTTTATGAGGTTTGTTTGTAAATATTTTTATCTTTTTATTTCTACGTGTATGGGAATAGTATAGAATATGTTGTCTAGCGGATGAATTTATCAACTGATTTTTTTATTTTAATTCAGTATCTTTAGATTTTTAGTGCGCATGTAAATAGCCAAATGGTTTATATTTGTTTTTAAAGCTTTAGTGAGACGGGACCTGTTTGTTTCTTTAAGACCATGTGGGGTGTGCTATCTAGCGGCCAGAATAAGAAACTAATTTGTTTTAGTTAAATATAAAGCTTTTACTTTTGTTTCATTTGTGGCCGGCGAAGCCGGTTGTTTAGTTACTTAGATTTGAGTTAGACTTGGGCTAAGTGATTTGTTATTTGATTTCTACATATATGGAAACCATGTGGAGTGCGCCATCTTGTGATCGAAGATCCTAATCGAATAATTTCGATTTTATGGTTTCAAACTG
>Ga0208829_100096_pt1 | contig 11720 bp, 26 predicted proteins | sample LakMenEpi19Jul08_FD_150714 | JGI IMG/M metagenome (GOLD analysis project Ga0208829, IMG submission 150714) | Freshwater microbial communities from Lake Mendota, WI - 19JUL2008 deep hole epilimnion (SPAdes) | ecosystem: Environmental > Aquatic > Freshwater > Lake > Epilimnion/Euphotic zone ... | reverse complement strand
AATTGTTCACACTTATTCACAGCTTTATTTCCTTGACGGATTTTCGCTCATGACTATAATACGCTACAGGCGTAACCCCCTTACGTAAGCCATCGCGTCCTAACGTGATGTGCGCACGACACTAAACAAGGTGATTCATTCATCAAGCGCGGTGATTGATTCTTTCAAGTGATGGAATGGGTTTCAGATGCTTTTGATGCTTCCTTCCTTTGCTTCTTCTTCCTTCCTTGCTTTGCTTCCTTCCTTCACCTTATAGGGAATGACTAGACGCTTGGATGATTGGTTCCCTAGTGGTTTGGTTGTCCTAGTGGTTGAAAGTTGACGCTGGCCGTGGGGTTTGTTCCTTGCTTGTGATTGAGGGAAACGCTTGGAAATAAAGGGTTTGGCAAGCTGTCAACACTATTCGATAAATTTATTTTTGAGATATTGGCAAATTTTATTGGCAATCTTTCCGCCATGATTTAGATTGCTCTCGTTGCCAGCAAACAAGGCACACCAACAATAACCAAACCAACGATGAAACAATACACAACGATGCAACTCAAGGCCCAACTTCGAAGCGGAGAATTCGCATGGCCAGGCGGATATCAACTCTACTTCATCACGGACGATGGGGCGACTCTCTCATTCGAAGCCGTGAGGGAAAACATCAAATCAGTGATTTGGAGCATTCGCCACAAGGTGAGCGATGGGTGGCGCGTGATTGGATGCGAAGTCAATTGGGAAGATGATTTCATGACTTGCGCTCACACTGGCGAGCCAATTGAATCTGCGTACGGCGAGGCAGTCGAAGCTTAACCGAACCAAACCAAACCAAACCAACGATGAACCATTACAAAGCAATCACGCGCGTGCCTCACATCTCCGAGCCCTTTGTGGACTGGTACGATGCGGAAACCGAAGACCAAGCCCGCACCATGTGGGAGGCTGACTGCGAAACATATGGATTGCCAGCAGATGCAAGCGTCAAGTTCGAGAAGCAATAACAAACCAAACCAAACCAAACCACGACATGACAACGACACAAAAAACGATGATTGAATCAACGATGGAACACAAAAATTGGACGGGCTTGACCCTCCGTGAATTGATTGACCTAGGGCGCGTCTACCAAAAAGACCGACCAACGATCACCGCATTCGTTCGGGAGGCTCATGGTGAGCCCACCTCGATTGACCGGCTCACAAAACAGCGTGCAATTGTAAACGCAATCATGGAAGGGGAGGTCGCATGATCCGCGACCTTTCCCTTGCCCTTGCCTTGCTTGTTTTGCTTGGCTTTGCCGTAGCCATCACAAGCGGCGTGCTTGGCGGTCCTAGTGACTTGGAAATGCGCGTGCGTGCATCGGAACCCGTGAACCTTTGACCCATGAAAAGCAAAAAATACCACGCAACGCGGAGCCTTTCCAATGGGTCGTTTGAGAGCATGGAATTTGACCGCAAAGCCGAGGCAGTCCAATGGGTCAAAAAACATGGCTCGCATGGACGCGTTAGGATTCAAGACGAAACGCGCAAAGTCGTGTTTTCCAAGGGATTCTGACCCGCTGAAAATAGTTGAAAAATCCGCTTGCATTGCTAGCAAGTGTCAATAAAATCAAATCAAGTCGAAACCGCTTCGGCGGTCTGCCAGTAACGCTGGCACTGATGAGACTGAACAACAACAACAACAAACAACAACAACAACGAAAGGAAAACAACGATGAAAAAGACAATGACCACAAGCGAAATCGCACATGAGTTGATCGATGATGGGAACGCAAATTGGAGCCGCGCCGGTGCATTTGCCCTTGCCGAATACCTCGAAGAACTCGAAGAGAGCACGGGCGAAGAAATGGAATTTGACCATGTGGCAATCCGTTGCGAGTGGAGCGAATACGCCAACCTTGAGACCTGGCTCTCCGAATACTATGGCCGCCCGATTCCCGCCGCTTACGAATCCGCCGGTATTGATCTGGACGGTGAGGAAGACGAGGAGGAAAAGGAGGAGTTGATCCGCTCGCACATTCAAGACCACGGGGCACTTATTGAATTTGACGGTGGAATCATCGTCTCGTCATTCTAACCATAACCCACCGAAACTATGAAAACACACACACACACACAAGGAGAATGGGAAGCATCTGGATGCACAATTTACAGCGGCGAAACTATCTTGGCTGTCGCGTATTGTGAGGGGAACCGCTCATTGCATAACTTGCACGAAAAAGAAATGCCGCCTGGATCGGATGGGGAAGAGCACGGGAAAGGATGGGAAGAAGCATGGGCAAACGCTCGTTTGATAGCTGCCGCGCCGGAGATGCTCGAAGCATTGCAAAGCCTAACGCATCCAATGGCAAGCGATGAAGACTTGCAAAACGCCCTTGCGGTCATTGCCAAGGCGAAAGGGGGCAACGCATGAGCGCGTTTCGCCTTAAACTCGGCTCGATGTATTGGGACAAAGAGAAATCCATGTTTCGCCCGTCCGATGCCAATGCGCACGATTGGGCAGGCATCACGGGGAAAGAGCTTTGCCGCGAGTCTCACGCCGCCCTAGGGAAATGCCGCAACCTTCACGGGTGGACGCTTGAAATCCAACATAACGGGGAGGGTAAGCCATGAGTCGGCCACAATGGGAAAATAATGCGCTTCTTGCCATTATGCGCGATGGCGTGGCGATTGAAGATGCGCAATTCGTCCTTGAATGCATCCAAAAGGCTGCGGAAAGGATCGACCACCACGAAGATCACGAAATGTTTCCGTTGCTCATGGAGTATCACGCGAACGACAAGGCCGCGCTTTGCAACCTGGACGCGGAAACCTTCGCGGATGTCCTAGCCTGCCTTGGGCATGATCTAATGCGCCTGGAGCATCTATGGACGCTCAAACACCTTGACCCGCCGACAGATGATGTTGACTGGTCGCTTGAATAAACCACAAACAAACGAAAGAACATGATAACGAAACGAAAGAAAAAAGAAAACGGGTGGAGTTATCTCATTGAAAATAACCTCCACATGCACGGAATGGAACGAGTAAACATGACCACGACAAGCAGAGGCCCATATGGGAAATATGCTGGGGTTTTTGTTGGGCTGTCATATTGCGAAATACCCCGAAAAAGGGCGGCAAGCATCCTCAGAACGGTGCGGAAATATCAACGAGCTGGAAAGTAGGCGGCATGAAAAGAGAGTTCGAGGCATACCACGACAAGTCATTTTATGGATTGTGGAGGGTTAGGCGCGAAAATTGGGACGGGATGAGTGCGGATTTTCATATCTACGGCGAGGATTCCGCCAATGAGTTGCGAGACTTGTTGAACGAATTGGAGCGAAATTTAGATAACGCTTTAGAGCAAGCCCAAAAAATGGAAGAAATCGCGCTCGAAGCCGTGTCAGAGAATACAAAAAATTGGACAAACAAAATAAAACTAGCAAAGAAGACTAATGAACACTGAAAAAATTAAAGCAGGCCGTCATTTCGGAATCGGATCTTGGCCGAAAATTAAACATTCAGCTTTGCGTCTCGCTATGGCTGAAAATCAAAAAATTGCCTCATGCCGTGATGCAAAGAAAATCAAATTGATTTGCGACCGCTTCAAAATTTGTCAAGCGTTTGGCTTTTACTCAAAAAATAAAGAATTATTTTGGGAGGGAAACGCATGAAAAAGCAAATGGTATTGGCCTTGGCTATCTTCGGCCACCTGTTCCTTTTCCTATTCGTGGATTCCAGCTTTGAGGGTTCCTCGAAGTGGAAAATGTGGGCATTCTACGGCTCGTCCCTGCTATCTGTGGCGGTCTGGGCGGCATATGTGATCCATGAGGACGACAACCCGAAAGGGGGCGCGGCATGAAAGTTAACTGGAAACTCTACGAAGATACAGAAGCGGACAAGTTCGCGTTCCTCGTTCGCATTGTGGCTGATGTTTTTTCCGTCACTCCCGAACAAATCCTTTGCCGCTCACGCTTTGCGCGGTGGGTTGAGCCTCGGCAACTTGTGGCCACCATTTGGAGCGAAAACCACAGCTTGCAGGAAACTGGCTACCGGCTCGACCGGCACCATGGCGCGGTCATCCATGCACGAGAGCGCGTGCGGTTTCTGATCGAGCATGACGACCGATTCGCAGACAAAGTGCGCGAATGCCTCCAACGCCTGGTAAATGAATCCCCTATGGAAGAAGAAACCCCAAAAGAAAAAATAGCATGATCCGACTTTTTAGCTTGCAAGAGATGGCAGATGACTTGAAACTGCCTCCAGCCGTTGTCGCCCTATGGGCCGCAGATGGCTACATTCCACATGTAATGAGGGAAGGAATGCCCTTATTCGACCCCGTCGCGGTGGGGAGGCACATCGCAAAACAACTAAACGAACTAAACAAGATCGACGATGGAAACACAACAGACACAACCACAAACTGAAGCGATTGTGCCGCAGGAAGCACAAAACTCGGGCATTCTGGCACAGGTTCAGGCCGAGACACAGGCATTCGAGCTTGTGCAACGGCAGGCGATGATGTTGAGCAAGTCAACCCTAGTCCCCAAGGACTTTGCGGGGAATGTGGCGAACTGCGCGATTGCTCTCAATGTGGCAAAGCGCACAAGGCTTGACCCTTTGATGGTCTGCCAAAACCTCGCCATCATTCACGGGCGGCCCTCGTGGTCTGCTACTGCTCTGATCGGCATGATCAACGCAAGCGGGAAGTTCTCGCCCCTGCGCTTTGTGTTCGATAGCGACGAAGCCCCGACTTGGTGCTATGCTGTTGCGCGGGACATGGCGACAGGCGAGGAACTCAAAGGTGAGCGAATCACCTTGGAGATGGCAAAGAAGGAAGGATGGAGTACCAAAAATGGTTCGAAGTGGCTCACGATGCCTGGTCAAATGCTCCGCTATCGTGCCGCTTCATTCTGGAGCCGTGCCTACGCCTCGGACATGTCGCTGGGCATGTACACGCAGGACGAGGTGCGAGACTTTGCAGAACCGCCGCGCAATGTGACACCGAGGGCAAACCCATTCGTGGCTGAACCAGAACCCGAGCCGGAACCCGTTGAGGTTGTCGAGGCACAGGTTGTCGAGGATAAACCCAAGGGGAACACGAAACCCCATGCCAACAAGATCGCAGAAGCGTTCCAGAACATGGCCAAGGAGGTGGAACCATGAGTGACGAACAAATCAACATCGCAATTGCAGAAGCGTGTGGGTGGTTACTTGTTAAAACGTGTGATGGCTCTCTAATTGGGAAACTGAAGAACGAACAAGGGCCGATGGATGAAATCCCCGACTACTGCAATGACCTCAACGCCATGCATGAGGCTGAGAAGGTGCTGACAAAAGAACAACTTTACAACTACGGAAATAAACTCGATAGGATTACCTTACCTAAAACAAGTATGGAAATGTGTTACATCGAGAGTCCCGAAGCTGGAATGTATCCTGATCTTTTTTGCGCAACCGCAGCCCAACGGGCTCGCGCTTTTCTTGAAACACTTAAGGAGTGGGAAGGAGGGAGCGATGAGTGAGCTAGTTTACAACCTTGGGCGCAAGTATTACGAGGGGGGCGCAAGCCCCTCCAACTTGGGCGGGTATGTCTCCAAGTCCATGCTCTGGGAGTTTGACCAAAGCCCTTGGAAATGGTTCCATAGCGGCCCGAAGGAGACAACGCCGGCGATGGAGTTTGGTAGCCTTGTGCATTGCCTTGCTCTCACGCCCACCGAGTACGCCGAAACCTATGCCGTGAGTGAATACGACTCATTCCGTACCAAAGCGGCGCAGGAATGGCGGGATTCGATGACGGCGCAGGGAAAGGTTTGCATCACGCAAGCCCAACTCAACGCAGCCAACGAATGCGCGGAGTCGATCCTAAACGACCTAGACCTCCAGCCGTTGTTTGTCACCGGCTACAAGACCGAGGTTGCCGTCTACTCGCAGATCGGTGAAACCAAGGTGCGCGGGATGATTGACCTTGTGCCACAGGCAGGGGATGACTTGGTGGACATCAAGACCACCTCCAGCATCGGCAAAGCTGACGACCTAGCGTCCCTTGTAGTGCGCCGAGGCTACCATTGGCAAGCCGCCCTCTACCTCGACCTGTTCAACGCAGCCACAGGGCTGGAGCGCACGAATTTCGTGCTTGCCTTTGTCGAAACATCTGCGCCTTATGAAACCGCAATCGTCAACCTGTCCGGTGACTTCATCGAGCAAGGGCGAATCGGGTACATGAACGCCATAGCCAAATACCAGAAATGCGTCTCGGAGAAGATGTTTCCCAAGGCGGTTGAAGGAATCCAAGAACTCTCATACCCCAAGTGGGCAATCAAATAACAATACACCATGAAGCAAACAATAGACATTAGCCTGGACACGACGAAGATCGACAAGACCGCTCTGTACGAGTCACCAAAGAACGGAAAGAAATACCTCTCCGTCACGGTTCTGATTCGTGAAGAGAAGGACAAGTACGGATACGATGGATTTGTAGTCCAGAAGATCAGCAAGGAGCGCAAAGCCGCAGGGGAAAAAGGCCCGATCCTCGGCAACTGCAAGATCGTTGACTGGGAGGCACAGAAGCCAAGCGTGATTAAGGCGACTCTTCATCCAGACAAGTGGGATGATGAGGATTCAGAAATACCTTTTTAGCATGTGGGAATCTTGAGTGATGACAAGATGGGTATCCATCCCTTGGCCCGAGGGTTCATCGCAGGGCAAACTACTTTCCGATAACACTTATGATTGAAATGCTAACACCAATGGAGGCGCAGAAGCTGGGTCATGTCCCGCTTACTCGCCCATACAGAGAAGACTACGAACACGAAATGAGATGGCTTCGCACCGTCCTGCGAGACATGAGGGGATGCAACTTCTCCCTCGTGGATACTGGCAGAGGGCTTGAAGTCTGGCGCGATAAAAAAGAACTAAACACGATCAAAGAATAACACTATGAAACTAAAACAAATCTACAAACCAGTTCGCGCCATTGGCAGCGATCCACATTTAACCGTGTCACTCATGTCTGCCTTGGCATCGCCCAAGCATCGCAGGAGCGGACTAATGGAAGCACTCAAACGCCTAGCCAAGAACTATGGAGTTGCTATTTAACGACCTACCAGAAGAGCTTTCACCTCGCCTCAAGTGGCAGGAGAAGAAGGGGATTAGGACAATGCGCCGCGACGATGGAAAATGGGTGGCGTATAAGACCGAAACCCGCTTCAACAACTCCGACGAGACAGAGGTGGACGCCGTGATAGGACTGGCGAAGAAACTGAAATTGAAATTGTGGAGCGAAGACCCATGAGTAGAATCACGATAGGAATTGATGTCGGCGCAAGTGGCGCAATCGCATGGATTGACGAGCGAGGGAAGTCTTGCGTCGAGAAGATGCCAGACACCTTGCAGGACTTGTGGGAGCTTATTTGCGACATCACCAACTTCCCAAGGTCAGCGATTGACGGGCGTAAATACAAGGCGTACATCGAGCAAGTATCCTCCAGCCCACAGATGGGAGTGGTTTCCAGCTTCAGCTTTGGACGAGGCTACGGCAACCTTGAGATGGCACTCACAGCCGCAGGGATACCCTTCGAGCGTGTTCGTCCACAAGTCTGGCAGAAGGCGATGGGTTGCATGACGAAGGGCGACAAGAACATTTCCAAGCAGAAGGCGCAGGAGCTATTCCCAGACAAGAAGGTTATTCACGCTACAGCAGACGCATTACTCATAGCACTATACGGAACAAAACAATGAAAGAGAAATACATACCCGGCGAAGGCTGCCAATGTTCCGCCCGATGCAGTTGCGAATGCGGATGCGATGTGGATTGGACGCCCAGGGAAGTCTACGAACTACGCGAGCAACGCGACAGGCTGGCGGAGGAGCTTAAAGAAGCGCAAAACGCCATAGAAATGATGTTGCGGGATAGCTCGTGTCGCAGAATTGCCGCTTATACTAAAAAACAACTAGCCGCCGTGAAAGGAGGAAGCGATGAGTGATACTACACGAATGGATTCAGCATTCAATCAACCCACATCCACAACCCCAAGGAGGAATTGGCAACTCGATCAATGCTATCGAGAAGGTTGCAAGCTCGAACGCGAACTCACCGCCGCGACAGAGCAACGCGACAGGCTGGCGGAGGCTTTGCGGGAGCTGTGTGAAACATTGCTGGCAGACAAGCCCCGCGACATCACCGAATTGCTAAACAAGGCTGGGGATGCGCTTGCTGCCGCTAAACTATAACAGCCATGATCATTGACAGAATGACGATGGTTCACAGGAATAAGTATCTAGAAAACATGAAGAAGTACCAAGAGATTGAGAACCTCATCGCAGACATCTGGTATCAGAATCCAAGGTGGCCATCGACATTCTCCGTGTGTTGTAATGGATGTGGAAACCAATCACGGGGCGGTAGGGAATGCATCTACTGCCTTGAGAAGGAACTTTCTGGATTGACATCGAAGGAGGAAGCGCGTCAGTTTGTCAGCGCAGTCAGACAAGTCTTAACGGCAGAGGAATCCTTGAGAGAGCATTCCAAACCGTTCTGAAACAACAAACAACAACAAAAAATGAAACCTAGAGTATATGTGATAATCCGAAACTGCGTGGAGGACGGAATCCGTTACGGACTCCGCCGCGCCTACAAGCACACAGATGAACCATCCGAGGACTTGCTGGAAAGCGAGATTCACTCAGCAATTATGATGGAACTCGATGAGAAATTCGAGTTTGAAATTCCAAGACTAGACTAATACTATGAGCGTATCACACAAACTAGAATCATGGCTCCTCAAGGGGAAGACCATCACCGCCCTGCAAGCCCTTAACAAATGGGGATGCATGAGGCTATCGGCACGGATCAACGAGCTTCGCAATGCGGGGTTCCCAATCCTTACGGACAGCGTAAAGCAGAATGGCAAGATCTTTGCTCGCTATCGTCTTGCCGCCTAAAACAATCGGGCATGCCGGTAGCCTAGTTCATTGTCGCTGCACCACCCAGCGACCGGCAAGGTGGAACCTTTAACAACTATGAATGCGATAACATCAAGAATAACTGTACTACCAAAAGGCGAACCAATCTTCAGTCACCAAGCTACTGAAATCAGCATCGTGGATGAAGCTGCTGGGCCATTTATTGAGATAAAGCAATTCCCTCAAGAGGGGGATGAGCAAACCATTAAGTTCAATGTTGAGGAATGGCCCTACATCGCGAAGGCTGTGGGCAAAATACTCCAAGAAATCGAGAAACTGGAACAATGACGCCAGACGAAATACTCAACCAAATAAAGAACTTAGACAAATACGATTTCTGTGACATTTTGTTTGGCATATCAGATCATCTAAATGAATCATCTGAGTATGCAACAACGTCTGAATGGAAGGGAAATCCAAAGCTCGTATTTACAGTGTGTAGCCAGATAATCAGAGCTGCGGCAAAAGAGTTTACTAAATATAGAGATGCAGGAGGTAAGCCATGAAAACTGAAAAAGCAATTCAAGTCCTGCGTGATTATAACCTGTGGCGCAAGGGCAATGACGAAATGGAACAGCCAGACCCACGGGAAATCGGAGAAGCTATCGACGATGTGCTGATGTCCATTGGCGACATGGAGGAGGAAGCCAAACTCCATCGTGGGGCAATCACAGGCTGGGAGGACAGGTGGAAGTGCGCGGTGGAACTAGCGGACAAGATCCAAGTCGAACGCGACGAGGTTCGTGCAGATTTAGAATTTCGGCGTGACCTTTTCAAACTCCAAGAGCGGCAGCTCAATGATGTGAGGAACGAACTCGACGAGGAACGCAAGGAAGGAGAAGAGCAAGCCAGACTCCTCGGGGCGGGGTCGGAGCGTGAGGCCAAGCTAATTGCAGAGCGCGACCTTTGGCGAGCAGAGGCCCAACGCTGGCGGGAGCAAGCGCTAGACCTAGAAGACCAGATCGAGACGGCAATCAAGCGCATCCAATGGCGACAAGACAACCTAGATCGCGGCATCAAGGAGCTAAAGAGTGACTATTGAATTTCCCGTAGAATCTGATACAATTTGTACATATGGAAAAGAGATTTGAGAAAAAAGTAAAGAACCCAAAGACAGGCAGAACTAGAACCGTGAAGTATGGACAGGCGGGTAAAGCAGCAGATGGTGGTGATAGGATTCGGCCAGGGACCGCCAAAGGCGATGCGTATTGCGCCCGTTCCGCGAAGATCAAGGGGGACTGGAAGGACGACCCGAACAGCCCTAATAACCTTTCTCGCAAGAAATGGCGTTGCCGTGGCTCAAAATCCATGAAATAACCACCATGAGTGCAGGAAAGGGCGACTCACCCAGACGAGTAGACACCAAACGATACAACGAAAACTATGAACGAATCTTTAGAAAAACAACCATCGAACAGGAAGCTAAACCAGAAGCGGAAATTCGGCTTCGGGTCGGGGAGGAAAAGGAACCAGCTCCAAGACAAGAAGATTAACATCCGAGTCTCCCTCTCGGTGGAGACATTCAAGCGGGTAGACAGCTTATCTAAGAGGCTGGATTGCTCGCTCTCAAGTGCGGTCGAGAGGCTAATCCGTACCCAAGAATCGGAGTCTATCGAGCCTACACGGGAGGTGAACTGGGACGAGTACAAGGCCAAGCGGCAGTTCTACCAGCTCACGGATGTTCTGGATGCCTCATTCCGCAGAAGGGGGCGTAAGGCATGAACACTCTCAAAGGATTCCCTAAACGCTACGAGGATGCCCCAGAAGCCATTGGAGACGACTGGTGGGGTCATTACCGCCTAGCCCTCGCTACGGTCGATTCTGGGGGCATTGTGGTGATGTACGGGACGAATGGCACGGGCAAGACCCGCATGGCCTACGAGCTTGCCAAGAAATGCGTACCAAAGGACTCTCATTTCTCCGTTGGAGGCATGGGCTGGAACTCTGGGAAGAAGGAAAGACCCGCTATTTACACCACAGCGGTCAACCTTTTCATGGAGATCAAGGACACATTCCGTCCAGACTCGGAGCAATCGGAGCTATCCCTAGTCAAGAAGTACACTGATGCAGGCCTGCTGGTGCTGGATGAGTTCCAGGAGCGGGGCGAGACTCCCTTTGAGGACAGGAAGATCACCAGTATTATCGACGCTCGTTATCAGAATGAACGGCCAACGATCTTGATCTCCAACCACTCGCGGGAGGAGTTTGCCTCCAAGCTATCATCGGCAGTGCTGGATAGAATCCGTGAGAACGGGGTTGGACTGCACTTCAACTGGACAAGCTACCGCAAGCAGGGTAGCATCTAGCCAACAACACCTCCCACGCCTCTCCACGATGCGCACCAAGGGAGGTTTCTTTTATGCAAAAATGGACATATTCCGTCCACAATCGCGTATGCTTGCACACAATTCGATGTAATGTATGGCATTTCAGCCAATAAGTTGCTAAAATGTGTACTTACTCGCACAAAGAATAAAAGTTCATCCTCTGTCCATTGAGGATTCCAGACCTTGATTTGTATATTCCCTTGCGGACTTCGCTTGCAAGTCGGTCTTTAGCCCCGCTTAAGGACATGTTTGTTCGCTGGGCAAACTCTCTCATTGTGAACTCGTCATCCCTTTTCCCATCGGAGTTGATTCCAATGGCGGCGATTGCGCGATCCAGTGCGGTTAGTGCTTTGTTCATTTTCATTGTTGGTGTTCGGATACATTGGTTTCATGTGGTCGCTCGGCTACAGGATGCCCATCGGGGAGATCCAGTCGTTGCCCTCCTTAATGACATTCCACG
>Ga0208829_100094_pt1 | contig 12711 bp, 5 predicted proteins | sample LakMenEpi19Jul08_FD_150714 | JGI IMG/M metagenome (GOLD analysis project Ga0208829, IMG submission 150714) | Freshwater microbial communities from Lake Mendota, WI - 19JUL2008 deep hole epilimnion (SPAdes) | ecosystem: Environmental > Aquatic > Freshwater > Lake > Epilimnion/Euphotic zone ... | reverse complement strand
TTTTCCCTACCATTAGCCAAAGCATCCAGAGTACCATGAGCTAAAGCCAGAGGAATTTGGCAAAATTGCAAAGCCGGTCCCATTGGCAAAGATTTGGTATAAGCATCTGCTAAAATCAGATTACGACGGGCATATTTTTGGAGAGTCTCATTATCCCAACCCACTGGGTAAAAACTCACCCCACGACTTAAATCCTCACCACTGTTCCGCAGAATATTCACCGCTTGTAAACCCCTCCCAAACCCTATGGCTTGAGTGCGGTTACTTTCAGTTCCATCATACCAATTCCATAAATCGGACAGTAACAAGCCCACAGCCCCAGCTACACTAAATGTATAACGGTCTAAATCCGTTTCTGTTTTTATTTGCCAATTCCTATCCGCCCAATAAGCCATTCTATCAGCCATGGCCGCCGTTGCATCCCAAATCCGCGGAGCAATGCTTTCCGGTGCTAATATTGACCATTCCCTAATGCGTAAACTCACCTCTTGTAAAGAATTTTCGTAACCTTTAAACCCTACCGCAAAAGCATCCAGCGGAAAACCATCTACTCCCGATTGCAATGTTAAACTAATATTTTGTAACAGGCGTTTTTTAGTACCATTATCCAGATTTGGATCATCTTCAATTTGGTCAATGGCTCGCATACACAAATACGCTGACGCTACCGCCTCCTGTAGTCCTGACGGTAAAATACTAATCGGGATATAAAAAGTTCTACTGGTATCCTTGAGGATTTTTAAGGCATCTCCACGTAAATCCATTTAATTCACTCCTCTCTTAATTTCCACACCACACCTAATTTCCGACTTTTCGATAATACTAGATTTAGTCTTTATTAAACCTTAAAAACCATAGATATCCTAGTATTTATCTAGGAATACATAGATATTATGTTATATTTCATACGGTTTTCCAGTTTATCAAAGTTTAATATAGCATAAGAGATTTTGGTAATAACTGTTTCATTATTTCTGGAGAGGAAATGAGGAATGGGAAGGAAAAAGGGTATAGGTATGTACTGAGATCAGAAAATTGAACATTAAGCTGTTTATTTTACCCTAGCCCTAAAACGAAAGAAACCATAAGAACCTGTTGGTGTTCCCGGTGCTGTGGCCTTGGGTATTCCCGTTGTAACACCAACTACTACGACAACTGCACCATTTGTATTAGCTGCTGTACAGGTTGTATTGGGTGTAGTACCAGCGGCGAAAAATTCACCTCCATCTGCATCCCCTACACCTGTTAATCTCAATAAAGATGCTCCGCTTAAAGGTGTAGCCGGTGAAGGTAAACTACCAGTGTTAGTAGAATCCCAACCCAAAACAATACCGAAATCTGACCCTGTATTAGGAGAAATACCAGTATCATTATTGAAACCTGTAGGTACAAACTCAAGACCATCTGGTACTAAATCGCAGATCTTCGTATTCGCTGCTGACACACCACCCGCAGACAGGAAGTAAATGGTATATTCTAAAATGTCCCCCGGTTCAACTTGACCACCATTAATTTTTCCCCGTAGATAAGTGGTATCAGGACTAGGCCAATTACTGCTTACCTGATTTGTTGGGCTATTTGTTGCGTCTAAAGGATCAAATACATTAAAGTTAGTAGAATTACCATTAAGAGCCGTAATTCTTTTCACTAATAGTAACTTTGGTGGATTATTCACAGATGTAAATAAGGTAGGATCATCATCCTCAGGCCTACTAGGATCATTACCCGTTTCTATACTGTTGTTTGCAGTTTGTGTAACAATCTGTCCATCTGTTGTTGGGTTAGTAACACCACTATCGGTTGGTACTGCATCTGTTAAGGTAGTAACAACACTACTTGTATTAGCTGGAGTAAAATCAGCTATCGCTTGGTTACTAATATTAGCAGCAACAGCATTAACTGTAGCTTGAAGTTTAATAGTGATTCTATCACCTGCACGCAAAGTACCAGAATTAATCAGATTAACATTAGTAGTACCATTGTAACTACTATTAATTCCCAAGGTGTTTCCTTGAGTCTGGGAAACAATCTCTAAGCTGTCAGGTAAGTTAAGTACATAAGTCAACTGGGCTGGTAAGGTGTCTTTAATTACAAAGTTATTAGCGTCACCATCACCAGTATTAGTATAAGTAATGGTGTATTCCATCTTATCACCTATTGTCACTGAGCCACTACCATCGGCATCTGATTTAAATTCTACTTGTTTAGTTCCGGTAATGTTGGGAAGTGCAGCAACAATGACGATTGGAGTAGCAGTTCCGCTCGGATCTAAGAAATATGTCCAAGTATCAATACCCTTTAGGTCGCCGTACAAGCGTAACCATTCATGCCGTCCCGACGCAGCAGTATTAACCCCTTTAAGAGCATTACGGGGATCAGTAGCACGTTCATCTGATCCAGGCTGAATATCTAAATTAACATCTGTACCATTTTTAGTTGTATAGTTACTATCGTCGTAGTATACGGTACTGTTGTCTATATTTCTATTACTATTATCTTTCGCGGTATTGTTAAAAGCTCCTGGAGCGTTTTCCATGATGATTCTAAGCCCACCTGCATTGCTCTCAGCGTCTAACAGGGGAAAGTGATATTCTCCAGCAGTAACGTAAACCTTGGCATTATAAGTTCCCACAGGTAGAGCAGTATTAGCTTGGTCTCTTCCGTTCCAGTCGACAGTATTTAGACCGGATACTATACCTCCTGTCAAAATGCGGTCATTGCTATCGCCATAATTACCATTCCCGTTAGTATCAATAACAATTTGATATTTACCAAATTGACTAGTAGTGAAGGTAAACCTTCCTCCCTGATTAACTTTAGTAGTGTTTCCAGCTATACCTGTGAATTTGAAATCAGGTGGAGCTTGAGGGAGAGTTGCTGTGAGTGAAATCCCTAAACCCCCTAATGCCACGATATCAGGTCTATTAAAAAAGACTCTATGGGTAACGTCTGTAGATGTATCTGCAAGTGTTGGTAAATGAAGTCCCACATTACCAATAAAGTTCAGAGCTTCATCAGGGGCTGTGATAGAATGGTAAAGATTGCTATTATCGGTTTTGTCAATAAATCCTCGATTGTTGCCAAAAAAGATAAAATTCCCAGGGTCAAGTCTATCTAGTGTAACTCGATAGCGATACCCATCTTTAGTTTGCACAAAAAGGATGGAAGTGAGTCCGAGTGTATCAGGATTAGGATCGCCGGAATTACCTCCCATATTCAGGGAGAGATAGTTAGTAAATACCCGCCCCGGTTGACGAAAACCACCACTGGTGACGGTAATATCCCAAGCTGCTACTGTAGCATTTTGAGTCCCATCTGTGGGAAATGGATCATCAAATCTAACGGGGGGAGGATTAGCCGTTGAAGTCTCCGACGGACCATGAAACTCAACTTCATAAAGACCTGTTTCCGTGGCTACTTTTTGACAAGGAGTGTAACCACCAGCAGCAGGTAAGGGACCAGCGGTTTCTTTAGCGAGCGTGTCAATAAAGCCAGAGCCAGTAGATAGAACATCGCAAGAATCTGTAGTTCCACTGGGAGTTCTATAGACAATATCTTGTGTACCACCACCAAAACTTGTATGCACGCTAGAGCCAAGGTTAATGGTTTCTCCTGCGTTCACGTAAACTTTTAGGAGTGTTCTTCGGGGAATACCAGCAATGCTGACACCGGGTAACCATTCGGCGTAAGGTCTAAATAATCCACTGTTCTTAATTAAGTCTCTACTACCTTCAGCGCTTACAGGTTGTAGGCTTTGTCCCCATACACAGATCATAAAGGACAGACTGGTAATTAATTTCTTGGTATAATTTCCCGGAGGGCGTTTTGTTTTTTTTAGCATAAGTTTTGTTGTTCTTTGTTCGTTGTTCGTTGTTTATGACCACTGACCACCTTTATTCCAACTGCAAATCCTCTTCTTGGACAATTACTTCTATACCGCGAATATCTTGGAAAATAAACTCCGCGCGACGGTTACGAGCATGATCTAATTTTTCGCTTCCGGGGGTTAATAGGTTACGTTCACCAAAAGAACGAATTGTCATCCTTTCTGGGGCTATTCCTTGACGAATTAGATAGTTTCTCGTAGATTTAGCCCGATTTGCTCCCAATCGCATATTATATTTATCATTAGCACGAATATCCGTATGTCCATAAATTTCTACAACAATTGACGGATTATCACGTAAGACCTGGGCAATTTTATTTAAAACTCTCGCACTGGCAGGACTAATATTATACTTGTCTAAAGCAAAGTGGACATTTTTAGGAACTTTAAGTTTGACGGGAGTAGGTGGTATTTCTGGTGGTATTGTGGGTGGTATTTCCGGTGGTATTGTCGGTGGTATTGTGGGTGGTATTTCCGGTGGTATTTCCGGTGGTGGGGTGAGACATTGAAGACTAGGAACTTGTAGACCATTGACAGAAGAATTAATTCCTCCAGCCAAATCACGAACCAGAGAGGGAAAAGCCGGTTCAGAAGTCCCATATTCTGGTAAAGTAGCGATCGCACTAATACGATCACCTCCTTGTAAATTAGCCAAACTTATACTAAACTTACCTTGTTTATCGGCCTTACCAGCAGCCAAAAATTTATTTAAAGTCCCATAATTATCCTTACCACTAACCAAATAAACATCAATTTGAGAAAAAGGGTCAGCCATACCATCAATTTCGACTGTAGAACCCAGACCTGAGAAAAATTCCCGACTCAAAAATCGTGGAGTATTAATAGCAGCATTAGCGGTATCTAAACGACGATTAGATGAATTGCGCTGTGGGTTTGGACCATCTCCATTTTGCCAGTGTTGAACCTCAATGTTCTCAACATTATGAAAAGAATTGAGGTCAATACTCAACCCCTCTAAATTCCAAAACTGATTATTGAGAATCATATTTTTATCACTTTTAGGATAAGAACCAACGACAATTCCCGCTCCAGCTTGATAACTAATCTGATTATCATATACTTGATGATTATTGCCCATGAGATAAATAGCTGCTCTTCTCAATCTCCGAGCATTGGCTTTAATTTGATTTTGGAAAATGCGAGTAGAACCCTGAGTTTTAAATAAAAATACCCCACTACCATCATTACCACAAATCAGATTTTTACTAACTTCTGACCCATCAATCATACCATCTAAGCGAATTGCATCTGGCATTCCGGCCATACCATTAGCTGTGATAATATTTTCAGTAGCTTTTAGATTCTTAGCACTAATTCCTGTAATTATTGCACTACCATCATGATAGGAAATACGATTACGATGGATTTTAGTGCCCACACTATTAAATACATATACCCCAAAAGCAGAAGTTCTGGTGGGGATATTTGCCTCTGGGGTAATTCCTAACCAATTATTTTCAATAACAACATTTTCAGGAGGGGAATTATTTTCAGTTTCTGTAATTTTATCCCCATAGGGTTTTAATTGGAAGGTAAGAGGTAAAATGAAAGAATGAGCGATAAAAATATCCCCTGGAGGAGAGCTTTCGGTGTCGCGGTGAGAGGAATTAAAACCATAAATACTTAAACCACGAACTGTGACATTATTAGCGGTAATGGTCAAACCTCGATAAACTTCTGCTCCGTTAGCGGGTGTAATACTAACTACTGGTCTAGGAACTGCAATTTCTGTAGTTGGTGACTGATTTTGATTATATCCTAGCTGAGTTGTCCCATCAATAATTAAACCGGGAATAGATAGAGGTGGTAAGACTTCTTGTAGATAGATTGTAGTTTGTTTAGGGGGTAAATTAAACCCAATTTGTGAATATTGACTAGGGCTAACTTGAGCTTTTTCAATATCACTTAACTGATTTATATTCAAACTACCATTAACCAGAGAAATCGCCTCACGCAAAGTCAAAACAAGATCAGGAGTTACAGGACCATCTTCATTACCATTGACGATTATTTTTAGTCCTTTATTTGTAGATTGGGCTAAAACTGTCAGCGGTAGAGAGATTAATAATAACGCCAAAAAACACAATAATTTAAAAGACTTTCTGCGGACAAGAGAGCGCGGAGAAGTCACCGTAGACCAGATAAAAATTAACTTTAATAAAATCATACTTAGTTGTCCGTTGTTATTTGTTCCTTGTCATTTGTCATTTGTCAGTTGTTCGTTGTTCGTTGTTCGTTGTTCATGACCACTGACCACTGACCACTGACCACTGACCACTGACCACTGACCACCGACCACTGACCACCGACCACCCTTAGCAAGGAGAAAGGGGGGTCATTGTTACCTTTCCACCCTTAGCAAGGAGAAAGGGGGGTGATTGTTACCTTTCCCCCCTTAGCAAGGAGAAAGGGGGGTCATTGTTACCTTTCCCCCCTTAGCAAGGGGGGACTAAGGGGGGTCTCCTTAGTAACAGATTCCTGTTGTTGTTTAGGAGCAACCTTTTGTAGTCCAAAACCTTCAAATAGTTCATTAAGTTTCACGGTCAATCCTAAATAAGCACCTCCAGCAGCACGACTTCCTGAAAAGTCTCTATCTTCAACTTTACCAAAAGCATAACCAGCAGCTAAACGCAAGTTAGGAGTTAGATAATAACCAGTTTCTAATACAAATCCTGTCTCCATATAATTACCTTGAGTAATTAACCGCGATTCTCCTACCAAATCTAGACTGTATCCTAAACGATAGGTAGCACGGAGTTGAGACAGATTTACAGAACTTGTCCCCACCAATTCATTAGATAAATAGGAGGTACTATTGCGAAAGGCATATTTACCATAAAATTCCCATTGCCAATTAGGAGCATAAATAGTCTCCACTGCAAAGGTATGATCTGTTGCACCTGTACCTGTACCCAAAAGAATAGAATCAGGAATTGTAGCGGGATTTTGACGATATTCATAGCGGAATAAGGCGTTAAATTGGTCACTATTAATATCACGATAAGCCAAACCCATTTTCACATTTACTGAATCTCCTAAACCTAAATTTTGATTAGCTGAACTAGCTTGTTGATAACGAGCTAAGGCCGTCAAAGAAGGAGAAACTTTACCTGTAATACCGCTCGTAATTACAGTATTTGTCCCACCAGCAGAACTGCGATATTCGTATTTGGTACTGGCTTGAAAGTTAGGATTATCCGTATACTCCAAACCAGCACTATAACTATCACCACTATTAAAACTAACGGAAGAACCAGCTTGACCAAAAGCAAAGGGTTGAGAAAATTGTTGACCACTAGCAGTACGGTTGAAGAAACTACCAAATACGTGTTCATAACCAACATTTAAAAGCAAGCCCGGAGCAATAGTTAGGCGGTTTTTCAGTCCAATAGCTCCCTGGGTACTCATTTCATTAGAACTACCAACGATAGAATACCGTCCTGTTAAAGAAGTATCCGCGCCAAGTTTTTGCTCGCCATTGAGATTTAAACTGGTGACAGAGTTACCACTAGATTGACCACCATTAAATATTTGATGACTTAAACTGACATTAACCCCAGACATAGCAGCCCAATTCAATCCAAAGGTAGTACGAGCCGGGTAAACACTATCTTGTTGACTGGTCAGACTAAGCTCATTTTGGGCTTGGAAGGTGAGACTTTTAGCTAAAGGTACATTTAACCGCGATCGCAGTTGTTGAGAATTGGTGTTAGAATTACTAGAACTCATCCTGTCTTGACGTTGACGATAAATCCAATCTAGATCTACACTAGACTGACCAAATCGCTGTTGTACTCCCGCAGTCACAGTAGTTAGTGAGTTATTAACAGCACTTCCTGTGGTTGCTTGAGATTGGGGGGTAAATAATTCTTCAAAGGTATTCCTCGCCACCGGTGCAAGTCCAAAATTATCTTCATGGTCATATTGCCACCGCAGATTTGTACTATTTGTCACCTTACCTACGGCTTGCACTCCATAACGAGTTTGGCCAGGAACAAAACTGGTCGTGGCATTGTTAGCAAACCCTGTATCTACTGAAGTATAATAAGTCCGTCCTGTCAAAAATGAGAATAACTGTCCTTCTAGTTCTAAACGATAGGCTTGACCGCTAACTGGTCCCAATAATTCGGAAGTGTTCCGAGAATGGGCATATTCTGCGGTGAGTTTACCAGCGTTTGTAAAGGATATTTGGGTATCTGCTCCATAAATCTGAAATTCTCGCAGACCTTGACTTTCTTGTAAAAAGGTTGTTCCTAACCAACTTTGTTTTTGGTCTGCTCCACTCAAGTTATATTGCAGACGACTTGCATAAATTTGACCGTCGGAGTTTTTGGCATCATATTCATAACTAACTATGATTTTGCGGACTAGTATTTGTCCATATTCATTCACAGCAGTTCTAAAAATGGGCGATTTAAAAAGTACAGTTCCCCGATCATAATCTATATCATAGTCTGTTCCGCGCTCTAATTTTTGCCTTTTGACCACCGTTCCTGGACGATTTAGTTCTTCTAATTCTAGGTAAATGTTTTCACTACCACCCACTAAAATCCGTCGGGACAGGAAGTAATAACCACTAGTTCCGTCCGGGGCTATGGTATCTCGTTGGAAACCTTTGACGTATTGGCTATAAAATCCTGTAATGGCTAGACTGCCTAGGTTATAATTTGATTTAAAGCCGTTTAGTTGGCGACTGATGGAGGTAAACTGCTGTGATGGTCGTGCAAATTCTTCAGTATTGTAATCACCCCAGGTCAAATAATCGGGATTAGCTCCGGGAACTTTTGAGGAACGTTCTAAGCGGGCAAATACACTACTAATGGACGGGGTAACAAGTTCGGATTTGGAACTATCACCATTAACCGGGTAAGTCTGATTATTAGAAGAACCGGTAGCAAATAAATTAGTATCACAGTCACAACCTTCATTTAAACTGCGAGAACTGTTATAAGCACCAGTAAACAACCATTCACCAATAGCACCAGTAGCAAAAATAGCGGAATTAAAACCGAATTGCGGATCATTATTCCGATCAACTGGTAAGAAATCACGATACCGACTATAATAGTCTGTACCCTTTGCGCCGAGTCGTAGATCTATGAAACCAGTTAATAGACTAGGACGTAAAGCAGTTTCAAATTGTAATTGGGTAAAGGCTTCGAGTCCCGTGGTAATGGCGCTAATTCGCACGGTCTGGGCTTTGTTGTCTGCTAGTAATTTGGCGGTAAATAGCCCCTCTTTGGCTTGGACTTGAAAACCGGGTTGATCTGGATTAAGGTCAGCATCAATGAATTTTCCGGCTGTGGGTGTTAAAGTTATAACAGCGTCTTGATTGGATCGATTACCATCTTTATCTAATAGTTGCCCCTGAATTATAGCGGTAGAACGACCATCAGCGGGAATGCGACTGGACAGACTTTCTATTTTTAATTGAGTGGCTGCTCCTGTGACGGATATCTGTACTGTGTCGGTTTTTTCTCCTATGGTCGCAGATAGGTCGTTTTGTCCTTCTTTTAAGCCGATACCATACCAAGTTTGCGTTACTAGTTTGGTATCAGGATTGGTTTCTGTGCGGCCAAGTAAGGACTGTTCTACTAACTGTCCATTAACTCGTAATTCTATTTGACTACCAAGACTAAATTGGACAATTACAGAAGTGGAAAGGCTATTTAAAACTTCCTCTGGTTTAGGAGTAAGAATTTTTACAATTTTGGTGACTTGAGTGTTTTCGGTGTTTGTGGTGTTTGGGTCTAAGGGAATATTTACCCCCCTTAGTCCCCCCTCGCTAATGGGGGAAACAAGAGTATCTACCCCCCTTAATCCCCCCTTGCTAATGGGGGAAACAAGAGTATCTACTTGCTTTGGTTCTTCTTTGCTAGGGGAGGAAACAAGAGTATCTACCCCCCTTAATCCCCCCTTGCTAATGGGGGAAACAAGAGTATCTACCCCCCTTAATCCCCCCTTGCTAATGGGGGAAACAAGAGTATCTACCTGCTTTGGTTCTTCTTTGCTAGGGGAGGAAACAAGAGTATCTAGTTTTTCTGGAACTGTGATATTAGTCTCCCTTCTGCTTTCTGACCGGGGAGAAGTTATAGTTTGGCTAGATTTACTGTCCGCGCTTTTGTCTTCTTGATTTTCGGTGCTTGTTAATTGATTTGTATTTTCTGCTTTGGCTAAATCATGAGATAGTGCCGAACTAAGGGACAAGAATACAGTTCCTACCAGTAGTTTAATAAGATAGTGATGATAACCTAAAGATTTCATGGTGTTTCCCCCTCTTCTTGGAATGTGGGAGTAACAGCAAAGTTCATTTTTACCATGCTACCAGGTGCTATTCGTACTAAGCGAGATTGACTATTTCGTTCTTTGAATTTTCGATTGGGCGCTAGGGTGTATCCTGGTAAACTGCTCAGATCTAAAACTCCCGTATGGGGTCCGGGTAGAACATTTATCAGGGAAAATAAACCATTGGCATCAGTAATTATACGATTACCATTTTCTAGATAAATGACTGCATTGGGGATTCCTGGTTCTCCTGGTTGTTGTTCACCGTCAAAATTCTTATCGACAAATACCCGGCCGATAATTATTCCACAATCACTGGTAATTCCCCCGCGAACTTTCAAATAGTGTGTTGCAGGTCCATCTTTAACGGTTATATTAGGATCATCCTTTCTAGATGAAATTACGGTAGCACTGTTTAGACCTGTCCCCCGTTGAGCATCATTAGTTAGTTGTACGGCATAAGCTATATTAATACTTTTATTAGTTTCAATAGTTGTATTAGCACTAAATTTGATGGTACTGCCATTTTGAGTAGTTTTAATATCTACCACCTTACCATCTAATTCTGCTCGTACGGAATTAGGTAGAAATCTAAACCCTAGTGGTAAGATGTCTGTGACTACTATGTTATTTAGCGCTACATCTTGAGAGGTGTTTTTCGCTGAAATCCGATAAATCGCCGTATCTCCTGGTTCTGCTGTAGCGCGATCGCCTGTTTTTGTGATGCGTATCTGATTTGATTGGCACATTCTCAGATCAAACTTGAATCCTAATAGGTCGGTTGCAGCGTTATTTACGATTTGTGTGTTTGTAATGGTGCTACTATTATTGACGCTAATGGGTTTACCATCTAAAGAAGTAGCCCTATAAGAAACAATATTATTTGCATTACTTAATATCTCTAATTTGACCATTTGTTGCTGATAAATGGAATTAATAGGTGGATTAATTACAAGAATGTAGGTTTTACCGATATTAACTTGACTCTTTGTAGCATCAAGCAAAAAGTTATACACACCTTTATACTGTATGGGGTCATTACCGACGGGATAGGGATTAATGTTTTTGCTATTTGGTGGTATTCCTGCTGGTACACCATTGTTAGGGATATCAGGAATTTCGCTGGTTGTCAAGGAAACTAATTGTCCTGGGTCCGTACCTGTTGGTCCACTAGGTTCATGAAGACTGACGGAAAACCCGGTGTAGTCAGGTAAAAGCGCCCCTCCACAGCCAAGAATCTGGCCGATAGGGTCAATTAAGGAGTTATCCGCTGGAACCATGATAGAAGTCCCCTCAACAATTTTAGTTACTGGCTGATTATTTTTATCAGTATCTTGATAACCGTAGGTATAACTAGCTTGATTGTTAAAATTAAATTGTCTCCCAGTCCGGGTTTGTGCAACAGCTACAGGTACACTAGTCTGTAACATACTTCCCAGCAATACACAGGCGGTTAGAACTTTCGACCAACCACCTTGAAAATTCCAAATTTTGATTAGCCAATGAATATTCACGGGTACATCTCATCTTTAATAACTTAAAAATTACTCTTGTCGGTTGTCAGTTGTTCGTTGTCAGTTGTTCGTTGTTCATGACCACTGACCAATAACCACTGACCATTAACCACTGACCATTAACGAACTTGAGTTTCATAAACAGCGGTAAAAGTTTCTTTGCTCTGGATAGACGGAATTAATACCCGAATGTGAGTATAAGCCGTTGCTGGTGCAGGTTCGGTGACTATTTTACCATTGCGAGTTACTTTCACGGTAGGTTTTTCTACAAAAGTGCGTTGATTGTCAATACTGTATGTCACTTTGGCATCTTGATTAGAAACCTTTATTGAATTCAACACATAAACCATTTGTTTAGGAATGAGTGGATTAAGAGTCACATTTGGAATGGGTTTATTACCGTTATTAATTCCTGTCAAGGTGTATTGCAAAATGTCCCCTGGACTAACAGTATTACTCTGTAAAGATTCCCAGGTTTTAATTTGCTTACCTTGTTTGTCTTGACTAATTACCTGTTTTTTTGCTGACAGTTTTAACTCCAGTGGTTGATTTTGATTATTACTTTGAGCAAGCGCACTGGTAGACTGAGATATAAGTGCTATTCCGGTAACAGGGTTAATAAAAGGTACAGCAATGACCAGGGCGCAAGCACTTAAACTAACTATGGAAAAATGTTTCATTTTTATACTTCCTATTATTTAAAATCAGTTATCACAATTTTTACCCCCCTTAGTCCCCCCTTATAAAGGAGGGAAATAAGAAAAAATCCAGTTTTACCCCCCTTAGTCCCTTATAAAGAGGGGAAATAAGAAAAAATCCAGTTTTACCCCCCTTAGTCCCCCCTTATAAAGGAGGGAAATAAGAAAAAATCCATTTTTACCCCCCTTAGTCCCCCCTTATAAAGAGGGGAAATAAGAAAAAATCCATTTTTACCCCCCTTAGTCCCCCCTTATAAAGGAGGGAAATAAGAAAAAATCCATTTTTACCCCCCTTAGTCCCCCCTTA
>Ga0208829_100064_pt1 | contig 22993 bp, 17 predicted proteins | sample LakMenEpi19Jul08_FD_150714 | JGI IMG/M metagenome (GOLD analysis project Ga0208829, IMG submission 150714) | Freshwater microbial communities from Lake Mendota, WI - 19JUL2008 deep hole epilimnion (SPAdes) | ecosystem: Environmental > Aquatic > Freshwater > Lake > Epilimnion/Euphotic zone ... | reverse complement strand
GGGGTAAGCACTTCTGCGTCACTGACCGTCATCCGTTCTCGAATGATTCTTTCTAGGCGATTTAAACCCACTCTGACTTGGTTTTGTAGCAATTCTCCCACGCTTCTGACACGGCGATTTCCGAGGTGGTCAATGTCATCAATGTTGCCGATGTCAAATTCTAGATTAATTAAATAGTCAATGGCTGCTAGAATGTCACTGGAGGAGAGAACACGCATAGTGTCTGGAGCCGAAAGACGGAGTTTTTTGTTGAGTTTGTAACGACCAACTTTTCCCAGGTCATAGCGCTTGGGGTCGAAGAAGCGGGAGTCTAAAAGCTGTTGTCCGCCTAATACAGTGGGGGGTTCTCCTGGACGAAGTTTACGGTATAGTTCCATTAGGGCTTCTTCTTCCGAAAACTGTCCTTCTTTTTCAATGGTTTTTTGGAAGTATTCGGGGTGACGTAGAGCGTCAAAAATTTCGTTGTCTGATAAACCCAGTGCTTTGAGAAGTACTTGGGCTGATAACTTGCGGGTTTTGTCTATCCGTACCCAAACTAAGTCGTTACGATCTGTTTCAAATTTTAGCCATGCTCCGCGGTTGGGAATTAAGCTGGCAGAGTAGGTTCTTCGACCGTTTTTATCAATTTCTGATTTGTAGTAAACTCCAGGCGATCGCACAATTTGATTAACTATTACCCGCTCTGCTCCGTTGATAATAAATGTGCCTCTATCTGTCATCAAAGGCAAATCACCGATAAATACTTCTTGTTCCTTGATATCTCCTGTTTCTTTGTTTAACAGCCGAGTAGGAACATACATTTGCACCGCATAAGTGCTATCTCTACGTTTGGATTCTTCAACACTGTATTTAGGTTCTTTGAGCTTGTAGTTATTACCTAAAAAGTGCAATTCTAGTTTGCCAGTGTAGTCTGTAATTGGACTAAAAGAGTTCAGTTCTTCTATTAGCCCTTCCTCTAGAAACCACCGAAAACTAGAGCGCTGAATTTCAATCAAGTCGGGTAATAGAAAAGCGGATTCCATGTATTTATCGTCGTTAGTCATACCTTTACCTTTATCTACCTGGTTAAACTTTCAAAGTCATTGGTCATTGGTCATTGGTAAGTTTTCACCCATCACCCATTACCCATTACCCATAAGCCACTAGCCAATTATGCTTTAACGATTTTCTATAGCTTTGATATGATCATTGGATTGCTTTTTTGTCTTTTCTCTCTAGATGAGACTTTCCATCGAACGTCTCTACATTTTTTCTTCAAGTTTTGAGTTTCCACCAACCCTAGTCAATTGAGATCACCCGTTCGTCTCGATTTACAGCCGTTTCCACTCTTATGAGTTACAAAGTTGAATCATCAAACTCTTGTGGTGCCGGCACCTTGCCCGCTAAATATGTACCTCATAACACCGGGAATTGCTGTAGGTGGATGTTCCTTAAACCCTTGTGGTGCGGGCATCTTGCCCGCTAAATATGTACCTCATAACACCGGGAATTGCTGTAGGTGGATGTTCCTTTTTAGACTTGGGTCTGATTCGACTCATGAATCGGGTTAAAACCACGATTTCCCAACAGGCTAAACAGCACAAATTGAGTCTTAGGAGTTATAGTCTTTACCATTATGGCTTAACTTAAATGTTTTTTAGAGAACAATTCTAGCACATTTTCATCCTAGTATCAGATATTTTTTGTTAAATTAGCACTCTTGTTAGGGATTCAAGCTGTTATCTATAATGTTAGACCGAATAATTTACAAGCATTTCCGGTGGTTTTCTGGGCAATTTCTTCGATAGTTTCTCCTCGTATTTTTGCTAGTTGTTCCGCTACATGGCGGACATAAGCTGGTTCATTGCGCTTTTCTCCACGTCTGGGTACAGGCGACAAAAATGGACAATCGGTTTCTATAAGTAGGCGATCGCTATCCACCACTGCAGCAGAAGCTTGAATAGTTTTAGCATTCTTAAAGGTAACAGTACCACTGAAGCTGATATAGAAGCCCAAATCTAGAAACCATTGAGTCTCCTCCGGTGTCCCACTCCAGCAGTGCATGACACCCCGTACCATGCGCCCATGCCAATTTCGCCATTTTTGCAACACTTCTCTCACAGCAGGGGCCGCATCACGACAATGGATAATCACTGGTAAATCTAATTCACAAGCGATCGCTAATTGTGACACAAATACCTGATGTTGATGCTCATAATTATCTGCCTTGTAAAAATCCAACCCCATTTCCCCAATGGCCACCACCTGGGAATGAGAACGGGCTAAAGACTTGATCAGGGTAGCTGTTTGCTCATCCCATTTATCAGCATCTAGAGGATGTAGTCCTACAGCAAAGCTAAGTTCGGGAAACTGCTCCGCTATGGCTTGAATACTCGCAAATTCCTGGGGGTGAACGCAGGAGTGGACTAATCGGACTACTCCCGCTTCTTGCCACCGAGCGCGAACGGCTGCTAAATCTGGCTGAAAAATGTCAAAGTTAATGTGTACGTGGGTATCTATAAGTTGCATAACCTGTCGGTTGTCAGTTGTCAAAACAAGGACAGAGTCCAGATTCGGTGAGAAAAATAAATATCTCTCTATTCCCCATTCTCTGTTCCCTGGAACCATTGACTAGGCTGTAAGGGTTTTGTGTTTATGAGCCAATCTTGACTTTTTCCTGGCTCCATTGTTGGGATGGAGCACACCAGTTTTTACAGCTTTATCAATTTTGCTGTAAGCCTCGGACATTCTTGTTTCCACTTCCTGCTTGAGTTCTGTTGTCGGATTAGCGGCACAAGCTTCCACAGAACTAAAGTATTTTTTCATCAGCGTTTTAACTGCTGATTTATATGCTTTATTACGCAGTCGGTTACGTTCTGCGATTTGTGCGCGTTTAAGAGCAGACTTTGTATTCGCCACAGTAATTCCAAAAAAGACTATTAATTATGTACACACACTACTAGGTTTAATAAATATAGCATTATTTCTGATAATGTGCTAGTTTCTAAAAAAATATTTTATTTGGTCGCAAAAGCTGGTGTCGGCGGGTGAAAAAATAGATTACAATGACTTAGTGACAAAGAAGCCAGACAAGTTCTCTAAATTCACACCTAGGGAATATTAAATTTATGGGGTTGTCCGAGTTTTATAAATTAGTATCAAAAAAATCTAGATTAAGCTAGAGAAGAGAATTACTTATGGTCAGTGGTTAGTTGTTTATTGTTACTTATTCCTTACTTGTTTTCATAACTCCACTGACCACGGATGTGAATGTTGTCAAACCTAGTATTGTCATTACTCCATGCTGCGAATTATTACAGAGCAAGCAGACGTTAGATCAGAACTTCAACGAATCCGCGATCGCACCCAGGATGAACAGGTAATTCATAAAGAAGCAACAGTTAGTGAAGTGTTGCAAGCTGTGAAGCGTCAAGGTGATACAGCCGTATTACATTATACATCTGAATTTGATCATCAAATCCTCAAAGCAGAAGAACTGAAAGTGACAGGGTCAGAACTGGACGCGGCTTACCAACAGGTATCCAAAGATTTGCTCCAGTCAATTCGCCTTGCTTGCAAGAAAATAGAAGCCTTTCACCGTCAGCGAGTTCCCAAAAGCTGGGTACAATTTGAAGATGATGAAGTAGTATTAGGCAAACGTTATACCCCCGTAGATCGAGCCGGTTTATATATACCAGGTGGTCGAGCTTGTTATCCTAGTACAGTGTTAATGAATGCCATTCCGGCAAAAGTAGCAGGTGTTCCTCGCGTGGTGATGGTCACACCTGTGAAGGGCGGTAAAATAGTTAATCCTGCGGTTTTAGTAGCAGCCCAGGAAGCGGGAGTTCAGGAAATTTACCGTATAGGTGGTGCTCAAGCTATTGGGGCTTTGGCCTATGGAACAGAAACAATTCCTAAAGTGAATGTAATTACTGGACCTGGTAATATTTATGTCACCTTAGCCAAAAAATTAGTTTACGGAACCGTGGGCATTGATTCTTTAGCCGGACCTAGCGAAGTGCTGGTAATTGCTGATGAAACAGCTAATCCTGTCTATGTTGCTGCTGATTTGTTAGCTCAAGCGGAACATGATCCTATGGCCGCAGCGATTTTACTAACAACAGATTGGAGTCTAGCGAAAAAAGTGCAAACAGAGGTAGAAAGACAATTAATAGATCACCCGCGCCGGATAGATACGGAAAAAGCTATTGCCCATTATGGTTTAATTGTGGTTGTAGAATCCCTCTCAGCAGCGGCAGAACTATCGAACGAATTTGCACCTGAACACTTAGAATTAGAAATTGCGGATCCTTGGGGGTTAATTAACCAAATTCGCCATGCTGGGGCGATTTTTCTGGGTAGTTCGACACCTGAAGCTGTGGGAGATTATTTAGCCGGTCCTAACCATACTTTACCTACTTCTGGTGCAGCCCGTTATGCTTCAGCTTTAGGAGTAGAAACATTTTTAAAACACTCAAGTATTATCCAATACTCACAAACTGCCTTAGAAAAAGTGGCATCTGCCATTGACATCTTAGCAACTACAGAGGGTTTACCTTCTCATGCTGATTCCGTTAAACTCAGGGTGGAGGAGTGAAAAGCAATAGGGATGGAACTCCAGAACCACTGACAACTAATAACTGACCAATAACCAGTGACCAGTGACACCTAATTGTACAGTGTATCCTTGAGATAAATCAAAAATGCGAACAATTGCTGAAATTAATGAGAAAATCAGCCAAAAACGGGCAGTGGTCTGGACTGTTGAAGAATTAAAAGCGCGAGTTACCGAAATTGGTGTTACTAAAACCACCAAAGAAGTAGATGTAATTACCACTGGTACATTTGAGCCAATGGAATCAAGCGGTGCAATTATTAACCTAGGGCATACTGACCCACCCATTAAAATTCGGCGTTGCTGGTTAGATGGAGTTCCCGCTTATGCTGGTTTTGGGGCAGTGGATTTATACTTGGGTGCTAGTTGTCCCGTTGATTCCCCAGATGGAGAAGAAGTGCGGGAACATGGTGGTGGTCATGTGATTGCGGATCTAATTGCTGGTAAATCTATCCAAGTTCGCGCCGTGGGACAAGTTACCGATTGCTATCCTAGAGCCACATTTGAAACCACTGTTACCCGTGAAACTATCAATCAGTTTTATTTGTTTAATCCGCGGAATCTTTATCAAAATTTTATTATTGGCGTAAATGGAGGCGATCGCCCACTACATACCTATTTAGGACCATTACAACCTCGCTTAGGTAATGCAGTTTATTCTAACCCTGGTTCCCTGTCACCCCTTTTCAATGATCCCGATTTACAACTTGTAGGAATTGGGACAAGAATTTTTTTAGCTGGGGGTATTGGTTATGTAGCCTGGGAAGGGACACAACATTTTCCCTTACAAAAGCGGTTAGAAAATCGGACACCGATAGGTCCTGGATCAACTTTAGCATTAATTGGTGATGCTAAACAAATGGATGCCCGATGGATACGGGGCTGTTATTTTAAAGGCTATGGACCATCTTTAATGATGGGTGTAGGTATAGCACTACCAGTTTTAAATGATAGTGTTGTGGAACACTGCGCCGTCCAAGATAAGGACTTAGTAGCACCAATAGTAGATTTTTCCATTCCCCGTCGTGTCCGTCCTACCTTCGGTTTAGTAAGTTACGCTCAACTTAAATCTGGACGCATTACTATTGAAGGAAGGACAGTACGGGTAGCATCTTTAGCCAGCTTATTTCTTTCCAGAAAAGTATCTCAAGAATTGAAACAGTGGATTAAAGAAGGGATATTTACTCTAACTGAACCAGTAGCCCCGATACCAATGGAGCGTTCTTTTTTACCTCAAGATCGTTGGACGGAATTTTAAAGGGAGTCAGTAGTCAGTAGTCAGTAGTCAGTTGTTGAATAAAATTCCTTACCTGCTTCTTTGAAATTAATGCCCATTTAGTTTAAGCTTCTTAGCAACGGACAACGGACAACGGACAACGGACAACGGACAACTGACCAATTAGCTATTCCCCGCTTGGCTTAGGCTTTTTAACTGGCATAGGAGTGGGAGTTTTGGGTATGGGTTTGGTGATGACTGTGGAATCACCCCCTGTCTTTCTAATGGGACGTGGGGCTTCTCCATTTTGTCTAGGGAGGAATGGCCGTCTAGAACCACCTCCACCAGCACGAGGTGCTGATCCTTTGAAGGGGGGTCGGCGTTTTTTAGGTAAATCAGCGATCGTCTCGGCATTAATTACTACTAAAGTATCCGATTCCCGTTTAACATTAAAGTCCCAGAACTTACTGACAGCTTTAGTAGTTAATACGCCCTTGAGTTTCAACTTAAAATATTTAACTTTATCAGTAGGTTTACGGGGAGCTTGTTTGATTTTCACAACTAAACTCCTTTCGTCAAAAGACTGGTAAACCACCTCACCACGCACAGAAAAACCACCATCAGGAACTGCTGAGGAGGGTTTGAGATCATCAGCAACTACTGTGGTTGTAGTTACATTTTGAGGATCTGGGGTATGTTTATCCAGTTCATACTTAGCCAGATTTTCTGGTTCCCAAACACCAACAATTTGCAGGTGTAATGCGTCATTTTCTTGTCTGGTGCGGGGATAAACTACCCATAGATGTTCTTTTTCTAGGTCTAAGTGATTTTTGACCAAACTCATAATCCGACCTAAGAGAACGGCATTAAGTTCCACTCCATCGGTAGTGAGCAGTGTTCCTTGGGTAAACTGTTCATCACTGGCATGGTAACATCCCCGAATCAGGCCAATGGCTCGGTATTGAGTTGGTTCACTCGGAGGTGGAATTGGTTGTTCTCGGCTAGGTAAATGGCCATTGGAGTTAGGTTTGCTAGAATCAGTCAGGGCATTTTCTAGTTTAGAGGATTGGTTTGTTAATGTATTAGCATTAACAGGGGTTTCAATCTCTTTTATACCCTTTTTAGAGGCTGTGAAATTTGAGGCTTGAGAAGATGGCATCAGGTCGGAATTCATAAAAACTCCTTGCGGCACAAGACATAACCCATTATGGGATTTAATGAAGACAAAAGAAAAGAGCAAGAATGTGGTTGATTAAAGTATATTTACTTTTAATTTAGCCACTTGTTTGATGCTCTGGACGACCGGTTATGGCTTACGCCAAGCTACGCTATCGGAAGCATAGCATAGCGATAATTCTGACGGATCTTCCTAAAGTCATCACTTACTTTAGCAGGATAGATATTTATTTGTTATAAAATTCACAGACAAATGACCGTATTCCGCAAAGTTTTAGAAATTTTTAACTTTGTAATTCATTTCATGATCATGTAGGAGCAAAATAATATTGTGTCTGAATTGCGTAATCGTTGGATAGTCCGAGTAGTGTTAGGTTTTGCTGTTGTGGCTTTTGTTGGTGTTTCTATTATACCTATCCTGACAGCGATGAATAAACCCCAATCATCTCCACAAAATCAGGCCAATGGTGATCATAAAATATCTTTATCGGAGCAAAAGTCAAAACTGGAAGATCAAGTTCGGGGTTATGAATTAGTTTTACAGAAAGACCCGGAAAATCAAACTGCACTCAAGGGACTTTTGCAAGCCCGGTTGCAGTTGTTAAGTCAAAAAAGCCCAGGGGAAGTTAAACCAGCGGATATTCAAGTTGTGATTGAACCTTTGGAAAAACTCGCTAAACTTAATCCCCAAAAGTCAGAGTATGGGGTTTTACTGGCTCAAGCTAAACAACAAATTGGTGATAAGGAGGGAGCAGCCGAAACTTATCGTACTATTTTAACTACAAAACCGGGGGATTTGAAGGCTTTACAGGGGATGGTGAGTTTGCAATTGAATGAAAAGCGTCCAGAAGCGGCTATTGGGGTATTACAAGAAAGTTTGGCTGCTGCGAAACAGGCTAATACTATTCAGCCAGGAAGTGTGGATGTAGTTGCTGTTACTGTACTTTTAGGTAGTGTATATGCTTCTGAAGGTAAGGATAATAAAGCTATTTCTACTTATGATGAAGCGATTAAGAAAGATGTTCAAGATTTTAGACCGATTTTAGCAAAGGCTATGCTGTTTAAGCAACAAGGTAAGGTGAATGAGGCTAAACTTTTATTTGATAGTGCGACGGCTTTAGCACCGGCTCAGTATAAGGACGAAATCAATAAAGCAGCATCTAATCCTACTCCCACTGCACCACCTACGGAATCATCTCCACCTGCACCTACGGCTACTCCGTAAGGGTTGGGCGAGATAAGAGCGCGGACTTTGCGCCCCTACAGTATTGAATTTACTTTCCTTCTATGGCGGCGACTATGCCAAAGATGATAAATAGAAACCCGCCTAAGAAGGTAATTTGTCTTTCGGAAATTTTACCTGCTATTAATCTACCACCAATGACGGCGATCGCTGCACAAATTGCGTGTCCTAATATTGCTCCCAGTGTCACACCAATGGGGTTCTTACTGGCTGCGAGGGCTATGGTGGCTATTTGTGTGCGATCGCCCCATTCTGCTATAAATGTGAGTAGGAAGGATTTTAGTAAAATTGACCAAACACTTTTTTGCTGGGAATTATCTAAATCTGCCTTTTCTACCGCTTCTTTTGCCTCTTCTGCGACTTCTTCTGTAGCAGATACAGGCATTTTATTGGCATCATAGATTAATTTTAAACCAAAGGCAATAAACAAAACTATTTCGGCATAATGAATGATTTGTTTTGGCAAAAAGGACACTACTTGTCCAAACATTACCGATAAGATAGTCATAGCCGCTAAAGCAGCTATCACACCGGAGAACACCAAGCGCCGTGGGTGGTGCATGGATAGAATTACGGCGATAAAGAAGGTTTTATCACCTAGTTCAGAAATGGTAATTAGTAATAAACCGGCGGTAAAGGCTGTTAACACTCTCTCAAACTCCTGAAGGATTTTTTACCTGTGTGGAGTATCAATGAGAGCATTAAAACCTCACTGAACTCCACACTTTTCAATGTGTAGTCAGTGAAGGTCTCGCTTTCAAATACTTTGTATATTCGCTATCTAAACCAGGCTCATCACCAGTATGTTGATTTAGATATACTGAACAGGAAATCTTGATTTACTGCCAGCAGCTACTCCCCTTCTATTAGTTGTATATGGTACTCTTGCTGAGATTAAAAGTCAAGTCTTTTGGAAAGGAAAAATATTGCAGCACGTCAACGGTCAAGCCAAAAACAGTTCTGTTAAAATGAATTGATACTAATTTGAAATTATGACCTATTTAGAAACCGCAGCCCAATTTTACAGCCAAGTTGCCCAAACACCGGAAGTGGGGCTATGCTGTGTCCAAAGTACACCTTTACAATTACCAGGGCTGAAAATTCCTCTGCTGATGCAGGAAATGAACTATGGTTGTGGAACTACTGTTCATCACAATGAACTTAATAATGAACCTACAGTTTTATATGTTGGTGTTGGTGGTGGTTTAGAAGCATTACAATTTGCTTATTTTTCTCGTCGTCCCGGTGCGATTATTGCTGTTGAACCTGTGGAAGCTATGCGAGAAGCTGCAATGCGTAATTTAGAAATTGCTGCAACGGAAAACCCTTGGTTTGATACTAGCTTTGTTGAGATTTGTCCAGGTGACGCTTTTAATTTACCTGTGGCTGATGCTTCGGTGGATATAGTAGCGCAAAATTGCCTTTTCAATATTTTTGAACCAACGGATTTAACTCTCGCTTTAAAGGAAGCATATCGGGTATTAAAATTCGGCGGTCGGTTACAAATGAGTGATCCAATTTCTACCAGTCCAATTCCTGAGCATTTACAAAAAAATGAACATTTACGCGCTTTGTGTTTATCCGGCGCTCTTACATATCTAGAATATACTCAACTAATAATTAATGCTGGTTTTGGACAAGTGGAAATTCGCGCTCGTCGTCCTTATCGTTTATTAGATAAACATAGTTATCAACTACAGGAAAATATTCTTTTAGAAAGTCTTGATTCTGTGGCTTTTAAGGTGGAAATCCCCTCAGACGGGGCTTGTATTTTTACTGGTAAAACGGCGATTTATGCGGGTAAGGAAGAATTTTTTGATGATCTATCTGGACATATTTTACAAAGGGGAATTCCTGTGGCTGTTTGTGATAAAACAGCGGGAAATTTAGCAAATTCAAATCCTGAAGAAATCATTATTACTGATTCTACATGGTATTATGATGGTGGAGGATGTTGTTAATTCTATACAGTATTTTCCTCCGCTATTAAGTACAGTTTTCTATCCTCAAACCTGTAAGGGCGGGGTTTCCCCGTCCTCAATAGTATTTTATTAGAGCGAGAACTACTATGATTGTTGAATTTCCTTTTGTAAAGCCTGAATTTGCTGAAGAGATAATTCCGTAACCTCAGCAATTTGTTGTAAATTCATGCCAGTTCGTAACAATTTTAAAGCAAACTTTCTGGTTGCTTTAGCTTCACCTTCAGCTTTACCTTCTTCTAAAGCTTCTTGATAAACTCTGGTTTGTTTCAACTCACTTAAACCTAACATAGCTTCAATCTCCTTTCTGCTTTTTTTGGGTAATTTGTAGACGATAATTGTCTCAATCAGATTAATTAAATCCCGTTTAATTTTGGTATCAGTTAGTTGTTGGTTTGCTTGGGCAATTAAACGTCTTGCTAATGCTGGTGCAGCCTTCTCTGTTTCTATTACTAGTTTAACAACTCCCACCCCTAAAGAACTCTCTCCCAACTCGTCTAAATAAATGCGTGTAACTCTTTCAAGCAGTAAGATTTCCCCAAATTGTACATTCTGTTCTCTTTCTATATTACGACTAGGATAGATGATTACAGCTTGCCAAGGATGAGCAGTTTTGTATTGTCGTAGGTAGAGAAAAAGTTCTGCAAAGAGACGATAATATAAATCATCATCGGGTTGAAATTGAACCTCGACAATATAAAATGGCTTTTTGGCATCTTTGGTGGTTGGTAAAAATAAACCGTCTAAACGAAAAGCCAGTTGTTTAACTTCACGAGAGGTAAATTCATACGTACCTGCTTCTGTGGGAGACTGGTTAATTAATTCAAAGAAAATGCTAGGAAATGCTTGAAATAAGCTATAGAAAATTGTATCGGTTTTCACGGTAATTGAGTAATTCTTATATCTAATCTAGCTGAGGTTTCGCGCAAAGGGGCAAAGGAGCAAAGACGCAAAGCAAGAAAACTCTCGTTCCCAGTCTCTGACTGGGAATGTCATCTTAGAGGTTCTACCTCCAGGTATAATAGAGGCAGAGCCTCTTAACTACATTCCCACGCAGAGCATGGGAACGAGAGAATAGGAGAAACTAGAGAGAAAATGGGGTAAAATTCTCAGATTTCTCATCTTTGCTTTTATTTCTCAACTAAGTATGGTTTAATTTAGATGGAACAAATAATTAATTTTATTAAAATGGCTGTTTATGCCTAAACAAGATCCCGCAAAATTAAAAAAAGTATCCATTAGTCTTCCCTTTGGTATTGGTGCTGCGGAATGGGAAGCGGACACAACAGAACGGAAAGCTGCTTGGTCGTTGTATGTGGAACTGGTGACACGGGTTGCTGTGCAATCCTTAGAAGTTGACCAGGGGTTAGTGCGGGAAGCGTTAAATTCTTTGTATAGTTTATTTGGAACTACCCGCGAAGTTCTCAAAGCGGCTGGACCTGATGTAGGTGCTTCTAAAAACTCAGTTGGGGGTATTGCTATTGCGGTGTTGAATAATGGGTTACGACCATTTTTAGCTAAATGGCATCCTATTTTACAAGCTTGGGAAGCAAGACGACCTATAGGGGTAAGTGCGAAGGAACACGAGGTGAGTTGGTCTGAGGAAGGAAAGTTGCGAAGCGAGTTGGTTGCTTTGCGAGGTGATTTAGAAGAGTATGCGAAGGCTTTGGCGATTATTGCTGGTGTGGAGGAGTAAAATGGGAGAATTTGAATTTGATGTTTTTCTTTGCCACAATAGTCAAGATAAGCCTGCGGTGATAGAAATTGCCAACCAATTAAAAGCAAATAACATTAACCCTTGGTTAGATAAATGGCATTTACGTCCTGGTTCTTCTTGGCAGGATTCATTAGAAGATCAGATCGACCAAATTAGAACAGCAGCCGTTTTTGTGGGTAATTCAGGATTAGGTCCTTGGCAAATTGAAGAAATTAAAGCATTTTTACGAGCATTTGTAAATAGGAAATGTCCTGTTATTCCCGTATTATTACCAAATGCACCTAAAGAACCAAAACTACCAGTATTTCTCCAAGGTTTAATGTGGGTAGATTTCCGTGAACATGACCCTGAACCTTTGGGACAATTGATTTGGGGGATTACTGGAATAAAGCCAGATTCACCACCAATACGTAAAAAACCACCAGAAGAAGAAAAAAATAAATCTCCTTATCAGTTAAAAACTTTCCCATTTCAAACTGCTCAGATAAATAATAATGGGACAGAAATTCAACGCATTACCAAAAACGCAAATTATTTTGGCGAAGATTTGGGAAATGGTGTAATTCTGGAAATGGTGGATATTCCTGGTGGAACTTTCAAAATGGGTTCTCCAGAAAATGAGGAAGGTTATCATTCTTCTCAAAGTCCACAACATGAAGTTACTGTTCCCCCGTTTTTCATGGGTAAATATCCAGTTACTCAACAACAATGGCGAGTCGTGGCTGCCTTACCAAAGGATAAGATTGATTTAAAATCTGATCCATCTTATTTTAAAGGTGATAATCTGCCTGTTGAGTGTGTATCATGGAATGATGCTCAAGAATTTTGTGCCAGACTTTCCCAAATGGCAAATAAAACCTATCGTTTACCTACTGAAGCCGAATGGGAATATGCTTGTCGTGGAGGAACTACTACCCCGTTTTATTGTGGGGAAACAATTTCTACAGATTTAGCTAATTATAATGGTAACTACACTTACGGGCAGGGACAAAAAGGACAATATCGAGAAAAAACCACAGAGGTAGGAATTTTTCCCGCCAACCCTTTTGGTTTATATGATATGTGTGGGAATGTGTGGGAATGGTGTGAGGATGGGTGGCATGGAAACTATATAAACGCGCCTACCGATGGCAGTGCTTGGACAAGTCTAAGCAGTCAACATAAGCTGCTGCGCGGTGGTTCGTGGAACAGCATTCCTGAGGATTGCCGTTCTGCTTTTCGCTTCTACGACAATCTCGACAACTACGACTACAGTCTTGGTTTTCGGGTTGTGTGTAGTGGTGCGGCGAGGACTTATTAGCACTCTGCACTTTTGCTCTTTTGCGCTTTGCGCTCTTATTCTTTTTACTTCCCTAGCGTAACGGAGTGGAGCGCTCAAAAATATTTTTTGAGATTTTGGTAATGATGGATGGGTTGTTTATCCATAATATAGGAAACTTTCGATTTAGTCAAGTGGTATGTCCCAATTATCAATAGTCTGTCACTTCCCCTTGTCTGTGAGGTTGAATGACCTTTAAAATATCCTCTTATAGAAATTCGTGCTAGAGATGCTTCTATGATTACACCTTTTTTTCAGCAGCTAAATCCACCTTTAACAAAAAAGGAAATTAACGTTTTACAAGTTAATTTGGGAAAACTTTGTAATTTGACCTGTAACCATTGCCATGTAGAAGCTGGTCCGAAAAGAACTGAGGAATTAACACCGGAAATTTGTCAACAGTTAATTACTTTAATTGGTAGGTTTCCGCAAATTAAAACGGTGGATTTAACTGGTGGCGCTCCAGAAATGAATTATGGTTTTAAGTCTTTGGTAGAAGCTGCTAAAAATGCAGGTAAACAGGTCATTGTCAGATCAAATTTGACAATTTATTTTGTGGAGGGATTTGAGGATTTACCAGATTTTTTTGCTGAGAATAAGGTAAGGATTGTGGCTTCTCTTCCCTGTTATTTAGCCGATAATGTGGATAAAATGCGGGGAAATGGTGTTTTTGATCAATCAATTAAGGCTTTACAATGGTTGAATAAAGTCGGTTATGGTCAAAATCCAGATTTAATTTTAGATTTGGTGTATAATCCTCCATTACCAAGTAGTGAAAATTTTTCTCTCACTCCTGAACAGAAAAATTTAGAAAAGGCTTATAAAACCTTTCTGTTTGAAAAATTTGATATTCGATTTAATCATCTTTTTACGATTACTAATATACCTGTAGGGAGAACAAAGTTTCATTTAGAAAGAAAACAGCTTTATTCTCGCTATTTGCATTTTTTGGAATCTCACTTTAATGCAAATACAATTGATGGTTTAATGTGTCGTGAACAACTTTCAATTGATTATTTAGGGAATATTTATGATTGTGATTTTAATCAAATGATGAATTTACCTGCTAAAACTAGTAATGGTGAAAATTTGACTGTGAGTAAATTGTTAGAAATTGGTAGTTTGGATATAATTAATGAAATCCAAACTGCTGAATATTGTTATGGTTGTACTGCGGGTTGTGGTTCTAGTTGTGGTGGTGCTATAGTATAAATTTTCAAAATACCGTTATTCAATTTAATAAAATATTGGAATATGGCAAAATTATTGTACGAAGGTTATAGCGACAAAACTCCTACAAAATTTGTGCGCGAAAGATTTGGAGATATTACGGTTTACGCCCAAAATGCTAAATCACTACTAACAAAAGCAACTGGTTTTATTGCTGCTTATGACTTTACTCTTAATCCTTATCGTGGTTGTCAATATGGCTGTAGTTACTGCTATGCTGCTGCATTTAGCCCTAATCATAAAATGCGTCAGGATTGGGGTAAATGGGTAATTTTTAAGGAAAATGCTGCGGAAGTTTTAGCAAGGGAATTAGAAACTTGGTGTCGAAAAAATCCTAATCAACCTCCCAGAATTTATATGAGTAGTGTTACAGATCCTTATCAACCTTTGGAATCTAAACATCAATTAACTCGTAGTTTATTAGAAGTAATGCTTGATTATCGTCCACATTTAGTAATTCAAACTCGCAGTCCAATCATTACTAGAGATATTGATTATTTACAAAGGTTTCAAAGGTTGCGAATTAATATGAGCATTCCCACGGGTAGCGAAGTTGTAAGAAAAGATTTTGAACCCCGCTCTCCTAGTATTAAAGCTAGATTAAATGCTATTATTAAAATCCGACAGAGCATTGATAGTTTGAAAGGTTTTATTCCTAAAATTTCTATTACTATTACACCTCTACTTCCAACACTAGCCAAAGATGAAGATACGTTTATTCAAAAATTAGCTATCGCAGATAGAGTGGTAATTCAGGACTTTCATACTAATAATAATCGTTCTTTAGTCGCAGGAACTCGTCAAGAAGCTGAAGAAATTAAACAAAAGTATGCTTGGTGGTATAATTCTCAGCAGTTGAGTTATCAACGATTTAAAGAAAAGTTAATATCTCAACTTCCAGGTGTGGAAATAAAAGAAGGAAAAGATGGTTTTGGTTATGAGTAATTTCATTATTAATTGGTGGAGAAGTCAGCAATTCAAATCAGCATTATGTCGTGGTGATACCCAAAGTGCTATAAAAATTTTGCAAGCGATTCAAAAGTCGGGAGCAAGTTTTTCATGGTTAGAGAAACTATTTAGAGATAAACTTCAACTCGAAAGAACTTCCCAGGAAAATAAACGGGAAATCGCAAATTTTAAAAAACAAATAACGGAAGCAACAGAATCAAAATCTAATCTTTTATTAAAGCCTAATACAGAATTTATTAAGTATATATATCAAACTTTTGAATTAGTAGATCATGATGAATATAAGCTACAAGTTACGGGAATTGACCAGAGTATATTTAATGATTTTGAAGTTGCATTATTCACATATCTTCAAGAAGAATTTAGTAAAATTAATGAACAAAAATTAATAATATCTTTAAAAGATGCTTTTGATGATATTAATGGTTTAAAAGTCGGAAAAGATCCAGAATACAGTCTTAATCTAACTCCTCATGTCTATTTCATGAAGTATTTTTTAGGAAATGTATATTGTCTCTATTTATCCTGGTTTTTAATTTACCAAAATGAGTTGCTACCAACTAAATTAAATATTCTTGATATTGCTGCTGGACCGGGAACAACAGCTTATGGTTTAGCTTTATTTCTCCAAAGTTATAGCAGCTTTTTTAGTATTCCCCAAATGCACGTATCTTACTATTCTTTTGAAAAACAAGACACTTTTCAGTATCGAGGACTTCAATTTTGGCGTAAATATATTGAGTCGCAGATAAATCCTATAAATAATTATTTTCGTTTTGTGACTGCTGATATCTTTTCTTCGGAAGAAAAATATAGTAATATTCCAAAAAACTTTTTTAATTTTATTGTCATTTCTCATTGTTTTTTTAGAGATAATTCTAAAAGAATTAAAGCTAATAATATATATAAAAAAATATTTACTAATAGTTTAAGTAGTCAAGGTTATGTAATGCTTATTATCCAAGATAAAAAGTTATTTAAGACTTATAATACTTATCGGGTTGAAGATAAAGAACAGGAAAAAAATGTAGTATATAAGTTTGTAGAAGAACTGGGACTAAAGTTAGTTTGGTATAAATATCTAACGTCAACTGGTTTAAGAAAAGGTTATACCCATACCATTGACTTTGCGAAATTTGCTAGAGAAAATTTACCTAAACAAGTTTATATTAGTGCTATACTTAAAAAGTATTTTGATCAAAATTATGAATCTAACTATACATTAGATGATTATGTAATATTAGCAAAAAAACGGGTATAGATTGCAATCTTTAGCAGTTTTTAAATAGGTTTTGTCAAATATACCTACCAGTGCAAACTCTTAGTAAGATCAAAAATCTCAAAAATGGTATAATTTGAAAGTGAATTTTTTTAGCCTGAGTTTTATTGATTATGATTGTTTATAGTTTGGTAATTATTTACGGTCAAACCTTCGCCAATTGTATTTAATAATACCGTATAAATGCCAACTAGCTATTTAGTCACCTTGTTACCGGTTCAGGGAATACTCAGAAAAATAATTAATTTCCAATCTTTGCCTTTTGTGCATTTTTCCATTATTCTTGAGCATAATCTCACAAATAATTATATTCTGATTTTTGTTAGCCTGGCACTAATTACCGGATTTTGATACTAAGATATGAAAACCTCTACAGAATCTAGTCAACCACCTACTTATCCCGCTGCTGTTCCTCTTTACGTTTATCGAGAGTTGACAACGGAGTTACAAGCAGTCCAATCTAAATTAGATGTAATTACCAGTCATAATCACAAATTAGTTCAAGAGAATCAAGAACTGCGTCAAGAAATTACTAAAATGATTCAGTCCTGCTTAGAACTGCAAAAGTTAGTTAATACACCGTCACCCAGTTCTCCCACACCAATTCCACCTGACAACGAAGTAAAATATCAAACTCAACCTCAATCCATACCTCATAATCATCATGAGGTAAAATATACAAATAAGCCAACTATTACAGCAACAGTTCCCCGTCAGCAAACTAATCGACCCCGTCCAAAAGCAGTAATAAAAGCTACACATCCTCAAAAAAATGTTAAGGGTATCAATATACCAGTGTCGCAAACAGCACTTATAGAAGAAAAGGAAGTGCGCCATTATCCTCAATCTCAGCCTGAGAGCAAAGGCTTAAATGGTTGGTGGCTGACAATAACTATTATAATCATTATTATAACTGGTTTTGCGGCTGGGTATTTAATTGTGCGTCCCTTATTCCAAAATCAAATCCAACCTACACAAGAAATCAAACATTAAAAATGTCAAAACTCCACCTCCTATTCTCTGCGACTGGAGCGCCTCTGGGTGGGATAAATTCATAACTAGCAAGGAACTCAAGTTCCTTGCTATGAAAATTGACAGAAAATTACCTATCAACAGAACCCATAATTACGTCAATACTACCGAGAATAACAACAATATCTGCTACCTTCATTCCTCGCAGTAAATGGGGAAGAATCTGTAGGTTGTTGAAATCTGCGGCGCGAATTTTCCAGCGCCAGGGGAAAACATTATTATCACCAACTAGGTAAATTCCCAATTCTCCCTTGCCACTTTCGACACGAGAGTAAATTTCACCTTTAGGAACTTTAAAAGTAGGAGCAACTTTTTTAGCCACGAACTGGTAATCAAAACCATCCCATTCAGATTTTTTTCCAGCCATTAACCGTTTTGCTTCCAGGTTTTCGTAGGGTCCTCCGGGTAATCCCGCAATAGCTTGGCGAATGATTTTTACAGATTCGCGCATTTCTCGCATCCGCACCATGTAACGAGCGAGACAATCACCGACGGTTTCCCACTGAACATCCCAATCAAAATCATCGTAACATTCATAGTGGTCAACTTTCCGTAAATCCCATTTTACCCCAGAAGCGCGTAACATTGGACCAGAAAGCCCCCAATTAATAGCTTCTTCACGGGTAATAGTTCCCAGACCTTCAATACGGCGGCGGAAAATGGGATTATTTGTAACTAAGCGTTCATACTCATCAACTTTAGGGATAAAGTAATCACAAAAATCTAAACACTTATCTACCCAACCATAGGGTAAGTCAACAGCTACACCACCAACACGGAAATAGTTATGATTAACCATGCGGTAGCCTGTGGCGGCTTCCCACAGATCATAAATCATTTCCCGTTCCCGGAATTGGTAGAAAAACGGTGTTTGAGCGCCTACGTCAGCCAAGAATGGACCAAACCATAGGAGGTGGTTAGCTATGCGGTTGAGTTCCAGCATGATTACACGGATATAGCTGGCGCGTTTTGGTACGGTAATACCCGCTAATTTTTCCGGTGCGTTGACTGTCACCGCTTCATTAAACATCCCCGCAGCGTAGTCCCAGCGGCTAACGTAGGGGACATACATGATTGTAGAACGGTTTTCGGCAATTTTCTCCATTCCCCGGTGTAAATAGCCTATAACTGGTTCACAGTCTACGACATCTTCACCATCTAAGGTCATGATTAAGCGCAAAACTCCGTGCATTGATGGGTGATGGGGTCCCATATTTAGCACCATCGGTTCGGTGCGGGTTTCTATTCTACTCATGAATTTCGTTGTTCTCCTGTTGTGGATGTTGTCAATTGACCCGCTAAGATTAACTTGTACTTCAATTATTATAGGGAAGCTTGATATATCAGTGATTAAAAGTTTTGACTTTTTTCATGTATCAGATGATGATTGGTATTGAGTTCATGACAATTATATCAATATTTGGGTAGTTTTGCTGGTTTTTGACTCGTAGCAAGATAGATTTAATTTATAATTACCTTAATTAGTATCTATGGCTATCTATGGCTAATTTTTTTTAGCTCACCCAAAGGTGCGAATTTAGAGAAGCAAAGTTTTTAAGGGGTATGATTCAGTTATGAATTATTTGCAAGTTTATTTTCAGGAAGTTAATCAAGTTTATCAAGGACAAAATGCTACTGAACATAGTTATCGTCCAGCTTTGAAGAAGTTAATGGAGTCTTTAGATTCTGGTATTCAAGCTATTAATGAACCGAAAAGAATCGCTTGTGGTGCGCCAGATTTCTTGGTCAAAAATGGTGTTTTAGATGTTGGTTATATGGAAGCTAAAGATATTAGTATTTCTCTCAAAAAGGTGGAAAAAACTGCTCAAATGGGGCGTTATTTTCAGGCTTTGGGTAATTTGATTTTAACTGATTATTTGGAATTTCGTTGGTATGTTCAAGGGGAATTAAAATTAACTGCTGCTTTGGGAACTATTGATAAAAATAAAAAAATCAAACTTGATAAAGAAGGAATACAGGAAGTTGACCAACTTTTACAGCAATTTTTATTAGCTAAAGTTCCCCAAATCACGACACCCAAGGATTTAGCTAAACGTATGGCCAGTTTAGCTCAATTGATGAGAGATGCAATTAAAACTGCGTTAAATGATGTGGATAAAGGGGGAACTTTACGGGAACAGTTGGAATCATTTCAACGAGTATTAATTAAGGATTTAACCGTTGAACAATTTGCGGATATGTACGCCCAAACTATTTGTTATGGGTTATTTGCAGCGCGGTGTAATACTGATAATCCTCAGACTTTTTCACGGGAAACAGCAGCTTTTAAATTACCAAAAACTAACCCTTTTTTAAGGAGTATTTTTGGACAAATAGCTGGACCTGATTTAGATGATAGAATTAGTTGGGCTGTGGATAATTTAGCGCGTATTCTCCAACAAACGGAAATGGCGGAAATTCTCAAAGATTTTGGTAAACGGACTCGCAGAGAAGACCCTGTTGTTCATTTTTATGAAACGTTTTTGGCGGAATATGACCCGAAAATGCGAGAATCAAGAGGGGTTTATTATACTCCTGAACCTGTGGTTAATTATATTGTCAAAAGTGTAGATTATATTCTCAAACATAAGTTTAATATTAGTAAGGGTTTAGCAGATTCTAAAAAGATTAAAGTTCCTAATCCCAAGGGTGAGGGAACTATCGAAACCCATCAAGTTTTGATTTTAGATCCTGCGGTGGGAACGGGAACTTTTATTCACAATGTTATTGATTTTATTTATGATAAGTTTAAATCTCAAAAGGGGATGTGGTCAAGTTATGTTAGTCAACATTTATTACCGCGATTATTTGGTTTTGAGTTATTAATGGCTCCCTATACTGTAGCACATATAAAATTAGTTTTACAGTTGCAAGAATTGGGTTATGATTTTAGTTCTGAGGAACGGTTAAGGATTTATTTAACTAATACCTTACAAGAGGCTTTTCAAATTCCTCCTGCTGATGGTTTTATGAATAGAATTAGAGATGAAGCAGAAGCAGCAAAGGATATAAAACAAGATGTTCCTGTGATGGTAATTTTAGGAAATCCTCCTTATTCTTATGAATCTATAAATACTGATCCTTGGATTGTCGGGTTAGTTAGGGATTATTATCAAGTAGACGGTAAACCTTTAGGAGAAAGAAACCCCAAAGGATTATTAGATGATTATGTAAAGTTTATCCGTTTTGCTCAACATCGGGTTTCGGAAACGGGTTATGGTATTGTGGCTTTAATTACGAATCATGGTTATTTAGATAATCCCACTTTTCGGGGAATGCGTCAAAATTTGATGCAAACTTTTGATGAGATTTATGTTTTAGATTTACATGGTAATAGTAAGAAGAAAGAAGTTTGTCCTGACGGTTCACAGGATAAAAATGTTTTTGATATTCAGCAAGGTGTAGCAATCAGTATTTTTATTAAATATGAACATAGTCAGCAAAAATTAGCAACGGTTTATCATGCTGATTTATGGGGTATGAGGGAGGTTTATGAAAATAAGGAGTTGGTTGGAGGTAAGTATCATTGGTTAGGGGAAAATGATATTAGTTCAACTGATTGGAAGGTTTTGCAACCTCAAACTGAATTTTATTTATTTAGTCCTCAGAATACCGATTTATTACCAGAATATGAACAGGGACGGAGAATTATTGATATTATGCCAGTTAATTCTGCTGGTGTCAAAACTCATCGAGATCACTTTGTATTTGATTTTGAAATTTCGTATCTTCACCAACGAATCAAAAATTTCCGAGATTTAAATATTAGTGATTCTCAAATACAAAGTGAATATTTACTACAAGAAACAAGTGATTGGCAATTATATCAGCAAAGAAGAATTTTATCATCTTGTGTAAATTGGAAAGAGTTTTTTGTTAAATGTCTTTATCGTCCTTTTGATTTTAGAGAGTATTATCATCATTCTAGTGTTGTCAATAGACCTAGACAGGAAATTATGCAACATTTTATGAATGTTCACAGTAATATTGGGTTATTAATTTCCAGACAAGTAGTTAAAGATTTTAGACATATATTTTGTACTGATACAATAGCAAATATTAATGCTTTAGATACAGCCGGTAAATTTGGTGGTGGTCCTATCATACCTCTCTATCTTTACCCCACAAATACCCCAACTTTATTTGATTCTACACCAACTAACGCACCTGGAGAACGTAAACCGAATTTATCCCCAGAATTTATTACACAATTCTCTCAAAAACTAGATTTAGAATTTATTTCTGATGGAAAAGGAGATAAAACTAAAACCTTTGGACCAGAGGATATTTTTAATTACATTTACGCTATCTTTCATGCTCCTATTTACCGTCAACGTTACGCCGAATTTTTAAAGATTGATTTTCCTCGTGTTCCTTTAACTGCCAATGCTGCACTTTTTTGGGAATTAGTGATCAAAGGTGATAAACTAGTTAAATACCATTTAATGAAAGAAACAGGAACAGAAATTTCTACCTATCCTATTCCTGGTTCTGATATAGTCGAACAGGTCAAATATCATGAAAATCATCAACAAATCTGGATAAATGCTGAACAGTATTTTGATCAAGTTCCGCAACAAATCTGGAATTTTTATATTGGTGGTTATCAAGTTTGTCAAAAATGGTTAAAAGACAGAAAAGGAAGACAATTAAACTTTGATGATATTAATCATTATCAAAATATTATTTCTATAATATCGGAGACTATTAAGATTATGGAAAATATTGATCAAATCATTGAAAATTATGGGGGTTTTCCTTTAGAATGAAATTAATAAAAAAGGTGTTCATTTTAAGCTATAAAGATTAAGAAATCGCCTAATATTCTAGAATCTAACCCCAATCAAGTAAATGGTGAAATCTCTCCTATAGATGGTCTTATCTTAATCAATTTGAGAGAAAATATCTCAGAGAAGCCATGAAAGCTTATAATAAAACTAATGAATAGATAGAAATAGATACTTACTCTAGTTGGCATAATTTAGTGAACTATGTTGAAAAAATCATTCGAGAATTTGGAAAGGAATATAAAATTAATTTTGCTTAGGTACTTAATGCAATTGTTAAATTAACTTTTTGACACACCTGGAGATAAACGCTAAACAATCAAACCAAAAAACAAAACCCCCGCTAAATAAATAGAGGGGGTCTTGTTATATGAAATAATAAACCTGGCATCGAGCTATTTTCACGCAGGGCTACCCCCAAACTATCGTCGCCGCAGCAGCGTTTCACCTCTG
>Ga0208829_100048_pt1 | contig 34448 bp, 28 predicted proteins | sample LakMenEpi19Jul08_FD_150714 | JGI IMG/M metagenome (GOLD analysis project Ga0208829, IMG submission 150714) | Freshwater microbial communities from Lake Mendota, WI - 19JUL2008 deep hole epilimnion (SPAdes) | ecosystem: Environmental > Aquatic > Freshwater > Lake > Epilimnion/Euphotic zone ... | reverse complement strand
ATATTTTTGACAATCTTGGGAAATGAGTTTATGATCATGGTTAATCAAAATATTTTAATCCTTCGCCCAAAATTTAACATATTTTGGGCTATTTTTATCAGGCTTTTCTTAACATTCAACACTTCTGGTAATAGATAATTCTCCAGGAATTTTTAACTCTGTCTTTAATTTATCCTGAAATACCTTGCCAAAAACTTCTAACTCTCGATCAACTGTGCGAGTAAAAGCTTGTACCATAATAATATGAGCCATGCAACCACATATTAATAAAGTTGATCCCATCACACCAGCATAGGTAAAGGCTAATTTTAACCGAGAATTATTAAACATTGAATTATTAGGTATCCAATCTTGAATTTTACTTATCTTCTTCCTTTCTTCGCTTCTTCGTGGTTCATTTAATTAATATCCCTTATTATCCACAAAAACGATAACCAAAACCTCGCATAGTTTCAATAGCTTTAGGAAAACCACATTCTAATAATTTGCGTCTTAGTAATCTCACTTGTGCAGCCACAACATTACTCACTGTATCACTTTCAAAATCCCACAATCTAGCGCGAATTTGTTCATGAGTTAGGATTTGTTGAGGATGCTGCATAAAATATTCTAGTAGTTGAAATTCTTTGGCTGTAAGGATAATTGGTAAAGAAGGTTCTAATCCTAAATTCACAACTGAAAAATTACTATAATCTAACATTAATGAACCTATTTGTAATTGCGGTGGTTGGAAATTTGGTAATCTTCTTTGTAATGCCCTTACCCGTGCCAATAATTCTGCCATCCCAAAAGGTTTAACAAGATAATCATCTGCACCCGCATCTAAACCCGTAACCCGATCATTCATGCTATCTCTAGCCGTTAATAGCATAATTGGTAATTGATTTTTTTGCCCTCTTAATCTTTGACATAATTCCAATCCTGATAACTTGGGTAACATCCAATCTAAAATTGCAATTTCATACCTTTGTGGTACTGTATTCAGATAATCCCAAGCCGTTTGTCCATCTTCAACCCAATCTACTATATAATCACGCTGGGTAAGAGCATGATGAATACTAGTTCCTAAATCATGTTCATCTTCAACTAATAATAACCGCATATATAAAAGTTATATTTAATAATACTAATTATTAGGGTGAATCAGATATGAAATTTTGTCAAGTCTTCCTCAATTATCGAGTCGAAAACACCCTAAAATTTTTGAGTACGGTTTTCACAATGTTTTACAGAGGCTGGGACTTATACCAATTTTGATACCATTGTTCCATATTGGGATCTGAAAGTCTCAACAAATTTCAGCGTTTAAAAATTATCATTTCCTTACCCACCACTGGACTACGGGCAATTATTTTATTTTGAAAATCAACAACTTCTAAATGAATAAAATTAAGTTCTTGAGAACGTTTTAATATTTCCCCAGCTAGTTTATCCTGTTCAGATTTTGCCAATTTGTACCAAATATCGCCAACTTTTATAGTTAAATCGCTGGTACGAAAATTAGCTTTCAGAGGTTTTATTAATTGAGAAATAAGATTTTTGTCTTTCGTATTTTTCACCAAAACACTAATTTCTGATAGCTTGCGTAGCAACCCAGGAGCCATAAACTGATTTTCAATTGCTGCTAATAAAACTTGTTCCGGTGTTAATTCTACAATAGGAGTCGGAGTCGGTTCTGGTGTTACAATTGGAGTCAGAGTCGGTTCTGGTGTTACAATAGGAGTCGGAGTCGGTTCTGGTGTTACAATTGGAGTCGTTGCGGTAACTTCCTCAACAGGAGGAACAATTGCGACTTGAGTAGATGATTTAGGAATCAACAAAAACCCAGTAATTCCTATTGTCACCACAAAAATTACCGCAAAAATTCCCGTCAGCACCATATCTGACACATTATTAGATATACTTGATGGTAAGAATAACCGGAATGTCCTTAAAAAACCATCCCAACGGGATAAAAAATTAGTTTTTTTCTGAGTATCATTAGGAGTTTCCGTCTCCAATTTGACTACAGTAGTTTCTAAAACACCAATTGTTCCCCGCAGAACTTGGATAATTGTTGTTTTCCAAATTGGTTGATTTTTTTGATAAACTGTAGTTACGGCTTCATTTCTTGATTTTCTGCCTTTGTCTCCTGACATGGAACTTTTACCCTAGCGAATCAAAAATCTAGAAAACCTATTTTGATTATAATCATTTATTGTGCCATTTCATGAAATATGAATATTAACCGCCGTCAATTTTTATTTTTAACTGGAATTAGTACCATAGGGTCTGGATTTCTAGGTTGGAAATTATCAAATACTAATTTTCTCATAGAATCAGCAGCAGCTAACCCACTTAAAAAAGATTTATTATTGCGTTTTGTCTCCGTTGCTGATACAGGAACTGGAACAAAAGGACAATATGCTGTCGCTAATGCTATGAATTTTTATCATCAACAAAATCCTTACAATTTAGTAGTTTTAGCCGGTGATAATATTTATAATAATGGGGAAATTGAGAAAATTAATCAGGTTTTTGAACTTCCTTATCAACCTTTACTAAAAAATGGTGTCAAATTTCATGCTTGTTTAGGTAATCATGATATTCGCACAGATAATGGTGTTCCTCAAGTTAAGTATCCTGGTTTTAATATGCAGGGACGTTATTACACATTTACTCAAAATCAAGTTCAGTTTTTTGCTTTAGATACTAATAATAATGCAGATTGGCAAAATCAATTAATTTGGTTAGAGAAAGAATTAAGTAGTAGTCAAAACCCTTGGAAAATTGTATTTGGTCATCATCCTATTTATTCGTCTGGTCAATATGGGAGTAATAAAAATTTTATTAAAATCTTTACTCCCTTGTTTAAAAAATACAATGTTCAACTTTATATCAACGGTCATGAACATAATTATGAACGGACTAGTTCTATTAATGGAACTACCTATTTAATCTGTGGTGCTGGTGCGGGTAATCGTCCAGTAGGCCGTTCTTCATGGACAGAATATTCCACAAGTAACTTGAGTTTTGCTGCTTATAATGTCTACCCAGATAAAATAGAAATCAGTGGTATTGATACTAAAAATCGCGTTTTTGATCAGGGTATAATTAAGATTAAATAATAGGATGTGTTAGCAACAGTTTAACGCACCAGTCAGGTAAAAGGCAAGAAATAAATCTCTATTACCTATTACCTATTACCTATTACCTATGATTTAGTAATGATTGAGATTGATTCCTGCTTCCTTGGCCATTGCGTCCAAACCTTTAAATTCTAAGGTTTTAATAGCTTTAGTGGAAAGTTTCAATTTTACCCAACGGTTACCAGCAGCCCACCAAATCCGCTTACTTTGCAAATTAACGTGCTGTAAGCGATTTGTATGACGGTTGGAGTGGGAGACAGCACAAGCATTATTAGCTTTTCTACCAGTTAGTTGACAACGACGGGACATAATAAATATCTCCTAGAGTGTTATGTAAAGACAACCTTTCCATTATATCCTTTGAAAGCCTGATTGACCGAAAAGACGGGACACAAGCCCCGTCCTTCTAGGACGGCTTTATGTTAAAATTTGGTTATAGTCGCCATAGGGCATTGGGAGACTTTAAACGGACATGGAGGGACGATAAGACCACTTGTGGCGTGTTTCATTGAAGTGTCAAGAATCACCGCACCTTCAGGTCGGTGAGTATGTCAAAGCTTATATTCAGATTCCCGACTGCTTAGGTCAAGCGGGAATCTGGTTATTTACTTACTTGCTTGTTCCGTTAACTTAGTTAATACGTCATTAGAACGTTCTACAAAGGATTTCATCCCCTCCGCATTAAAACCTTTTTGAGACATCAAAGCTAAATCATAAACGTGCTGACAAATCATAGTCACTAATTGACTCGTCGGGGATACACCATCACCATGAACAATACTACCTTGATTAAGATTAACCAAGTTTTGAATTAACGGGTGAGCAGTATTTACTAACAGAATATGTTCTTCAGGAAATTCAACGTTTTGTTGCTGCATCATAGCGCTCATTTCCCGCATTCTTCGCAGAAATTCCGGTAATAATACCATTGCTGGAGGTGTTCCTTGGGGGTCGTCAGATTTCAGCGACTCAGTACGGATGTTCAATTTTGGCTTATTCAGTGCTTTCTCAAATAGTTCTTTAATTACTTCCCCTTTGGTTTTGTTGGTCGTAGGATCAACAATTTCACTGGTTTTATCCTCTAGCAGGGTATTATCTAAATCTGAGTCCACCCGTGTAAATTTAACATCTCGATATTCTTGTTCCAGGAAGTTAATAAAGTGGGTATCAATAAAAGAGTCCATAAATAGGACCTCTAAACCTTGATTTTTGTGCAGTTCAATATAAGTAGATTGACTGGCTTCATCGGTGCTGTAAAATACTTTATTTTCGTTACGTTCCTGATTGCGTTCTAAGTATTCCTTCAGAGTTGTGTAGGGTAAATTAATACTATTAGCTGAAGTCACATTTTGCCAAGCATCATCTTCAGCGGTTTGAACCTCAACCGCAGCGGCGGCTTCTAACTTAGCTGTAGTGCGGAAAACGATGATATCTTCTACCTGTTTCTTGAATTTCTCATCATTGAGAACACCGAACTTCACGAATGTTCCCAAATCTTTCCAGGCTGTTACGTATTGTTCGCGGTTATCGCGGTATAATTCCTTGAGTCTATCCCCAACTTTTTTGGCAATATAATCACCTATTCTCTTAATGGTGCGATCGCCTTGTAATGCACTTCGAGAAACATTTAAAGGAATATCAGTGCTATCAATTACACCCCGCATTGGCATTAAAAACTGGGGAATAATTTCCTCACAATTATCACTGACAAAGACCTGATTACAGAATAACTTAATTTGTCCCTTGGTAACATCCACATCAGGACGCATTTTCGGAAAGTAGAGAATACCGTTAATTACAAAGGGATAATCTGTATTCAAATGTACCCATAGTAAGGGTTCTTCCTGAAAAGGATACAAATAACGGTAAAATTCTAAATACTCCTCCTGAGTAAGACTACTGGGAGAATCACGCCATGCAGCCTTTTGTTTATTTAAGGCCTCCCCATCCATTTTAATAGGAACCGGCATAAAATCACAATAGGTTTTGACAAGATTCCTAATTCGTGCTGGTTCTAAAAATTCCTCTTCTTCCCCTTCCAAAGTGAGAATGATTGTAGTTCCGCGGCTAGTGCGTTGAGACTCATCTAAAACAAACTTAGGTGAACCATCACAAGTCCAGCGAACAGCTTGTGCACCTTCTTGGTAGGATAGAGTATCAATTTCTACTTGCTTGGCGACCATAAAAGAAGAGTAAAAACCCAAACCAAAATGACCGATAATTGGTTGGTCGGCTTTTCCCTCATACTTTTGAATAAACTCCTCAGCGCTAGAGAAAGCGACTTGGTTAATATATTTTTTTACTTCCTCTGCGGTCATTCCAATCCCATTATCAGTAATGGAGAGAGTTTTGTTGTCTTTATCAATGCTAATGGTAATTTCTGGTTCACCAATTTCACCATTATATTCACCAGCACGGGACACCATATTTAATTTTTGGATAGCGTCTACCCCGTTGGAAACCAGTTCCCGCAAGAAGATTTGATGATCTGAGTAGAGAGACTTCTTGATAATTGGGAAAATATTATCGGTATGAATACTGATGTTACCTTGTTCTAGCATAGTTATCCGTCGGTTGTGGTTGCTTGCTGATAATTTATGAAAATCAATTTTCGGTGATTTTATCTTTTTTGGGGTCAGGAATACCTCTTATTTATGATTCGGATTACACTACCAAGGGATTATTAATGGTTTTAGATATTTATAATAAAAGTTAAGTATATTCAACTATCTTGAGGAAAATTCTATGGACCCCATAACTCTAGCTACTGCCATTACTACCATATTTCTCACAGCAGTGTTACAGAAACAAGGTGAAAATTTTAGTGATATTTTAATGCAAAAGGTGGGAAAAGCACTTGATTTTATTCGCAAACATTCCCCAAACACAGCAGCAGCTTTAACAGTAGGTAATCCAGAAGTATTATCTCTCAATTCAGAAGTTTTAAAACAAATTCCCTCAAATCCGATTTTTGCGGAATTGGTTGCTACTGCTGATGTTGAGGAGAATACCACATTTCAGGAAAAGTATCAAGCAGTCAAAGCTGGAGGGACAATTAATATTATTGGTAAACAGATTAATATTTCACAAAACGGTTCAAACAATACTCAAAATAACAACCTTAGCAACTTCTGAACTTATATGGATAAGTACCTGATCGTTTTAGAAAGAACTGAAACGGATTTTCCGCATACTCTCCTGATGTATGGGGTTGTATTGCTACAGGTGAAACACTGACAATAACTTTAGAGAATATGCGTTCAGCTTTAGTTTTCCATCTTCAAGATAGTACATCAATTCCCCAACCTCGTGGTATTGATGCTTATTTGGATGCTTTACGTGAGTCAGAGGGTGAGGAATTTTATCTCACACATAAGTAAGTCGGCGCAAAGAAACCAAACTATGTAAAGATAAGTAAGGCTGTAGCAGGAAGTGGAAAGACATTAATATTAGCTTATAGGGCAGCAAAATTAGCCTCATAAGGTAAGCGTGTTCTAGTCATAACATTTAATATAACGCTCTGGCATTATATAAGAGATCAAATAGCTCGTACTCCCTTTGATTTTGATTGGAAAAATATTGTCTTTAAGCATTTTCATGGTTTTTGTAGTGATGAGTGTAAAAGATTAGGTATTGAGTGGCCTAATAGCAAGGAAAACGATCAGCTATTTAAAACTATTATACCTAATCGGTTAATTGAAGTTATTACAGGAAAAATACCTCATAAAGCTAGTAAAGACCAATTAAATTTTGATGCAATATTAATTGATGAAGGACAAGATTATTATTGGGAATGGTATAACCTCATTTGTCATTATTTGAATGAAAGAAATGAATTATTGCTGGTTTGTGATACTAGACAGAACATTTATCAAAGAGATATAGACTGGACAGATGGAAAAATGAGAAATGTAAAATTTAGAGGTGATTGGGGTAAGTTGAAAGAAAATAAATCTTATAGACTGCCAAATCAAATTGTTCAAGTAGTTAATGATTTTGCAGTTCAGTTTCTTGAAAGAGAGGCAGAAAATAATTCTATTGCTTACAACCAAATGGAGTTATTTGATAACCCGCAACTCATTTGGGAAAATGTATCTACTATAAATCAAGGAATTGAGCTTTGTGAAAAAGCATATAATCATTTTTTTAACCAAGGTATTCAACCCAGTGACATAATTTTCTTAATACCTGATCATAAAATCGGATGACAACTTGTTGGAAATTTTGAAAGTAAAGGCATAAATGTAAATCATGTATTTGAAAATCCAGAAAAAAATCATTACCATAAAAAGTCATTTTGGATGGGAGATAGTAGATTAAAAATGTCTACTATTCACAGTTTCAAAGGTTCGGAATTAAAGACGGTAATTCTTCTCAGTTCAGAAAATACATATCCTATGAACACAGGAAAAAGTCTTGATTATTTGGTTTATACAGCGTTATCAAGAAGTCTGAAAGATTTATGTGTAATTAACTGTTGCAATAAATATGATTCCTTTGGTAGTACGTGGCAACAACTAAATTAGAAAATCGTAATGCTGTAACTAAATATTGATAGATTACCAAAAGTGTAAAATTTTTACTTAAATTCATCTTACTTTAGAGAATAAATGAGGTCTATTTAATTCACCCTTTTCATTTAAAAGCTCATCAATATCCCAATTAAAGTTATTTATGAATCTTTTTATTACATCATATTTAATTGTATCTAAAGAAGATTTACTAATATTTCGACTGTATTTTAGTGGTGTTGACTCAACATGAAAACCAAGTTCATAATCATTAGTAATACTATTTGGAGTTAGCTTAACAGTCATATTTACATCATTGGTGTTAGTAATCATAGTTGTTAGCAACACATCATTAAAAGGTAGAGAAGCATTCCAGATATTTAATAATGCTTCAATTTGATAAATAAAACTCTTTGCCAAAACATCATAATTTAAGCATCTTGATCCATCATTATCATAAAGAATTTGAGAAGTTTGTTGTACACTACGTTCCAGGCACAACAAAAATTCACAATGACCATTTCTAAAAATTTTAATTCTGTGACCTAAAGAAGAATCATGGACGTAATCCAAATTTTTATTAATTAATCCATCTTCATCTGATCTAGTCAAATTTTCTATGCCATTCATATAACTAATATGATATCTTGCTTCATCAGGAAACTGTTTTAAAGTATGAATTGACTCTGATAAATTAGGGTTCTGCGGCTCAATAATATTATCAGATATATTAAAAGGTGTGATGCTAACTGCAATCCATACATATCTTCTTGCAAATGTAATCCATTCTTTTTCTCTAGATTCAATAAACGTTGAATTATTTACATCTTGCATTGTCATATTTTTCCTCCTCTTCCTTCGTGTGCTTCGTGTCTTCGTGGTTTATCCAAAAAAAATGACCGCCTCCTTCCACAAGGGGCGGCCATTATTTAAAAGTAGGAAAAGATTTTAGTAGTCGTAATCTCCACCACCCATACCAGCGCCAGCAGCAGGAGCGCCATCTTTAGGTTCTGGCTTGTCAACAACAATACATTCAGTTGTCAAGACCATACCAGCGATAGAAGCCGCATTTTGTAGAGCAGAACGAGTTACCTTAGCGGGGTCAACAATACCAGCTTCCAACATATCAACAAATTCGTTGGTAGAAGCATTGAAACCAATGTTGAAATCCTTCTCTTTCACTCTTTCAGCAATTACCGCGCCGTTTTGACCAGCGTTTTCAGCAATTCTCTTCAGAGGAGCAGGTAAAGCGCGAGCCACGATTAAAGCACCAGTCAATTCTTCATCTTTGAGGTGACTGTGCGCCCAAGCTTCCAATACAGGAGCAAGGTGAGCCAAGGTTGTACCACCACCGGGAACAATACCTTCTTCTACAGCAGCCTTGGTAGCGTTAATAGCATCTTCCAAGCGGAGTTTCTTGTCCTTCATTTCGGTTTCAGTAGCTGCACCAACTTTAACTACAGCAACACCACCGGACAATTTAGCCAAACGTTCTTGGAGTTTTTCTTTGTCGTAGGAAGATTCAGTTTCTTCCATTTGACGACGGATTTGTTCGCAACGAGCCTTAACACTAGCTTCATTACCTTCAGCCACAATGGTGGTGCTGTCTTTGGTAATGGTGATGCGGCGGGCTTTACCTAGACTTTCTAGCTTAGTGGTATCTAGTTTCAAACCAGCATCTTCGGTGACAAGTTGACCACCAGTTAAGACAGCGATATCTTCTAGCATAGCCTTACGGCGATCGCCAAAACCAGGAGCTTTGACAGCAGCCACATTGAGAACACCGCGTAAACGGTTAACTACCAAAGTTGCTAAAGCTTCTTTTTCAATGTCTTCAGCGATAATTACCAAAGGACGACCGGAACGAGCTACTTGTTCGAGGACGGGAACTAAATCTTGGACTAAAGCAATCTTCTTGTCAGTTAACAAGATATAAGGCTCATCAAAAACGGTTTCCATCCGTTCTGCATCGGTAGCGAAATAAGGGGAAATATAACCCTTATCAAAACGCATCCCTTCGGTGATTTCCAATTCAGTGGTCATAGACTTCCCTTCTTCTAGGGAAATTACGCCTTCTTTACCCACCTTGTCCATAGCTTGAGCAATCATGCTACCGACTTCTTCATCATTACCAGCAGAAATGGCCGCAACTTGAGCGATCGCCTTAGAATCTTCTACAGGACGAGCGTGTTCAGCAATTTTTTCCACTAAAAACGCAGATGCTTTATCAATACCGCGCTTCAATAAAATTGCATTAGCACCAGCCGCAACGTTCCGCAAGCCTTCCTTAACGATAGCGTGAGCCAAAACGGTAGCTGTGGTTGTACCATCACCAGCAGCGTCGTTAGTTTTAGAAGCAGCTTGACGAATCAGAGCCACGCCGGTATTTTCGATATGGTCTTCTAATTCAATTTCCTTAGCGATGGTGACACCATCATTCACGATTTGTGGTGCACCGAATTTCTTTTCTAGAACCACGTTCCGACCCTTAGGACCAAGGGTAACAGCTACAGCTTCAGCCAGAATATCAATACCACGCTCTAGAGCGCGACGGGCGTTTTCGTTGTAAATAATGCGCTTTGCCATAATAAGTCTAAATCCCGATAGTAAATTGAATTTTTGTGGTTGTCTGGAAATTGGTGAGTGGTGAACAGGTAATTAGGAAAACTCCCTACCCATCACCCATTGCCAATTAGTTGACGATTGCTAAAATGTCTTTTTCAGAAAGCAGTACATATTCATCTGTACCCAGCTTGATATCAGTGCCAGCATACTTGGAATACAACACTTTATCGCCAACATTAATGTCCATTGTTTGACGAGTACCGTCGTCATTGCGCTTGCCAGGTCCAACAGCGGCGATTTCGCCTACTTGGGGTTTTTCCTGGGCATTATCGGGCAAATACAAACCGCCTGCGGTTTTTTCTTGGGGGGCGCTTACTTTGATGAAAACGCGATCGCCCAAAGGCTTAACGGTGGAAACGCTTAGAGATACAGCTGCCATAGAAATTTTTGCTAAATTAGCACTCTCGACTCATGACTGCTAATTTAGCGAAAGATGGGACATAATAGCAATCATGACTCATGTACGGGTTTCCGAACTAAGGCTAGGGTGGCGATACTTAAGTGCAAATATCCAATTATTTTAGTTGTCAGGGTTTGTTGCGTAAGTAATGAATATTTTTATATGGACAAATTTATTTGCAAACCTGGGAAATTGTTATAGAACTGTAATCAGGGATCTACTCAATGAATAACAGCACAGTGATCCCCAAACAGTAATCTCGTCCCTAAAACTACTAGAGAATAGGGAACGGTTAGGGCATGGAGGATAAGCTTCTGCGGCTCTGCAGAGGCTTAGTCGAAGATCCCAACGGTGATAATAAGTAATTACGAATTACCAATCACCAATTACCCATTCTCAATTACCGATTTAAAAAAAAACAGATAAGTGCTCAATTCTGTTACAAATCGGCTACTCTAGAACCTGGGAATGATGTAAACAAAGGCTGGGGGAGCGATAACCAGAACTGTCAGTACACAGTTATTCTATAGGCATCCTTACGGCCCAAGCCAAAAACTTGCGTATTTGCTGTTCTAGAACGATAATGGTAGTTTACTTGGATGGAGTCTGGTATCGCTAATTAAATCCAGAAGTCATGAGAGCAGGTCATCAAAGACCAGTTTCGCAATGAGTATGGTGAAAAAATCTGTATTTTTAACCCATTCTTGACCAAAAAATTCCCCGGTTGATTTTGAACCTCTGATAGAGGCTTCACATCCGAAGGATAAGTAAAGCAGCAGTGTGTCAATAAAGGTGCGGGTGAATTTTGAGCTAGGGTCATCTTGAAAAATACCAACTTGTGAATCACAAGGATGATAATTTAATCAGGGTTTTTTAGCCTGCACCTTTCAAATTGATCTATAATAGCGCATTATAAAGACTACTGCTATACGTATCCTTACTAGACTTTTTCCATCTACCTACAGTTATGTTGAAAGTGACTAATACTTTTAAGACTTAGGTAGGTTAAAGTAAGTTGAGTGGGAAAAAGACAACTTCTGAAGTCATCCACCATACAGGATAACTATATCAATACCTTAATGGATCGAAGCGCGACCAGTTCCACAGTTATGAAAGAACCCAGCATGAAAGACCACAAAAGACTTCTACTAATTGATGATGACCCTAATCTCATCTTGCTGGTGAAGGATTACTTAGAGTTCCGAGGCTATGAAGTCATGACATCCGCAAATGGTGGAGAAGCTCTGGATCTGCTAGAAACAGAAGTTCCAGACATGATCATTTGTGATGTAATGATGCCGGAAATGGACGGATACACGTTTGTTGAACAAGTGCGACAAACTGAGCGCACTAGTTGGATTCCCGTTCTCTTCCTCTCAGCTAAAGGTCAAAGTGCAGACCGAGTTAAGGGTTTAAACAAAGGTGCTGACGTATATATGGTCAAGCCCTTTGAACCCGAAGAACTGGTAGCACAAGTAGAATCCTCCCTCAAGCAAACAGTTCGCTGGAAAGAACATCAAACTAAAGGTGGGGACAGTAGTTCTCGTATCCAAGTTCCTTTTGATGTCCAGTTAACTCCGACTGAACTAAAAGTAGTCCAGTTTGTCGCTAGGGGTTTAGCAAACCGAGAAATCGCTGAAGAATTAAATGTTAGTCAGCGTACTGTTGAAAGCCATGTGTCCAATATGTTGGGCAAAACCAATCTCCACAACCGTACTGAATTAGCACGTTGGGCGATTGAAAATCAAATGGCTTAAACGATTTTAGATTTTGGATTTTAGATTTTGGATAATTTATCTAAGGTCTAAAGTCCAAAATTTGTGATTGTGGATTGGGAAAGATGATGCTGGAGATTGAAAATTGACATTTCCTGTAAATTGAAATAAAGTTTCTGTTCCTTTATGAGACTGTAATACCCAAAGTCCATTTTCATGGCGGTGGAAACATTCAAATCTGGGTTTTTTGGCATTAATTAAAATATATTCTTGTATGTAGGGGGAATTTTTAACTCCAACCTCAAAAAATTAGCTTGATCAAATTAAAAAACTTATGAGAAGATTTGTTTTTAATAGATAACTGACCCACCTTGCCGAAATGTGCCAAAATAAGGAATTGTAATAAAAAATATTATTAAGGTAATTTAGTGACTTCAACTGCTCAAGCTAGTGCGAGTGCGCGTCGTGCGGTCTTCCCATTTACAGCCATCGTCGGCCAAGAAGAAATGAAACTGGCGCTGCTGTTAAATGTCATTGATCCCAAAATTGGTGGTGTAATGATTATGGGCGATCGCGGCACCGGAAAATCTACAACTATCCGCGCCTTGGCGGACCTTTTACCAGAAATTCCTGTTGTCGCCAATGACCCCTTCAACAGTGACCCTAACGACCCGGACTTAATGAGTGATGAAGTGCGTCAACAAGTAGCCCAAGGAATAGAAATTCCCATCGCTCATAAAAAGGTGCAAATGGTAGATTTACCATTGGGTGCTACAGAAGACCGGGTTTGTGGCACAATTGACATTGAGAAGGCGTTATCCGAAGGTGTTAAGGCTTTTGAACCTGGACTACTAGCGAAGGCTAACAGGGGGATTCTCTACGTTGATGAGGTCAACTTGTTAGATGATCACTTGGTAGATGTACTTCTAGATTCCGCTGCTAGTGGTTGGAACACCGTGGAACGGGAGGGAATTTCCATTCGTCACCCAGCCCGGTTTGTTCTTGTTGGTTCGGGAAATCCAGAGGAGGGGGAATTGCGTCCTCAACTCCTGGACCGTTTTGGAATGCACGCAGAAATCCGCACTGTGAAAGAACCGGCTTTACGGGTACAAATTGTGGAAGAACGGGGCGAATTTGACCAAAATCCGCCTGTGTATTTAGAAAAACACCAAGCTCCACAGATAGCATTACAAGAGCAAATTGTCAATGCTCAGGAATTATTACCGCAAGTTAATTTAGACTATGACTTCCGGGTAAAAATTTCCGAAGTTTGTTCAGAATTAGATGTGGACGGGTTGCGGGGTGATATTGTTACTAACCGTGCTGCTAAAGCCTTAACTGCTTTTGAAGGTCGGACAGAGGTTACGGTTGACGATATCCGACGGGTAATTACCTTATGTCTGCGTCACCGTTTGCGGAAAGATCCTTTGGAATCCATTGATACTGGCTATAAGGTGGAAAAGGTCTTTTGTCGAGTTTTTGGTGTGGAACTCCCAGAAGATTCAACGGTGAAAAATGGTGCAGGGATAAAAGCTGGCGCTCGTTAGTGATAATGTAGAGATGTTCTATGGAATGTCTCTACAACGGTTAATAACAACTAACAAATTATGAGAATCTGGAATTTTTGGATAAATACTTTAATTTCATCTATTGAATATCATCCACCTCGGTTTGTGGAATTATTAATGTTGATGTTAGCAATCCCTATGTTAATAATCTCTATTATTATTCCAGATAAACCTTATATTATACTGGGTTTAAGTTTTGTAATTGGCGCTTCAACTTCTATATTGGTTAGGGAAGCAATGTGTTACAATGGTGAAAACTACACATTTTTAATTGAAGGACGTATTACCCAATTTGCTGCATTACTCTTATTAGGAATTAGTATTTACGGTTTTGCAGATTTAATGATAATGTTGTAAGTTTTCTGCAAATTGTCAGTAGTACATTGAGATTCCCAACTTCTGACAAGAATTGATGATTTTTGACCAAATAAGGGATATTTTATCCCTCAATAATCGCTTTTTCTTCTAGAGTTAATTTATATAGTTTATAAACGATTTCATCAATTAACCAATCACATTGTTTTAGTTGTTTTTTGATGGGTAGGAGTGTGTTTAAACTGGCTTGGTATTCTTTGGCTAATGTTTCTTGTTCTTTTCTACCGCTGATATCAATTTTTAGTTTTTTCTTGTTTTTCTTGAGAATATCAATTAATTCGTCAAGGGTTAAATGGTTGTCTGCTTGTTTTTGTTTATAATAATCACCTAAATAATTTTGAATTTTAGATTTATTGGTAAGATTATCAATATCAGTACCGATTAATCTTGCTAACCATGTTAAAAAGCCTTTGATTTCTGTTTGTTTTTGTTTATTTAATTCTATCATTTGTTCGGCTAAATATGCCAGTAAGTCATGAATTATGTCTGCTTGTTCTGGTTGTTGGTTGAGGTGGTGATCAATTTGGGTAAGTAGGACATTTGGGTTATGATTGATTTGATATTGTTGGTAAAAGTTAATTGTGTTTTCTAGATAAGTTTGACGGCGATCGCTTTCTGTGATAAAGTTGATATTAGGAATAGGTAAACTTTTGAGTTCTTCGTATGTTACTTGAGGAAAATCATCTTTTACAGATATAGCAGAAGAGTTTGTATAAAACCAGCATAAAAATTTAGAATTAATTAATGCAGCTATAAATTTAGCACTAATATTAACATCCAAAACTAAAATATTAAGAATGCTATCTGTAGTGATTAATGTTTCTGTACAATAACAAGACATAAGCTCACCTCGTCTTGACAATAATCTTCTAAGTACAATTCTCGGAGTGGTAAATAATACTTTATCGCGTTTACTAGCTAAATCATCACAATGTCTGATATAACTTCTTTTTTCTGGTTCGAGACGATAGCGAGATAATTCTTTTCCTAGTAACTCAGGGTAATAATTGTCTTGACTATTAAATTCGGGAAGTTTATTAATTCTCAAAAAATCATTCTGAATTTGATCTTTTGTATGCTTTTTAAGGTCGTACAATTGTACTCCTCGTTCAATTCTTGTTAATGAACCAAGATTAATAAAATTTGAATCTTTTTTAATTCTTTGTATTTTGATTAATTCCATACTTAAAATAAATTTTAGATTTGGATCATCTTTCCAAGTTTGTATATTGATTTTGTCATAATTTGAATTATCTAATATCTCTATATTATCTTTTTTCCCCATTTTCTTTGTATCAACATCATAATCTTTTTGGGTATTATCTACTTGCAAAATAATAATACAAGTATCAATATAAGCATCTAAAAAAGTATCATAAGGTAATACAATAATCTCCTTTATACAGGAAAAATTTATCATATTACTACGTAAAGTCATATAATTAATACCAGTTAACATAGCAGCAGGAATAATAAAAGAGATATAACCATCTTTGCAGGTATTATTTAATCCAAAACTCCAGAAATAAACAAAGCAATCATTATACAAATTAGACAACCATGTTAACGATTCAACTAAACCATAAGGTGGATTTCCGATCACAGCATGAAAACCGGAATTTTCTTTCCAACTAGCACTTTCTAAATCAATAAAAACCTCTGGAAATTCCAAATCCCAATGAAAAAACCGCTTTTCTTCAAATAGCTTTCTCGCTTCCTCATATACCGCAATATCAGCAGCATTCATATTTTCAGGGTTAGCATTAATCGCATTTATACCAAATCTTTCTAAAAAGTTTTTAGCTTGTTTCACACCAAAAAATTGAGAAACATAAATATCTAATAACCTTTTAAAAGGTTTCGCAGCTTGATCAAATTCCTTAAATAACCTCTCGCTGGTTTCCACTTCCGCAAAAGTTGCATCACTTAATGTACTCACACCGCGCATAATTTCCGCAGCACGTAACAACCCCACAAAGGGACCTGTTAATAAACTCAATTGGCCACTTTCTTCTTTCATCATATTCGCTTCTGCTTCTCGCGCAGTTGTACCAATAAGAGAATTTCCGCAGCGCAAATGATGATCTAAAAAACTCAAAGGAGCGCCAATTGTGAAAAAATGTAACCATAAACTTACCTTAGCCAATTCTACGGCCATGGGATTTAAATCTACACCATAAATACAGCGTTTCATGACCACTCTTTGTAAAAGTTGATTATCGTCTAAGTTGATATCAATATTAATTCCCTGCTGTTGTAAGTTTTCTAAAATACTATTGCGGGTTTTTCCTAACATTTCCAAAATGGGATTATGTTCGGGATATTCATTTAAAATATTGATTAATTGGTCTGTAAAATAATCAACAGCTTCGACTAAAAAGTGTCCGCTTCCCATAGCAGGATCACAAATTTTAATATCAAGTAAAGTATTTTGTGCTTGTCTTTCTAAACGTTGTAAATCTTTTTGTAAACCGTTACGACTTTGTACTCCTAATCTACCATCTATCATTTTTTCATGTAATTGGTTAATTTGGATCATTAAATCCGCAAATCTTTGTTTTCTCTCCTCTAAAATTGGTTTAAGAGTATGACTAACAATGTATTTAACAATATAATCTGGTGTGTAATAAGAACCTGTAGCTTTTCTTTCACCCTTATCATTTTCTAAATGCACTTTTCTGGTTTTTTCATCTTCAATAATTAAACGATATTCTAATAATCCTTCATAAATTGAACCCAATTGTCGCACACCTAAAAAGCTGTAGTCAATGGGTAATTTTTCAAAACGTGCTAATTTATCCAAAGCGGGAAATAAGATAGCATCAGATATTTGATGTTCAGACAAAAAATAATTCTCTGGATAATCTTCTCTATCTCCAAGTTCATGAAAATCAAAGTGAAATAAACCACCATTATAACGAGGTACTTCTAAGGCTTTATCACCCCTATCTACTATTTGAAATAAACCTAACAAACTCTGATAAATTTTTGTGGAAGTTTGACTTAATGTTCTTTGTTTATCCAGACTTGCGGCTATTTCTTGGGTAATTTTAATTAAACTATAATCACGGTAAGCGCTGGTAATTGGTAATAAGTTTCTCGCTTCAGCATATAAGAGAAATAACAACTTATATAAAAATGATAAAGTCGCTGCGTAAATCTGTTTTGGTTCTACGGTTTTTCCCCGTCGCATTGCGTCTACTATAAACCCTCTTGCTAAATCAGGAAATATCTGATCAAATACTAAGGTTTTTAATTCGTTTCCTACTTGAGTCGCATAGGTTGTACTTCCTTCTCTGACTCGTTCTAAAAAGTTTTTGTTGTAGCTATCTTTTGCAAAAGCCGCGCTTCTAAAAAATAACCAAAAATATTTGAATTGTTCTATATTTTCAGTTTCTAATAATTCCACTAAATCAATAGGATAAAATTCCGTTGCGGTAGAAGAAGCTTGACGATAATATAAACGCCATTCTCTCCCATTGGTTAAAATTCCCCAGTCAACATTTGTACCACTTAAATAACTAGAAATCTGAAAAGATGGGTTGGTATTTTTGAAAATGTCCCTTTGATCATTAGCGGAAACTTTACTTAATGATCGTTGCCAATATTTAGCTTCTGCTATTACTAATACTCGACTATAAAAGGCAGTTTCATCATTTTGAAAAGAGTAGGCTGTATCTCTTTCACTTTCATTTATAAACAACGCATAATCAGGACGTTCGGCTCTACCTTGACTACGAGAAATGACTTGAGGAATATATTTAAAACCTAAAATTTCTAAAGCTGGTTGAATAAATATATCTTCGGTTTGAGCTTCATTCAGAGTGGCTAAAATCGGCTTTTTTGATAAATAAAGATTTTTTAATGCCGCAAATTCTGCTTTAATATCTAATTGCCATTCTGGAAGTTCTTGAATGCGATAATCTAAATAATGTTGAGAAAATAAGGGTTTATTTGTGTTTTTTGTATTTGTCATAGTTTTCACCCCAAAATAATATATAAATCCCAAGAATTTTCCATATTGTGTGTCACACACTCAGTATAACACACCATCACATTTTAGTTACCAAATTTTCCCCATATTCAAAATAAATCCTGGTAAAATAGGTTCACAACTAACAGTATCAGGACTTTCTAAACATTCCTCCATTTGTCCAGGACGATAAATATAAACTCGGCGATTTTTGCGGTCAATTAATAAACCTAATTGTATTCCTGGTTCTTGCATATATTCCTGCATTTTCTCTTTTAAAGGTTGCAAATTATCAGAAGCTGACCTTAATTCAATCACAAAATCAGGACAAATAGGTGCAAACTTTTTTTGTTGCTTTGGTGTAAGTTGATTCCATCTCTCTAATTTTATCCAGGAAGCGTCAGGAGAACGTTCTGCACCTGTAGAAAGTGTAAATCCTGCACTGGGACTAAAAGTTATACCTGTGCTATCTTTTTCTGACCATACCCATAACTGTCCAAATATATTACCTTCTCTGTTTCCTGTTTCTGAACCTGCAGGTGGCATAATTGATATTTCTCCAAATTGATTTCTCTCAATGCGTAAATCACGATTTTCTTGACAGAAAGCAAAAAAATCTTCATCTGTCATTTGCATTGATGAGGGAAAATGTAATATCAAAGGTGATGAAATCATAATTATTTCCTCCATCTGAAAATTAAAGTTAATTTTAGCATAAACTTTTGCTAAAATTAGTTAACATATAATTACCAACAATTGAGCAATCAAAAGCAGAATTAAATGCAGAATTCGGCAAAATTGCCAATAAGATATAAAATACAGGAATTGAACAAAGGGTAAATAAGGGTAAATATGCGCTTACTACACACCATGCTTAGGGTAGGTAACTTAGAAGAGTCCTTAAAATTTTACTGTGAAGTGCTGGGAATGAAGTTACTACGACGTAAAGATTATCCAACGGGAGAATTTACCCTGGCTTTTGTCGGTTATGGAGAAGAAAGTGATCATTCTGTTTTAGAACTCACTCACAATTGGGGCGTAGAAAAGTATGATTTAGGTAATGCCTATGGTCATATCGCTCTGGGTGTGCATGATATTTATGCTACCTGTGAAACCATTGGACAACTTGGCGGTAAAGTAGTTCGAGAACCAGGACCAATGAAACATGGTTCAACAGTAATTGCTTTCGTGGAAGACCCAGATGGTTATAAAGTTGAATTAATTCAGTTCAAAACTCTAGAATAATTGAGGGTAGAGGGTAAGAAGACAACTTCTTTACCCCCCCCACTTAAATTACAAGTCTAAAATCTAAAATTTTACAAATGCAGCCTACAGATCCTGATAAATTTACTGATACAGCCTGGGAAGCGGTAACAAAATCCCAAGATGTGGTTCGTGCTTATAAACAACAACAATTAGAAGTTGAACATTTAATTCTCGCTCTTTTAGAAGAGCCTACCAGCCTAGCTACAGCCATTCTCACCCGTGCAGAAGTTGATTCTATTCGGTTCAAACAACAACTAGAGGCTTTCACCGAACGTCAACCCAAGGTTGGTAAAAGTGATCAACTTTACCTGGGGCGGAATTTAGATCTACTATTGGATAAAGCCGATGAAATTAGAGCCAAAATGAGAGAGGAAGAAATCTCAGAAGGTCATATAATTCTAGCTTTTGGTGATGATCAACGTATTGGTAGACGGTTATTTAAAAGCTTAAATATAGATCTTGCTCAAGTGGAACTTGGGGTTAAATCTGTTCGCACTACTCCCAAAATAAAAGCATCACCAAAAGTAGAAGCGGATGCACCTGATGAGGCTTTAAAAAGATTTGGACGAGATTTGACAGAACAGGCAAAAGCGGGAAAATTAGATCCAGTTATTGGTAGAGATGATGAAATTCGCCGGGTAATTCAGGTATTGTCTCGACGTAGTAAAAATAACCCTGTATTAATTGGTGAGCCAGGAGTAGGTAAAACGGCGATCGCTGAAGCTTTAGCCCAAAGAATGGTGAATGGTGACGTTCCTGAGTCTTTAAAGAATCGCCAATTAATTTCCTTAGATATCGGTAGTTTGATTGCGGGCGCAAAATATAGAGGTGAATTTGAAGACCGTTTAAAAAATGTCCTCCGTGAAGTTACTGAATCAAACGGGCAAGTAGTTTTATTTATTGATGAACTGCATACCGTTGTTGGTACTGGTTCTAATCAACAAGGATCTATGGATGCTGGTAATTTACTCAAGCCCATGTTAGCGCGAGGTGAGTTACGTTGTATTGGGGCAACTACCTTAGATGAATATCGCAAATTTATTGAAAAAGATGCAGCATTAGAAAGAAGATTTCAACAGGTATATGTAAATCAACCAACAGTAGAAAATACAATTTCTATTTTACGAGGTTTAAAAGAGCGTTATGAAGTGCATCATAACGTTAAAATCTCCGATTCTGCTTTAGTAGCTGCTGCAACTTTATCAGCGCGTTATATTGCAGATAGGTTTCTACCGGACAAAGCCATAGATTTAGTTGACGAAGCCGCAGCGAAATTAAAAATGGAGATTACTTCTAAACCTGCGGAATTAGAAACCATTGACCGACGTTTAATGCAGCTAGAAATGGAAAAGCTGTCATTATCTGGAGAAGAACAAAGTATTTCTCCCACTAAAGAAAGATTAGAACGAATTCAGGCAGAAATTGCCAGTTTAACAGTCAAACAGCAAATATTTAATGAGCAATGGCAAGGAGAAAAGCAGTTATTAGAGGCTATTAGCAGTTTAAAGAAAGAAGAGGATGCCCTAAGGGTACAAATTGAACAAGCAGAGCGGGACTATGATTTGAATAAAGCTGCTCAACTCAAGTATGGTAAATTAGAGGGCGTACAAAGAGAACGAGAAATTAAAGAAACGAAACTGTTAGAAATTCAAACCCAGGGTTCTACTCTGTTGCGAGAACAAGTTACCGAAGCCGATATCGCCGAAATTGTGGCAAAATGGACAGGAATCCCCGTAAATCGCCTTTTAGAATCAGAACGCCAAAAATTACTTAAATTAGAAAGTCATTTACACGAAAGGGTAATTGGTCAAGAAGAAGCCGTTTCCGCCGTCTCTGCGGCTATTCGTCGCGCCCGTGCGGGAATGAAAGACCCCTCACGCCCTATTGGTTCATTTTTGTTTATGGGACCAACTGGCGTGGGTAAAACTGAACTCGCTCGCGCTTTAGCTCAATTTCTTTTTGATTCGGACGACGCTTTAGTACGTTTAGATATGTCCGAATACATGGAAAAACACTCAGTTTCCCGTCTTGTGGGCGCACCTCCGGGATACGTTGGTTATGAGGAAGGGGGACAACTTTCGGAAGCCATTCGCAGACATCCTTACTCGGTGGTGCTATTGGATGAAGTGGAAAAAGCCCATCCAGATGTATTTAATATTTTACTGCAAGTCTTAGATGACGGTAGAGTTACTGATTCCCAAGGACGGGCTGTAGATTTTCGGAATACTGTCATAGTCATGACTAGCAATATCGGTAGTGAACATATTTTAGATGTGGCTGGGGATGATTCCAAGTATGATTTAATGCGTAATAAGGTCATGGAAGGTTTACGAAGTCACTTTCGCCCGGAATTTCTCAACCGCATTGATGATCTGATTCTTTTCCATGCTCTTAATCGTTCAGAAATGGGTTATATTATCCGTATTCAACTTAAACGGGTGGAAAATCTGCTCAAGGAGCAAAAAATCTCTTTGGAAATATCTCCAGCCGCTTGTGATCATCTTGTGGAAGCTGGTTATGATCCTGTTTATGGTGCGCGTCCGTTAAAGCGCTCTATTCAACGAGAGGTCGAAAATCCTCTGGCTACAAAGTTATTGGAGAATATTTTTGTCTCTGGTGATACTATCCTGATTGATAAGGCGGAAACTGGGTTAAGTTTTTGTAAAAAACTTTAACTGAATTTGAATACATTAGGAGCTTTCTGTGGAACTCATTTCTTCGTTAGGGATTACAAGTTCGCAATATCTTTCTAAGGAAAGATTTATTAGTTATTATCATCAATCACGGTTATTGTTTTCCTTGGGTGACAAAGTTAAAAATGTTCTGGAAATTGGAATTTTTAATTCTTTGCTCACAGAAATACTCAGACAAAATAACTATAACGTAACTACGGCAGATATTGACCCTAATCTTAAACCAGATATAATCTTGGATTTGACTGCGGATTTTACATTACCAAAAGACAAATTTGATGTAGTTGTTCTGTTTCAAGTATTAGAACATTTCCCCTACGAAAAATCAGAATTAGCATTGCAAAAACTGGCCGCAATTACTAAGAAATATTTAGTAATTTCTATTCCCCATACTACTCAATATTTGTCATTGCAAATCAAAACCTCTGTTTTTAAAACTGGATATTTACTATGGAAAATTCCAGAATTTTGGAGTACAACACCACTTTGTGACGAACATTATTGGGAATTGGGTCTAAAAGGTTATCCCAAAAAGCGATTTTTAGCTTCTGTTGCTAAAGCTGGTTTGACAATTAGGGAAGAATATACTGACCCCACTTTCCCCTATCATTATTTTCTGATCTTAGAAAAAATATAAATGCGATCGCTTATTCTAAGATCATGAGAGTATCCTTGTCTATCTACTCGATTTTCTTTTTGGTGGGACGTTTCCGTTCTGATTTCTTCTTGAAACCTACTGCTTGGGCTGCGTCACTATCTGAACCAAATTGACCTTTTACTGCTTCTTTCATGGCTAAAACAGCATTATGAAACTCCCATTCCGCTTGTTTGGCTGCGTCTGCTGCGGCTTTAAATAATGCTTGTTTTTCGGTTTCTTCTTGTTGTTTTGTCACCATTTCTGCATAAGCTTTCTGTAATGCTTCCGGTGTAGCTATGGTGCGAGCAGTTGTATAACTGGGAACGGCTTTGAGTCCATTGTAAGAATCTATGTCTTGCTGGAGGTTGTTAGGAGTAATGCGGCGACTAGTATCTGGGGCTGGCATAGTAACTTTGTTGTTAAAAATAATTGTATCAGTTTACTATACAATGCTTGTCTATGGCAATATGTTATTTATATTTTTATACAATTAGTTTTTGATTGCTAAACAATATTTATGTATTGATATCTAATATTTTTGTTTTTTTCTGCAATGCTTAAAGAATAAATGACAATGGTTTAAAATTACAATTTAATCTTTTTAGCATTGCTAACATTAAGTCATCAGCTATCTGTTTCTTGTAGTTTCTGTTGCTTTAACCAGGTTTCTAAATCAGCAACTTGTGAAAAATCTAACAAAGCATCTGCTAAATTTTCCAGTTGTTCTATAGACAATGATTGAATTTGCTCAATTAATGATAATTTAATTTCACCAAATTGGCGATTTATTAGACGTAAAACTAGACGTTCTTCTCCTTTTTGTTCCCCTTCTAGTCTAGCTTCTTCTTTATCTCGTTGATAAAATGGTGCTAACCGCATAATTAACTCCTTATCTTCTGGTTCTGAACTGTTATTGATCTTTAAAGTCTGTTGGAGGTTGTAAAGCAATTCTAAGGTTGCTTGTTGGAACGGGTAATTAGTTGGTAATGTTTCTAATTCATCAATTGCTCTTTTTTGTAAAGTTTCAGGTGTACGTGGTAATTGATGAATAGCGACAATATCCAAAGGGTTTTAGTAGTTCTTCTAAATAGTCTTTGACAAATTGGTTATGAATAAAGCGGGTCACAAGTGGTTTTGTAAAAATATTTAAGATAGTTCTTCCTTATCAAGTTCAGGATAACATATTTTAAATGAGATGTCAATAGTTTTATTACCTTTTTTGAGCGATGTTTTCAAGGTGTTAGGGATTAATGTTTTATTGGGTTGGCAAATAGGGTTATTATTTTTTTCTCACGCAGAGACGCAGAGGAGCGGAGAGTTAAGTTGTCTGTTTGCAAGATAGTTCTTCCTTATCAAGTTCAGGATAACATATTTTAAATGAGATGTCAATAGGTTTATTACCTTTTTTTGGCGATGAGTTATGAATGGATGATGAAAATATTTTTTTGGATTGTTATCTGATGCTTTAGGAATAATTGTCAGAATTAGAATGTCCAGGATTATAGGATTTGCAGGATAATATGTATAAGAGTAATTATTGTGGATAGTTTATGGGTTTTGCTTTAGTTATTGCGTCATTTTCTATCTAAGCAGTTTTTTATCTATGGTTTTAGTAGTTATTCTCAATGATTTTTGGTAAGTTAATGATGAATTACGCAAATTAAAATTAGTTTTGTGAGAGTTTCTTACAAAATCGCACTATATTTATTTAACTCAAGCATGAGTTTATGTAGGATTTTAGTAATTTATCAAGTATTTGGACACTTATAATCCTGTACATCCTATAATCCTGTATATCCTGATTCAGACAATTTTAAGATTGTATGACAATCATTTCTTTATGTATCGTCATCTGATGTTTCTGTTTGCCGCTGCAAATACTCCCGAATAAATGACAATAGTTGAGGATTGTTTTCTATTTGCTCTAGCAATACTAAAAATGTTTTTGTATTTAAATCGGGAAGGTTTGCTTGTTATGCAAGTGCTTGTAGAATAGCAAACAATGTATTTTTATTGCATTGCAAAAGCTCCATAATATATAAGGCTTTTACCGTAAGTGCTGCATTTTGCGTATCAGGGTGTTCATTCCCTAATTTTTGTTAATATATTACTAAAGCTTGTTGAGCTAGATTTTCAGCTTCTAAATATTTTCTTTGAGATTCATACAAAAGTGCTAAATTATTAAGACTAGTAGCAACATCAGGATAATCATTACCTAGTTGGCGTTTTTTGATATCTAAAGATTGTAAATAAAGAGGTTCAGCATCATTGTATTGTCCTTGAGAATAATACAATTGTGCTAAATTATTAAGACTTTGTGCAACATCAGGATGATCATTACCTAGTTGGCGTTTTCTGATATCTAAAGATTGTAAAAGAAGAGGTTCAGCATCATTGTATCGTCCTTGAGAATAATACAATTGTGCTAAATTATTAAGACTAGTAGCAACATCAGGATGATCATTACTTAGTTGGCGTTTTCTGATATCTAAAGATTGTAAATAAAGAGGTTCAGCATCATTGTAACGTCCTTGAGATTCATACAATCCTGCTAAATTATTAAGAATAGTAGCAACATCAGGATGATCATTACCTAGTTGGCGTTTTCTGATATCTAAAGATTGTAAATAAAGAGGTTCAGCATCATTGTAACGTCCTTGAGAATCATACAAAAGTGCTAAACCATTTAAACTACCAGTAAATTCTATATTTTCTTTAGTTTCACACCAAGCAATCATCTTTTTAAGATGTGGTTCAATCAAATTGAAAGTTTCTAGATTAGTTGATTGATCAATATTACTAGCAACTACAACAAAAACATCACAAAATACTTGTTTAATTTGGCTAAAGTTCCAATGCTGTTTTAACTGTTCATAAAAATAATCGTGAATTAGCAAATGTAAATTATAAATATCTTTGTCAACAGTCATCACTAAATGCAGTTTTCTTAAAGATTTTAACCAACGGTCTTTTAAATTATCTTCATTAAATAATTCACCTTGCAACTGTTGATAAATTCTTGTCACAAAATCCCAACGAATAGGAGAAGGTGCAAAAGCAGCTAAAACACAAGCGAGATATTGTGCTTCTGGTTTTAATTCCTCCCAACTTAAATCAAATGCAGCTTGTAAACCTCTTTTTGCTTGTATTCCTCCCGGTACTTGTTCTGGTGACAGTGAAGGATGTTTGACTTTCTCTCGCAATTTATCACCCATTGCTAACAATGATAAATCCTGATAATCTTCATCATCTAAATAATATCCTACCAATTCTAAAGCTAAAGGCAAATATCCCAACTCATAACAAAGTAGTTTAGCTTCTTTTGGTTCTGCATCAATTCTTTCTTGTCCAATAATTGAGGCTAATAAATCTACTGCTGCTGCTTCTGACAAAACTTGTAATTCTAACTTTTCCGCAATGCGTTTATCTGGTGTTTCCCGCGAAGTCATTAATACTCGCAGAGAAACTAAATCCTTTGGTGGTAAATAGGATTCGATATCTTTATTTAAACTAGATATATCATCAAAAATCAATAATACATTTTCTGTTTGATATTTCCATTGTTGCCAACAAGCCTTTACCATTTGTAGAGTAGATAAATTTGCTGGTAAATCTGCTTTAAATTTCCATTTAGTCAAAGCGATAATTTCCCCAGCCATATTTTCCCTATCTCTGACATCAATATAATAAACTCCACCAGTAAATAATGATGTACATTCTGGTAGATTTGCATATTCCCGCACCAGTCCAGTTTTACCAATTCCTCCCATTCCAGAAACAACGCAAACGTTTTTACCACTTTGCAATAATTCATGGAGTTTTTCTAATTCCTCTTCCCGTCCAAACAGTCCACCCTCACGGCGTTGAGGTAGTTTAAAAGGGTTTCCTTCTAGTTGTTTTGGTTGAGAAGAAAAAATGTTATTTATAACATTACTTTGTCCGTCTTGTGTGATGTTTATTTGTTTGTCAATCATTTTTTATTTACCATTACTGCTAGTTTATCTAGTTATCTCGTTCCCAGTCTCAGACTAAGAATGCTATCATTGAGGCTCTGTCTCTGCTATTATTGAAGTCAAGGCTAATTCGTACCTTTCTAGTGACATTGTAACTCTTGGCAAAATGCTAACGTGGGTTGGGCTATCCTGAATAGCTTGTAAATCTCCAGTGATGTTACTATCATCAATTTGCCATAGGGGATCTTTTCCATATCCACCAAATTTAGTAGGTTTACGAGGTTTTTTGTTGTTAATGCTTAATTTTTAGCTAAAAAATCCCAATTTAATAATATACTGAATCAAGCTTGAATTTTAAGTTTAACAAGTATGGAAGATTACCAGGCAGCTTTTATGGAGCGCCATATTGATACTCAAAGACTATACCCTGTAAGGAAAGTCGGAGCTATGCACTTTGGTGGTGTAACCATTGAGTGTTTATTAAAAGCGATGATTTTTGATACTTTACCAAGTGGCGCAAGTCGAGAATGGAAAACAAGTTCTAATAATCCTGGACATACAATCAAAAATCCAAAACACAAATACGATGAGGCGTTGAGACGACATAATCGACTTCAATCTAGAATTCAAAGTTTTCCAGTTGTTATGGAATGGCTCGACACAGTTGAGAACCCAATGAACAAACATTTCATAGATTTGCGCTATTCTGGACTTGAGCCTGATGATGAAAATTATGACCGTTGGTTCAACTCATATCAGAACCTTATTAGTTGGTTACAGGAGCAAAGGAATACACTTTAAAGAGGTGAAAAATGCAGGAAAATTGGAAGATTTTACTAAAACAGGAAATTAAAAGCCAGTATGTACAGAAGTCACAAGAATGGGTTGATGTAAATATTTCTACATCAGGTTTATTGAATTTGACTATTGTTAGCGATCGCTTTATAGGTTTATCTATTCCTCAACGTAAGGAACAAATTTCTAACTTACTTAAATCACAAAATCGTCCCTCTCGTACTGGTTTTCTCTCCCTATATACACCTGAAGAAGCTGAATCACTGAATCTGACACCTCCAGAAGTTTCTGATGTAAATACAATCAAAACTTGGCAAGATTTAGCTATTCAAGCAGCAAACCCACAAAATCAATTAACCTTCCCCCAACGTGAACTTAGTTTACCTAGAACCGTAACATTTTATTCCTTTAAAGGAGGAGTAGGTCGAACTACAGCATTAACTCATGTTGCGTGGATTTTAGCAATGCGAGGACGTAAAGTTGTAGCTGTAGATTTAGATTTAGAAGCGCCTGGTTTAAGTACAGCATTTAACCTACAACCACAACCAAAATATGGAATTGTTGACTATTTTTATGAACGTTCCTATTTACCAGAAGGAATAAAGCCGAATATTTCCATTACTGAAATATTTGGTGAAGTGAGAATACCAAACGCTAAAGGAAGATTATTTGTTGTTCCTGCTGGTTGTCTTAGTCTTGATTATATTGCTAAGGTTGATGATCTTCATGCTAATACTATTATTGATGGGGATCAGAATCTTTGGACTGTTTTTAAGCGGGAAATTTACGAACAATTAAAACCAGATATTCTTTTAATTGATTCGAGAACGGGAATTAATCAATGGGGAGCTTTATCATTAATCCAAGCTGCTGATGAAGCAATTATGTTTCTTTTTCCTAATGAACAGAATAAACAGGGAATAGAACTACTTTTACAATCACTTCAAAACCTTAATAAATTATCAATTAATTTTGTTTTTTCTCCCGTCCCTGATGTTACTAAAATCGGTTTATCTAAAGTAAAATCTATTTGGGAATCATTGCTAAATAGGATAAAAACGACAACAAATGAAAACTATGAAACAGATGAAGATGAGTCGGATTTAGATAATTCTCAAACTTCAATAGAAGAACTTTTAGTAGTTCCTTATCTTTTACCAATTGCTTTAGCTGACAGCTATCCTGCACCAGGAATGCAAGATTACTACACTAAAATTGCTAACTTAATTGATGAAACAACTGATGAAATTAACCGTAGCAATGTTTTAAATACTATAGATCAGCGATGGAAAATTATTGAAAGTCTGCAATTTCCTGAAGTAAATGCTGCTGATCAAAGACAAGATTTGAGCCTATTATTTCAGCGTACAACTGATTTTGAAAGATTCTTAGATGACACGACTTGTTTAATTAGAGGACGAAAAGGAACAGGTAAAACTGCGTTATATTGGCTTTTTTTAAAACACAAACTTGTTGCTCAAAAACTAGCTCATGGACGGTTAGATAATACTGTATTTTTGTCAGCACATGGTAGATTTCAGGAAAGTCGCCCATCTCGTGTGGATTTTGAATATATTCATAAAAATTTGCAGGAAAATAGTGGCACATGGGAAGCTTTATGGAGGGCTTATTTACTGCTTAGATGTCATCAGGAAAATTTATTTAAGTTTCCTAAAGGTAGGAAAGTTACAAAGTTTGCTGAACTGAATAAAATCATCAATAATTTACCTAAAGAAAAATGGCAGTCTGAATGCACTCAAGCTTTATTAGAATTATCTACTAACTCTGAACTATGTCTTATAGTCAAAGATGCTATTAACATTCTTCTTAATGAAGAAGTCGGAAATAATTCTCAAAAACTATGGTTTCTTTACGATGATTTAGATGAAGATTTTCCTGAAAGAGAAGGAATAAGACAACAAGCACTCACTGGCTTATTTCAATTAGTTCAATCTTGTGATGCTAACAGATTAACAGAAATTAGATTTAAAATTTTCTTGAGAGAGGATATATGGAATCTTTTAAGTTTTGATAATAAAAGTCATTTTACTGGACGCGATATTATTTTACAGTGGAATAAAATTGACTTTTTACGGTTAGCACTTCGTCAAGTAATACAATCCAAAGATTTCAAGGATTTAGTTGATCGATCCTCTCCTATTGCTGTTGAAAGTATTGATCAGGCTAGTGAAGATGTGATTGATAAAGCATTAGAATTACTTTGGGGAAACCGTCGTCGAGGTGGAAAGAGTGCTAAAAACGTATCTCGATGGGTTTATGAACGATTAACAGACCCAAGTGGTACTACTTTTCCTCGTAGTTTAAGTATATTCCTCAAAGGAGCAAAAGAACAAGAACTAACCTATAAAGGACAATCATCAAGCAAATTCCGTACAGACCGCCTACTTCAAGGTAAATCGCTAGAATTTGGATTGAAAAAAGCATCAGAAAACCGCTGCGAAGAAATTAGAGAAGAATACCCTAATTTAACTAAATTTTTTGGTTCTCTCAAGGGTAAATTGGCTTTCTTGTCTAAAGAACAGTTACGAGAAGTATGGAAAAATTCAGATCATGATATAGCAGGTTTTGAAGAATTTGTTTCTTTTTTAAGTGAGATTGGTATTATTGAATGGCGCGAAAAAGAGAAACGCTATAAAGTTGCCGATATATATGTGTATGGTTTTGAGATGATTCGTCAAGGTGCAGTATAGAAATATTCTGAATACTAACGTCGGTTGGGATATCCTGAAATTATTGTTACCAGTGCTTTTGAGAAAAAACAACAAAAATTACCAAAAAACCAGAAAGAAAAAGCTATCAACTATATGAACGATTATATTAAACCTAACCAAAAAAGAGGATTTTATGAAGAAAATTGATCAACTATCAACTCTTGACAGAATGATGCAAAACCCGGATTTTAAAGCTAAATTTACAGCAGGATATCAGAAGTTTTTACTATCTGAATTATTAATCTCTACAATGAAAAATGATCATACCATCGCTCAATTATATAAATAATAATTATGGCGATTAATTGAAAATAATCTAATTTTTAACTTACTAAATCAAGTCAAAATCGCGCCCCCCATTAACCGCTCATATCTATACCTTAACTCATCCTGCATTAATGGCCAACGCGCTAAACTTGCATCCATATCAATCACCTTTTCCGCTGCTTGTCGCGCTAACAGCAAAACGTCCTCATCTTCCACCAAACTTGCTAAAGTAAAATCTGCTACACCAGATTGACGAGTTCCCATCACTTCCCCCGGACCGCGAAACCGCATATCCATTTCAGAGATAAAAAACCCATCTTGGGACTGTTCCAATACTTTTAAACGTTGTTGGGCATCTGCACTTCTGGAACTACTCATTAATAAACAAAATGATTGCGCTGCACCCCGTCCTACACGACCCCGCAATTGATGTAATTGTGATAAACCGAATCTTTCCGCGTGTTCAATCAACATTACCGTAGCATTAGGCACATCTACCCCCACTTCAATCACAGTGGTAGAAACGATAATTTGAGTTTCATTGTCCCGGAATTTGTGAATAGCTTCCTCTTTTTCCGCTGAATTCATGCGTCCATGCAATAACCCAACTTGAAAATCAGGAAAAACGCTTTCTTGTAATTTTTGATGTTCGTCTACAGCCGAACGCAAATCTAATTTTTCTGACTCTTCTACCAAAGGCAAAACTACATAAACCTGTCTACCTTGGGCAACTTCTCGACGGATTAAATCATAAGCTTGGGTTCTTTGATGACCGTTCAATAAAGTGGTTTTAATTTGTTGTCTTCCAGGTGGTAATTCATCAATTTGACTAACATCTAAATCCCCATGTACCGTTAATGCCAAAGTGCGAGGAATAGGAGTTGCAGTCATTGTTAAAACATGAGGTTGTTCGCCTTTTTGTTGTAACTTTGCCCTTTGTTGTACCCCAAAACGATGCTGTTCATCTATTACCACTAAACCCAATCTTTGAAAATTAACTTTATCTTGAATTAAGGCATGAGTCCCAACCAATAAAGGTAATTCACCAGTTTCTAATTGAGAATGAATTTCTCGTCTTTTAGCTATTTTTGTCGAACCTGTTAATAATTCCACAGGCAAATGTAGCAAGTTAAACCAACTCACTAACTTATGATAATGCTGTTCTGCTAATACTTCTGTAGGAGCCATTAACGCCGCTTGATAACCTGATTGAATTGCGGCTAAAATAGCCATAACAGCAACAACAGTTTTACCTGAACCGACATCACCTTGAACTAAACGATTCATGGGTGTAGCTTTTTGTAAATCGGTGAGAATTTCATTAATAACTCGTTGTTGTGCACCAGTAAATTTAAAGGGAAGAATTTTCTGGAATTTTTCTAATAATTTTCCCTTCGGTGTAAGAATAGCACCAGTTTGAATTGCTTTAGCTTGTTTTTGACGTTGTAACAAACCAACTTGTAAATAGAAAAATTCATCAAATACTAAACGACGACGAGCAATTTTTAAAGAGTCGCTATCTTTGGGAAAATGAATATTAGGAATAGCCTCTTTTAATTCCATTAAATCATATTTCTCTCGTAAACCTTTAGGCAAAGGATCTTTTAAATTAACTACTGCCGTTAAAGCCGCTATTACAGCCTGTCTGACAGTATTAGCTACTACTCCCTCAGTTAAGCTATAAATAGGCACAACTCGTCCAATAGTTAAAGAATCAATAGCATCTCCAGGACTTGCTAAAACTTCCAATTCTGGGTTATCTAAAGTTAACCCATATTTACCACCTTTGACTAACCCACAAGCCGCCAACATACTACCTACAGGATAGTTGCGTTTTAATGTTTCCTGCCAACCACGACTAGTAAAACGCGCACCTGCGAAAAATCTGCTAACTTTAATTTCTCCTGTATTATCCTTGAGAATTAATTCTAAAATTGATAATTTTTTATTTTTAGGACTGGTAAAGAAATTAAATCTTTTTACCCTGGCTATAATAGTTACTGTTTCCCCTCCTGCTAATTCACTAATATTAACTTGACGGGCATAATCAATATGATCACGAGGATAATAAAACAGTAAATCCCGAATAGTATGTAAATCTAATCGGGCTAAACTTTCAGCTTTTTTAATACCAATTTCTGGTAAACTGCTGAGTTGTTGTTCAATTTTTGGAACTATTGTCTTGTTGATTTCCCCAGCAATTGGAGTTTTCGGCTGTTGATTTTTAAATTCGTAAATTTTTTGGGGTGGTTTAGTTGTTAATTCTTCTTGCAGTTGATTAATATATCTTCTAACTTCTGTTACTAAATCCCTTTTTTCTGCTAACGCCAAATTTCGATAATTGGCAAATTGTATTGCTATTTCTTGCCAACGACAACGTTCATTTGACGGTAAAGTAGTTGGGAAATTACCAAAAGTCAAACAAAGAAATTCACTAAAGCGGTATTGTTTACCCACTAAGTCTATAAAGCCATTTTCTGCCTCAAAAGCTAAGGCTTTATGCAATCTCATCCAATCAGGTGTTTCATTAGTCATTGGTCATTTATTGGTCATTTATTGGTCATTTATTGGTCATTGGTCATTGGTTATTGGCAGTATCCAGTTTTGACGGATAGAATTTTTTGATCAACTATAATTTTTAATTTTGCATTTTTAATTCCCTCCTGGGCGCTAATCCTGAAACCAACTGGCACGCCAAGCTGCTTCAGCTTCAGCAATCTTAATTTCTCGTTGTCTTTTTTGATATTCTCGTCCTAATTTATTTAGTTGCACTAAAATACTACGGATTCCCTTGCGTTCTGACAAGAGTATCGCGTCAGCAAATTCTATTTCACTTAGTCGCAAGTAAATAGCCATAATTTGAGTGAAACTGGAATCTTCGGAATCTTCCTCATCACTAATTTCTATCACTAAGTTTAATAAATTGGGAGGGCTGGGTATCATATTACTAGAAGATTCAGAGGAAGCAGCAGCAGCAGTTGCAGCAATTAAAACCGGTTCCGGTAGTTTTTTCGGTAACACCCCGGTTTTCTGAATTAAAATATTAGCCGATTGGGAGGCTTTGTTCAAGGTTTCTTGAATCGCTTCTTCTAAATTTTGTTGCCATTCCGCTAGTTCTATGGGGTTAGAAGGATCTAAGATTTTAAGTTCTTTTTCTGCGTTTTCCTCCTCTTCTTGTCCAGTTTCCTCGTTTTTCTCAGTTTCTACAATTGTTTCTATTTGCGTAACTTCTGGAGGTTCAATATAACTACTTAATTCTTGAGCCGCTTGTTGACTTAATTGCCGAATACCTTGTTGTAATTTTTGCCGTTGATTTAGTGATAAGTTCAGAAATTCATGGGGATACCCCTGGGTACATAGATAATAACTAGCCAAGATCAATTGTTTTTGCAAGGCTGATCCGAGAATATGCATATATCTAACATAAGCTAAATTGAGTTCTTGGGCGATCGCTCTAATCGCCTCTTTTAACTCAGTAATATCTTTTTCTATCCGTTCAATTGCTCTAGCCATAAGTTTAAGCTTATTTGTTGTTAGTTGTTAGTTGCTTTCTATAGTACAAATATAGGGAATTTTCCATCAATAATCATCATTTAAGCAAAATACAGGCCAGCGTGCTGTGCATGGCCTGTAATGAGAATATTTATTATTGACATACTCACCGACCTGAAGGTGCGGTGATTCTTGACACTTCAATGAAACACGCCACAAGTGGTCTTATCGTCCCTCCATGTCCGTTTAAAGTCTCCCAATGCCATAAGGCGACTATGACCAAATTTTAACATAAAGCCGTCCTAGAAGGACGGGGCT
>Ga0208829_100040_pt1 | contig 41758 bp, 45 predicted proteins | sample LakMenEpi19Jul08_FD_150714 | JGI IMG/M metagenome (GOLD analysis project Ga0208829, IMG submission 150714) | Freshwater microbial communities from Lake Mendota, WI - 19JUL2008 deep hole epilimnion (SPAdes) | ecosystem: Environmental > Aquatic > Freshwater > Lake > Epilimnion/Euphotic zone ... | reverse complement strand
AACACGCCACAAGTGGTCTTATCGTCCCTCTATGTCCGTTTAAAGTCTCCCAATGCCATAAGGCGACTATACCCAAATTATAACATAAAGCCGTCCTAGAAGGACGGGGCTTGTATCCCAGATTTTTTGTCAGAGAATTTAAGGAATAATCACAAAAAATGACTCTTAGGTACTTGTCGAGAAGTTGAGACCAGGGAATAGGGGAATACCCAGCTTGATACTACTTTTCTAGCTGAATACTGATATTTAATCACCAATTATCGCTAGATTAAAATACTTTAAATCATTAAATATTAGGATAAATTAGGGAAATTATTAATTAAGCTCTTGAATACAAGCATATCCTCAATATTCTTAAACTTGACTTTATTTAACCTTAATGCCATACTGTCACTATATTTTTAGTGGGTAGCTTAATTCAAATTCATCAAAACTGAATTTGAAGCGGAGGAACCAAGTATTTGGGGCTAATCTTATGAGAGACACCTTCCAGTCTTAGCCCGTCAGCTAACTCCGTCAGCAATGGAAGGAAATCCCAAAATCTTGGCTGTAATATACAGTTATGATTGGGTCTTCCTTAATAAATTCTGGATTTTAGATTGCAGATAAATCTAAAATTTAGAATTGTCGTCCCCGCTTCTCATTGATTAACTGTTTTAAGAGAGAGAAGTTAAAACTGTGAAAATTCAGCCAATATTAGCACGGTTACAAAGTACTATCGGGCGTGATGATCTAATCGAACAAATGCTATTACTACCAGAAACTCAAAAATCATTTTCTCAAAGAGTTTCTCATAGCAAATCAGCTAATTTTATTGTCGGCTATAATGGTTCACCTGAAAGTCATACAGCCCTAGATATTGCTTGTTGGATTGCTCACCAAACGAGTTTAGCTACTAACTATCAAATTACAGTTCAAGCCGTTTATGTAGTAGAAGAAAATTGCAATTATCAACCTGATGATATATCCAACTTTGCTGATAATAAAACTCAATTAGAACACCAACTAAGCAATATATCAAAACCAGTTCTATTACGATTAAATCCCCCAAAAGCAACAGCAATTTTACCACAGTTAGAAACAAAATCTAGAACCTCTATCCAGGAAGCAGACAGAATTATTTGGCAAGCGAAAACTTTAGCTGAAGAATGGCAAGGTTATTTTAAATCTCATCTACGGTTTGGCAACCTTGCTCAAGAACTCAAGAAAGTTGTTAAATTAGAAGCAGCTGATATTCTTTTTTTAGGCTGCCAATCTGCCAATCATCCGATCATTAAAACCCTAGGTAAAAACTTCCCTTGTCCAGTTTTAGGTATTCCCCATTCTATTGATAAATAATCTCCGTTTTCAATATCGGTAATGGGAAATTAATTTTTAATTATGGAAAGTGACTTATACTTTAAGTTAGCTTTTTAACTGGTCTGGGAACTAATTCCCAGACGATTTTAACTGAATGTTAATCATCATGGGTTTTACAGATGTAAATTTGTTGCTCATTGAAAAAACTAGTTTAATCGCGGTTGTTGTCGCTTCCCTCTTAGTCCTAAAGAGACTCCTATGAAAAATCAGAGTTTTTACATTTCTCGTTTATCCTGGCAAGCTAGTCTTACAGCTTTACTACTAACTGCCGGTAGTTATACTTTTGTACCTAGTCAACTTCAAGCTGGCACTACCCCGACTTTAACAGCCCAAGTCCCAGCTACAACCACTATCATTTACGTTAATTCCACCACTGGACAAGATAAGTCTGGCACTGGGACTACAGCAGCACCCTATAAAACAATTACCTTTGCCCTTGCTCAAGCTCAACCAGGTACAGTAATTCAGCTTGCTCCTGGGAATTATAGTAAAGATAGCGGTGAACAATTTCCCCTTGTCCTCAACTCAGGTGTAACACTTCAAGGTAATGAAACTAACAAGGGTGAGGGAACTTTAATTATCGGTGGTGGTTATTATATGAGTCGCACCTGGGCAAGACAGAATATTACAATATTAGCTCGTGATAATACTTTTATTACAGGTTTAACTTTTACCAATGCTAATAAAATGGGGACAGCTATATGGGTAGAATCTAGTAACCCTGTGATCAAAAATAGTACTTTTATTAACAACAACAGAGAGGGAGTTTTTCTGACTGGTACTGCTAATCCCCAAATTGAAAATAACATCTTTCTCAAAAACGGGGGTCAGGGAATTTCCGTAACTAAATTAGCACAAGGTTTGATTCGTGGTAACTTATTTCAAGATACTGGTTTTGGTGTAGCAATTGGCGGTAGTTCCACACCTTTATTAGAGGCTAATAACATCACTCAAAATAAAAGTGGTTTATATATTTCGGGAACAGCAAAACCCATACTCCGTAAAAACACAATTCGCAATAATAAGCAAGATGGTATAGTTACTACCGTTAATGCTGCTCCTGACCTCGGTACTAGCATCAATCCTGGTGGTAATATTATCCGTGATAATGCTCGTTATGAGGTAAATAATTCGACCAAGGGTAGGATTACGGCTATTGGTAACGATATTAACGAGAAGAAGATTGCTGGTGCTATAGATTTTGCCCCTCTCGCCGTGATTACACCTACCGATAATCATACAGGAAAAATTGGTAATACTGGTAATACTAGCAATACCCCAAAAATTGGCAATACTGGTACTACAGTAAATATAAAAAAGCCTGTAAATACTGGAAAAACTAAAAAATAGTCTTTAAATAACAGCCCGGTACTTGCTTAAAAGGGATTGTTTGGAATAGTCCACAAATCCATTTAAGTGCATAGAAAATAGGGAAGAATATTATCCATTCTTTTGCCTCTCCTGCGTTATTTACGCTTTCTGTTTTCCCATTTCCAGAGAAAAACCATTAACCCAATTACTCCTAGTTGAATGGCGAAATTAGGCAGGGCTTGTTCAATATCGCGGCCGGCTAGGAGTTGGAAAAAGAAAATAAATGCGCCAATAAAGCCCGAAGCACCAACGCTGATATATATAAATTGCCTTAACCCCCGATAGGGTGCGGCCAATTCTGTTTTCAAACGGTTATATTGTTGAGGTTTGAGATTATTTTGAGAATTCGGTTTTATCATCGATAATTATGTTATAATGTTTAGCGGTGTAGGCCGATGTGGCTCAGGGGTAGAGCAACTGATTCGTAATCAGTAGGTCGTGAGTTCAAATCTCATCATCGGCTTTAAGTAATATAACAGTTGTTGTCTTTTATCACTTGCCAGATTATTTGACCGCGTTGATAAATTAATTGTCCTTTACACTCAAAATCAGGATTCTGTTTGTTCCAGGTCTAATCTGGTGGAACTGATTACTTATGTTGTTGTTATCACAGGATGATTCGCTTTCTTTGGTAGAATTTGACAGGAAAAGAGCGATTCCTAGGTCGCGCTTCGCTATCGCATCTCTTGATGAAGGTAAAGCTGTGATTCCTGTATGGTTAGATGTTATTTATCAGGGGTTAGCTAAAAAATTGGCTGATTAAAACTGAAGTCGCATGATTACTGTATATTGGGAGCATCGCTTGCTTTTGATGAAAGTGCGATGCCTTCGGCGAGCGGAGCGATCGCTCTAAATAAAATTTTATGAACTATATTTAAATATTATTATTGCAGCAATGGATAATACTCCTGTACTCTTGAAGAATATCAATCAATATCATGACAATGTGATGGTTGAAATCTGAAACTATACTTTAATTCAGCGTAAAAAACGGAATGTCACAGTCTGGACTACTTGAACTAGCACATGAAAAGCTTCACTGGCCAACTCCACAAGAAATTTTGGACCCATCTGGTGCTGGTCCAGGTGTTTATGCAGGAATCGCTAGGGAAAAATTAGGTAGAACTATCAGCAAACTTTCAGATGGTTATGGTGTGCAAATAGGCGTGCTGGCTGGAAATCCTCAAGGTGACTCAACAGAAACACCCATTGCTCTGGTGTGTGACTTTCCCACAGAAATATCAGAAGAAACACTGAGAAAAACTCATCAACTTGCTTGGAGTTTTTCACGTACGCCATCACTCATTACAACAGAACCTAACCGATTAAGAATTTGGACGTGCTATGAAGAACCTCCAAAAGAAGATGATATTATAAAGCCTGTAATTAATGTTTCTAAACGGGAAATTGAGTCATTTAATCAGGTATCTCTTTCAGATCAAGGTGCTGAAACTTTGCGGTTACACTGGGCTGATTTAGTATCAGGTCAATTTTTTCAAGAACATAGCCAGCGATTTCAACGAAAACAAGCCGCTGACCAGATGCTATTGAAAAATCTGAAAAGCGTTCGGAAAAGACTCCAAAAAAATGAACTTGATGATGATATTATTCATGATTTATTAGCCAGAATTATTTTTATTCAATTCCTTTTTGATCATCAAGATTCTGAAGGTAATCCGGACTTAAATACAACTTTACTAGATTATTTAGATGATTTATATAGAATTGGTGAGTTATCGGCTAAATACTCTCGTTTAGCTGACATATTAAGAAATCATAGAGATACTTATCAGTTTTTCCGTTGGCTCAACGGCAAGTTCAATGGTGATTTATTCCCAGGTAAAGGTGCTACCGAAGAAGAACGTGAAGCTGAATGGCAAACAGAAGAACAAAAAGTTAAAGAAACCCACCTAAATATACTTGCTGATTTTGTTAGTGGTCATATAGACATTGAAACTGGACAATTAAGTCTATGGCCATACTACCGTTTTGACGTTATACCTTTAGAGTTTATCAGTAGTATATATGAGGAGTTTGTTAGTAAAGAATCTGGCACAGGAGTTCATTACACACCAGAACATATAGTTGATTTTGTATTAGATGGTGTTTTACCTTGGGATAGTGAAGAATGGGATATGAAGATTCTTGATCCTGCTTGTGGTTCAGGAATTTTTCTAGTTAAAGCATTCCAACGTTTAATTTATAGATGGGAAAAAGCTCATCCAAAAAAAATTCAACCTAGTGATTTAAAATATTTACTAGAAAATAATTTATTTGGTGTTGATGTAGATGCTCAAGCAGTAAGAGTAGCATCTTTTAGTCTTTATTTAACCATGCTTGATAAAGTTGAACCTCAATATTATTGGGAGAATGAGTTTCGCTTTCCTAGATTACGTGAACGTCAATTAATTGCTGCTGATTTTTTTGAAGAAGAAAAAGAAGGTTTTCGTTCTGTTGAAGATGCTGCTAAATATGATTTAGTTGTTGGTAATGCACCCTGGGGTAAAAATTCCGTAAAGAAATCTTTATACATAGATTCTTGGAAGAATAGACCTGAAAATCGGAATAAATGGAATACCTCTTATGGTAATATTGCCCTTTTCTTTCTACCAAAAGCTGCTGCTTTAACTAAATTGGGTGGGCAAATCGCAATGATGCAACCTGCAATGGCTTTGATTTTTAATCAAAGTAAACCTGCTCAGATATTCCGTAATACTCTCTTTTCAGATTTCAAAATAGAAGAAATAGTTAATTTGTCTGCATTACGTTTTGGACTTTTTAAAGATGCTATTTCTCCAACTTGTATCATTACTATGTCAGCAATACCTCCTGATGGTGAGCCTTTGACATACATTTGTCCCAAGCCCGTTATGACAAATGAGGATGACTATCATATAGTAATTGAGCCAGATTATATTAATATAATTTACCCACAAGAGGCAATAACAGATCCATTAGTTTGGACAGCTTTAATGTGGGGAGGAAGACGCGATCTGAATCTTATTAGGAGATTAAGTAGATTTAATAATCTTACACAATTAGAGAATAATAATATTGCTATTACTAGTCAGGGAATAATTAGAGGTACTAATAAACAAAGGTATAATCATCTTTTAAATAGACGAATTTTAGAAACGAAAAATTTCCCAAAAAATACATCTATTCGTATTAGTAAAAATGATTTTCCTATTAATCAAGATCCCTACGCTGAACGAGGAAGATCAACAAAAATAGATGCTTTCAATTTACCACAATTAATAATCAAGCAAAGCTGGCTAGTAGAAAATAAACGATTTAGAGCAGAACTAACTGAATTAGATGGAACTAATGAAGGAATTATTTGCTCTGGTAGCTATGTCAGTGTACACATTGCCGAAGAAAATTCTTTAATATTAGAAGCAGCTTGTCTGAGCTACAAAAGTAAATTGGCTGTCTATTATCTACTACTTTCAAATGGTCGTTTTGCGTCATATATTCCTGAAATAAAACCAAGCGATTTACTGCGTGTGCCAATACCTGAATTATCGGTAGGAGAATTACATAATATAAAAACAATTGATGATGATGATATAGATGAGCGCATACGACAAGCTTTTGAATTTAAAGATAGTGAATGGGTGCTAATTAATGATTTATTTAATTACACTCTGCCAGACTTTAAAGGAGATGGTGCTTCGCCAGGACGCAAAAGAACTCACCGTATAGATAATAGTCAATCTCAGAATAATACTGAACCTGAACTTACGGCATATTGTGAGTATTTCTTGCGAGTTCTTAAAGCAGGATTTGGACAAGATAAACAAGTTTGCGCCACCATATTTCAGGAACAAACTAAAAATCTTTTTCCTGTCCGCTTAGTGGCTATTTATCTTAATAAGCCTGATTCTGAAGGTGTTCATATTAAAACTATTGACTCTCCTTATTTAATGGAAATCTTGGAAAACTTAAATAAGTTGTATCTGGAAAGAGGAAGTATAGAAGATGGTGGCATCTTTTATCAGCGTGTTGCCAGGATTTATGATTCAGTAGAATTGAATGGGGTGAAAATTCCTACTATTTATTTAATCAAACCTGACAAAATTCGTTATTGGACTCGCTCTATGGCTTTAAGAGATGCTGACGAAGTAGCCGCAGATATTATGACGTGGCGGACAACATTTGATGAAAAATCGCACCTTATAGAGGAGTCATACTAATGGTTAGAAGAGGTAAAACAATTCCAGAATTACGTTGGAAAGATACACCGGACTTTGTTGAAGTAGCAAAAGGTTGGAAGAATGATGCAATAACAATTCTCGTCAAACTTGTCTGGGAAGGATATGATTTGCTGGTTGCCGAGATTCTATCACAAATTAATTGTGATGAAGCAGACGAGCAAATAGAAAGGAGCATCACTCAATCTCTTGAGCGCAGAATCCGCAGAAATATGACGGGAGATGAGCCATTTGATGTTCAACATGAAGTTTACGAAATAGAAAGTAGTCAATCAGCACAAGCACAACCACCACAATATGATATTGCATTTTATCTAATCTCTAATGAGAGGATTATCTGGCCTTTAGAAGCTAAGGTTTTGAAATCAGATGGGGCAGTAGGTGAATATATAAAAGAGATAAAAGACAACTTTATAACTTGCCGATATGCACCCTTTTCTAGTCAAGGAGGAATGCTAGGTTATCTTTTTTCTGGTGATTCAAATAAAGTTTTTACCAATATTGTGACCAAAGTACCATGCACATTAAATGATCATCCAGATTTTCCAACTCGTGATCACAAAACCTCGGATCACCAACGAGTAGTTCCTCCGGGAAAATCATATCCTGCTGAATTTCGCTGTCACCATTTACTATTCAAAATAATTGCTACGTCTACTAGTAATATATCTTCGGTTGAATAAATTTAAAACCTAGTCAAATACCCTTCTAACGTTCTACCATCTCCCCAAACGGCAAAAAACACCCTTGACACCAATCATCAACCCACAGCGCCGGAACTTTAAACCTACCCCCACAATTAGGACACTCAGACAACAAACTAAGTCTTGTACAAAAACATAAGGCCTGGTATTTTAGCCAAGTTGCCAGTTTTATGGAGCAAAATTCCCTATCTCCTAATACACAAATTTTATAGCTATTAAAAATGGGTAAAATTTTCTTAACTATCCGTGATTGCTCCTCAAAATTACTGCTGCCTAACTTTGACAATAACTCAAAATATACGGGAAATACCCTTTGCTCCCAAACGATACTAATCATGAATAAATTTATGCGTCTCCAAGCCGTCCTATACTACATAAATTAACTTTTCATCCTTCAAATATGTTTCTAAAAATGTTTTCACAATCGGAAACCAGATTTTCTCAATTGTTAGGTTTGATAAGGATAGAAATCTCTGTATTTTTCTTTTTCTACTTTCAAATTTAATCGGAATTGGTAGAGCAGTAGCCAAAGTTTCTAAACTTACAGAATAATCATAATTTTTAGCAAGATATACTCTGCCAGATTTAATTGATTTTTTAGGTGTGCTTTGTAGAATTTAGGTAATATTATCAATAGATAGTCCTTATTGAGAAAAGTGCTGCTATCTTTTTTTACCATAAATCGGTACAATCTTTATCTGATAAGCTTTTTGGACTAGTTTGTCATCCCGTCAGGGAGATATTTGACGCTTTAGAAACATTACGTTTTGTTTTAGCAGAAAATCCTGAAATTAAAGAAAGTGGATTACAACGTTTACCTAAATCATTAGCAAGTATTGAGAAAAAATTATTAGGTATGTTAGAAAAAAGAGGAGTAAAACCAATTATTTTTACAGAAAGTCAACCAAATTTTGAATTTTGTCGAGTAGTAGATAGAGAAATAAAAGATGATATAGAAGAACAAACAATTACTAAAGTAGTGCGTCAAGGATTTGAATTAGATAACCAGGTTTTACGTCCGATAGAAGTAATTACTTCTAAAAAATCATTGACTTAACCACCCATACCAATCTTCCAATCCTTCTCCAGTAGTAGCAGAAACTTGAAAAATTTGTATTTTTGGATTTACCTGTTTGGCATATTCAATACAACGCTGAACATCAAAATTTATATAAGGCAATAAATCAATTTTCGTTAAAATCATAATATCACTACTGCGAAACATATAAGGGTATTTAATGGGTTTATCTTCTCCTTCCGTCACCGATAAAATTACCACCTTAGCGGCTTCTCCCAAGTCAAATAAAGCCGGACAAACCAAATTTCCGACATTTTCAATCATCACCACAGAATTAAGGGGCGGATTTAATTCTTGCAGGCCTTTTTCTATCATAGAAGCATCTAAATGACAACCCGTACCCGTGTTAATTTGCACGACTTTACAACCAGTGGATTTAATTTTTTCCGCATCATTAGTAGTTTCTTGATCACCTTCAATCACGCTAATAGTTAATTTATCTTTTAAATCATTAATAGTGCGAGTTAATAATGTAGTTTTTCCCGCACCGGGAGAACTCATTAAATTTAAAGCCAGAATATTTCGACCTTTAAACCAGCCGCGATTTTGGGCAGCTAATAGGTTATTTTTACCTAATATTTCTTGTTCTAAAAATATAGTTGTATTATGAATTTTAGCGTGAATTTGGGTTGTTTCCTCATGAGGATGAGAATGAGTAATTACAGTTCCGTCTGGTAAAGTATGAGTATGATGATGTTCATTTTCCATATTTGTAATTGTCGTTTGATTATCGTCAGAACAACCGCAAGTTACACACATAATTCCTCTACTTCAATTTCTTTTATTTTTAGTTCTTCACCTGTTATGATATCTAATTTAATACTACCACATTCACAAATACCAAAAGGTTTATCTATACCAAAAGTTGTACCACATTGACGACATTTAGCCATTCCTGGTATTTCTAATATTTCTAATATTGCCCCTTCTAATATTGTATCTTGGGCGCAAATATCAAAACAGAATTTAATTGATTCTGGCATAATAGCCGATAATTTGCCAATTTCTAATAATACTCTTTGGACTTTTTTACCTTTGGCATTTTCGGTGACTATGGCAATGATGTTTTGGGTGATTCCTAATTCGTGCATATACTTTTTTGAACGAACCACAGAGGCACAGAGGACACAGAGAAAAGAAGTGAATTTGTAGGTTGGGTTAAGCGACAGCGCAACCCAACAAAACCGCAAAAATGTCGGAAGTGTTGGGTTTCCTTCGTCAACCCAACCTACTATAGATTTTAACATATTCTGGGCAGTTGATCACCTACTAACATATCTATGATTCTTTCTGCACCAAAGGCGGTTTTTAAAAGGACTATTCCTGGTGGGTGGGGAATTATTTCACCTATAATAGAGGCTTGTTTTCCTGTGGGGTGGTTTTTCATTGTTGCTAAAATTAAGTCGGCTTTTTCTGGAGGTACAACTATGACTAATTTTCCTTCGTTGGCTAAATATAATGGTTCTAAACCTAAGATTTCACATACTCCATTTACCTCTTCTCTGATAGGAATTGCGTTTTCATTAATGCGTATTCCTAAGTTAGAAGTGAGGGCAAATTCATTTAATACTGTGGCTAAACCTCCTCTGGTTGCGTCTCGCATGGCGTGAATTTGGGGACAAATTTTGATAATTTCGGCGACTAATTCATGCAGTGGTTGACAGTCACTTTCTATATCTGTTTCTAATGCTAATTCTCCTCTGGCAATTAATATTGCTGTGCCATGATTTCCTATTTCTCCGTTAATAATTACTACGTCTCCCGGTTGAATGTTGCGAGGAGAAATGTCAATGTTTGGGGGAATTATCCCAATTCCGGCAGTATTTATAAATAATTTATCGGCACAACCTCTATTAACAACTTTGGTGTCTCCTGTGACTATTTGCACTCCAGCTTTTTTAGCTGCTTTCTGCATACTAGCCACAACTTTTCTTAATGTTTCTATGGGTAAACCTTCTTCTAAAATCATGCTACAAGTCAGATATAAAGGTTTTGCACCACTGACGGCTAAATCATTAATTGTACCATTAATTGCTAATTCTCCTATGTCTGAGCCAGGAAAAAATAAAGGATCTACTACATAGGAATCTGTAGTAAATGCTAATCGCTTTCCATGTTGAGAAAGACTAAGTAAATCAAATGTGGCTTGGTCTTCTAATTGGGATAAAATGGGATTATCAAAACTTTTCACAAAGATATCGGCGATTAAATCTCTCATGGCTTTACCACCGCTACCATGGGATAAGTTAATGTGAGTATCTCTTATCTTTCCTTGACGACGACGGACTTGCTCAATTTTTTGGAAAAGTGGATTTTGATGAGAGTTGATTGTCATTTTTAAAATTTCTTTGTAATTATTTGTAATTATATTTTTTGTTGTGGGACAGGCATCTTGCCTGTCATTATTAGTTAATTATCTGCCAGTTTCTTCATGCCTTCCAGCGTGTTTATCAGAGTGTAAAACCCCTCCAACTGCCCAATTATCCCGTTCAAATTCATCAATATGAATAGTTATCCATTCGGGTTTTGTTCCTAGTGCAGAAACTAAAGCTTCAGTTACAGCTTTAACTAATTTTTGCTTTTTCTCTATGGAATGACCTTTACCAATTTGAACAGTGACAAAAGGCATATAATTTTCCTCAAATTGTGCGATTTAGACTGATATAGGTTCGGTCGATACACCTGATTTATCTCTTTTTGCCATGGTTGACAGTCGCCCATATTTGTAATATGCTGCACAAGCACCTTCAGAAGAAACCATACAAGTTCCTATGGGTGTTTCCGGTGTACAAGCTGTTCCAAATACTCTACATTGCCAAGGTTTTAAAACTCCTTTCAGAATTTCTCCACATTGACAAGCTTTATGATCTGCTATTTTTAAATTCGGAATTGTAAATTTAACTTCAGCATCAAATTGGGCATATTCTGGACGAATTTTGAAACCGGAATTGGGTATTTCTCCTAAACCTCGCCATGCAAATTTTTCTCTCACTGTAAAAACTTCATTTATGGCTTTTAAAGCATTTTTATTGCCACTATTTTCTACTAACCGATTATATTGATTTTCAACTTGACAACGATTTTCTACTATTTGTTTTAATAACATCCAAATTGATTGGAAGATATCTAATGGTTCAAAACCAGAAATAACAATTGGTTTATGATGTTGTTGGGTAATAAATTCATAAGGTTCTATTCCTATTACCATACTTACATGACCAGGACCAATAAAACCATCAAGTTGTAAATCGGGATTTTCTAATAATGCTTGTAAGGCGGGAATTACTAATACATGATTAGAAAACATACTAAAATTAGTGATATTTTCTGCGGCTGCTTGAAGTATAGTAAATGCAGTGCTAGGGGCGGTGGTTTCAAAGCCTAAACCGAAAAATACTATTTCTTTATGGGGGTTTTCTTTGGCTATTTTTAGGCTATCTAAAGGTGAGTAAACCATACGAATATCTGCACCTTGGGCTTTAGCTTGCAAAAGGCTGGTTTTTGCACCAGGTACGCGCATTGCGTCGCCAAATGTGGTAAATATGATGTTGGGTAGTTGACACAGTGCGATCGCATCTTCTATCCTACCTTTAGGCATAACACAAACTGGACAACCAGGACCATGAATTAATTCTATATTATCGGGTAATATTTCTTCGATTCCATATTTAAAAATAGCATGGGTATGTCCTCCACATACTTCCATGATTTTTAAATGTCTATTTATTTGTTGGCTGAGTTTGGTTATTTCTTGTTGTAAAGCGAGGGCTTTTTCAGGGTTGCGAAATTCGTTTATATATTTCATAATTTTGTTTCGCGCAAAGGCGCAAAGGTGCAAAAACACAAAGAAATAAAGGAGATTTTAAGTATAAGATTGGGCTATTTCTTCTAATAATTTTAATGTTTCTGCTGCTTCTTTTTCGTTAATTCTGTTCATTGCAAAACCAACATGAACTAATACCCAATCTCCTATACAAGCTTCTGGTGGGTGTTGTTTGTCAACTATACAGGCTATGTTTATTTCTCTTTTGACTCCTCCAATATTAACCATAGCTAGTTTATGTTCTCTGTTAGTTATTTCTGTTATTTGTCCGGGTATTCCTAAACACATTTTAGTTTTCCTTTTTTGAAGATTTATCTCACGCAGAGGCGCGGAGAAAACAGAGGTTTTTATAGCCTTTCTTTTAAGTATTTAGCGGCTGCAATTACACTTTGTCCTAGTGATAATCCTCCGTCATTTGTTGGTACTATACTATGAGTTAATACGTTAATTTCTAGTTTTTCTAGTCGCATTTTTACCTGTTGTAATAAAATTTGATTCTGGAATACTCCTCCTGTTAATATTACTTGATTAAATTGATTTTCTTGTTTCAATTGTTTAACTATTTTGACGGTGGTTATGGCTAAACTTTGATGGAATTTTGCAGCTATTTCTGATGATGAAATATGCTGTTTTATATCATCCAAAATTTCTCGCCATGTCGAGGATGTATCTATATAATATATATTAGCTGATTTTTCCAATTTAAAGGAATAATTTAGAGTTTCTTTATCATTGTTTAAAATATTGGTATCAGCTATTGCTTCCATTTCTATGGCTGCTTGTCCTTCATAACTACATTGTTCTGGACAAATACCTATTGCGGCTGCAACTGCATCAAATAATCTACCTACTGATGATGTTAAGGGTGAATTAATACCTTTTTCTATGATTTGGTTGAGTAGTTTAGGGTCTTTATTTTCTAAAAATTTGATTATTGCTAAATCCCTGTATTTTTCTTGTATTTCTTCCCAACTAAAAGCCTTAATTAATTGAGAATAGGTATTTCTCCAAGGTTGATAAATTGCCTGTTTTCCTCCTATCATGGGCATAGGTTTAAATGTTGCTAATCTTTGAAAACTTTGATAATCTGCTAATAAAAATTCTCCTCCCCATAATGTACCGTCTTCTCCATATCCCAAACCATCAAAGGCTATTCCTAAAATCGGTTTTGTATCTAAAGAAATTTGATTTTCTGCCATACAAGCGGCTATATGAGCGTGATGATGTTGAATCTCTGCTAATTTAATATTATTAACCGTTGCTAGTTCTTTACCTAGTTTAGATGATAAGTATTCTGGATGTTTATCAATAGCAATTATTTCTGGTTTATGTTGAAACAAATTTAGATATAAATTCAATGTTTCTTGATAAGCATTAAACGCTGACGCATTTTCTAAATCTCCTAAATGTTGTGATAAAATTGCCTCACCTTCTCTTAATAAACAAAAGGTATTTTTTAACTCGCTACCCATTGCTAAAATAGGCGGTATTTTTTCAAATCCCGGTGGTAAAATAATTGGTGCTGGTGCATATCCTCTAGCACGTCTGAGGGTTTGAATTTTATTATCAATAACTCTAACTACGGAATCATCTACTCTATTAACAATATCTCGATTATGTAATAGAAAATAATCGGCTATTTTCGATAATTTATCTTTAGCATCTTCATTATTTATACATTGTGGTTCATTAGAAATATTAGCACTAGTTAAAACTATTGGTACTTTCATTCTTCTGAGAATTAAATGATGTAAGGGCGTATAAGGTAGCATGAAACCCAGGGTATTTTGTCCTGGGGCTAGGTCAGATGCTAATTTACTATTATCTTTAATTTTTAATAAAACAATAGGTGCAGCCGAACTTGTTAATAATTGTTTTTCTAAATCATTAATATAGCAATATTCAGAAATAATATTTATATCTCTAGCCATTAAAGCCAAAGGTTTATGATATCTATATTTACGATTTCTGAGTTTTTGAACTGCATTTTGTAAAGTAGCATCACAAGCCAAATGAAAACCACCTAAACCTTTAATAGCAACAATTTCACCCTTTTGTAATAAAGTACAAACAGCATCCAAATCATCCAACATTGAGAACATATCAGATATCACAGGTTTCCCGTCAGCCCTTTCTAACCATGCGCGAGGTCCGCATACAAAACAAGCCACAGGTTGAGCATGAAAACGACGATTTTCGACATCTTGATATTCCTTTTCACATTCCTTACACATTGAAAAATTTGCCATACTCGTGTTATTTCTATCATAAGGAATAGCCCGAATAATAGTTAACCTTGGACCACAATGAGTACAATTAGTAAAAGGATAGCGAAAATAACGACTAAAAGGATCAAAAATTTCCCTTTGACATTGGGGACAAATTGCAGCGTCAGGAGAAATTTCCGTTTTCACCACACTATTAACACTGCGAGAAATCACAAAATCATTAAAATCAAACTCCCCCAAATATGGACTTCTAATCACCTCATTAATTCTTGCCAAATGAGGGCATTCTTGATATAATTTATTCACAAAATCTGTTATTTCTTCCTCACTACCAGAAACACGAATTAACACTCCTTCACCATCATTATAAACCTCACCCTTCAAACCAAAAACCTTCGCCAAACGATACACAGTAGGACGAAAACCCACCCCTTGTACAATACCACAAACCCGAATTTCTTCTATTCTCATCTTTGCGTCTTTGCTCCTTTGTATCTTTGCGCGAAATAATTAAAACTTCCAAATCAAAACGCGATTATTCCCAGAATCAGCAACTACCGCATTCTCACCACAAACCTTAACTCCATAACACCAATTTAAACTTTGTCGCGTTGGTAGTCCAAAATTGCGATTTTCACTTTTATTTGTAAAGTTATCTTGTCCAATGACAAAATCAGCATCTGCACCCTGTAATAATAGAATAGATTCTCGTTTTTTCCATCCTACTAAACGCGAATTAGCTGTATCAGCAACTATTAAATAATCTCCCCAAATATCTACCCCATAGGGCATACTTAAACTACTAGCATTAGGTAAATAAAAACCTTGATTTAATTCTACAAAATTGAAGTTCTTTTGTCCTAAAACCACCTCACAAGGGGCATTATTTGCTGTGGGAATTCCTTCCCAAATCATGACCCGATTATTACCTGCATCTGTAACAACTAAATTATCATCCCACATCGTGATATCATGACACCAACGCATACTAGCAGCAGTGGGAGAATCACCTCCATTTTCATTGCGTGATATCATGTCTGGTTGTCCCAAAACTATATCCGCAGGTTGACCATTTTCTGTGGGTAATTGATTCCAAATTAATAACCGACGATTTCCGGTATCAGCTACAAATAGCTGACCTTGATAATAGAAAATACCATAAGGCCAATGTAGAGTATTAGCTGTCGGTTGTTGATTTCCTCGATTTGGTTCATTATCAAGAAAGTTATTTTGTCCTAATACTAAATCTGCGGGAATATGACTATCTGTAGGGATATTATACCAGATGAGAATGCGATGATTCCAAGCATCTGCAACCGCTAAACCATTACCACATTTACAAATACCCGTAGGCACACTAAATGTAGATTTTCCTGGTGTCCTTTTAGCGTTTTGTCCTTCATGAAAAAAGTCAGGTTGTCCTATTATCCAGTCAGCAGGTTGATGATCTTTTGTGGGTAAATTTTGCCAACCTAATAAACGATGATGTCCTGTATCTGCTACCCATAATGGTCCCGTTGGTGATAATAAACAAGCTGCACGGGGTCCAAACATTGTTGTGGGAGTAGGTGCAATAGGTATTGCTATTTGTTCTGGTGTAATATTGTTTCCTAATATTATTTTTGCACCATGAGGGGAGAGGGGTAAATGGGGGATATTTTGGGTTTGCAATGTAGACAGGGAATTAATATTTACGCTATTTACTCCAATACGGTTTAGTTAATAAAATTGTAGGTTGGTTTAAGCGATAGCGCAACCCAACAAAGTTTAGAAAATGTTGGGTTTCCTTGCGTCAACCTCATCTACTTAGATTATTGGAAAACCTGGAATAATTCTATCAATTTCCTGCATTTTTCATAAAGTTTCTGTTAAAGCAATAACAATTGTTTGATACTGGTTATAGAAAAGCTTGCCTCAGCATGAATTATGATATAATTGTATTACTTGATAGAGTTGAGATTACTTTGTTAAATTATGTTGATAAAATAAATACTATGCCAGCTAAAGACATCTATCACAATACTGTAAAAAATGCACTTATCAAAGATGGTTGGAAAATTATCCATGACCCTTTACGAATTCGTTTAGCAAGAGGTAAAAATCTATTTGTTGATTTAGGTGCTGAAAGATTATTAGCAGCAGAACGAGAAACAGAAAAAATAGCTGTTGAGGTGAAAAGTTTTACTCGTCCTTCGGATATGAAAGACCTGGAAGACGCTGTTGGTCAATTTGTGTTATATGATCATTTATTAGCACGTTATTATCCTGAATATAAGTTATTTCTGGCTGTGAGTGAAAGCACTTGTAAAACAGTTTTTGAAGAAGAAGCTGGTCAAACTTTAATTGAAGATGGTGTAATTCGTTTATTTAGTTTTGATGCTGAACAGGAGGTAATTGTCAAATGGATTCCTTAACTAATCAATATCGTCAAATCATTAAAAAAATTCTTGAAGAATATGCTGATTTTCTTGGCAATGATGAACAAGTTAAAGTTGAATTGGTGTTAGATGAAAAAAATGATCGTTATTTATTAGTAGAAACAGGTTGGAAAAATGGTTATCGGATATATGGAACTTTATTACATCTTGATTTAATTGATGGTAAGGTTTGGATTCAACATGATGGTACTGAGGAGGGGGTTGCTAATGATTTAGTTGCTGCGGGAATACCAAAAGCACATATTATTTTAGGGTTTAAAGCGCCTGAAGTTCGGAAATATACGGAATTTGCGGTTTTTTAGGTAAAAAATTGTTAATTATGGCTTAATCAATCCTTTAAAGTTGGTATACTTGTAACAAGCCTTAACTAAGCGAAAACACCAAGATTTTAGGTTTTCATTAGCATTATGTTTTCTAAGTTCAAAAAAGTCTTTTCTGTATTAATCCTGAGTCTAATTTTAACGGGTTATCTAGGATTTACGTCAGTAGCACCTGCATTTGCTTTCAACTTTTTCAGTTTACCAGAATATCTTCAGCAAGTATTATCTAATAAACAATTATGATATAATCGTATTACTTTGTTAATTTGCTCATTTATTGCAATCTCAAACTTAAATTATTATGCTGCGAGAAAAAATTAAGCAAGAACTAGATAAACTCAATGAAGAACAACTCGAAAAAATAGCTGATTTTATCGCTTTTATTGAGTTTCAGACTAAACAGGTTTCTTATGCTGGAGCATTTTGGCAAGAAGTAACACCAGAAGCAAGGACTAAGGAGTTTCGTGAATGGGTTTCTCAACTTCCTCAAACTGGTTTAAGTTTACCTGATGAAGCTTTTGATCGAGATAGTATTTACGAAGAATGACGAGATATATTCTTGATACTAATGTTGTGATGCGCTTCTGTAATCCTTCTGATATTCAGCATCACCTAGCAACAGAGGCTATATCTCGGTTACTTGCACAGGGAGATGAATGTTTACTGACAGCGCAAATAATCGTTGAGTTTTGGGTTGTGGCTACGCGACCAGTTGAAGTTAATGGTTTAGGGTGGACTGTAGAAAAAACCCGAAACACTATAGATCAAGTTCTTGAGCGTTTTCCACTATTGGAAGAGTCTAAACACATTTTTCCCAATTGGTTAAATTTGGTAACAACTAATAAGGTAATGGGTAAACGTACTCATGATGTGCGTATTGTTGCTGTTATGCTTGCTTATCAAGTTACACATATTTTAACTTTCAATCCTAGTGATTTTGTGCTGACGACAAGTATCGTGATTGTGCATCCACAGGAATTATTAAGCTGATAATTAATATGTATAAGATTCCTAATGATTTGGTTGCTGCGGGAATACCAAAAGCACATATTATTTTAGGGTTTAAGTCTCCTGAAGTGCGGAAATATACGGAATTTGCTGTTTTTTAGATTGGATTGTGATTTTCTTTAAGAAGATGAACTTAGATTAGTATAAATCTGTACTTTGTATAAGTTATAATTCTTCTATTATTTAAAGTTTGAACTTTTTTATGAGATATGAAATATGAGTTTTACATCTGACATCAAAAATTGTATGCGTGACTGCATCTTATCATTAATATGGCCTAAAGACGAAATATACATATTCCTCAAGGATAATGGATGTACCCAGTCTGACCTCAAGTTATTAGAAAACTATAAAGAATTAAATTTAAGCCGTGCATCTATGGTTGATAAGATGTTCAAGTATCTTTCTGATAAACCAGATGGAGGTTTAGGTCAGTTTAGGGCAATGCTTAAATCTCTTATGGAATGGTCGTATTTTAATTCTTACTATTTTGATGAGTTGAAGAAACTGGATATTGGCAAAGCGAAGAAAAATATTGAGCATCTTCAACAATTACAAGAGATTAGGGATGCAAAGATTCAAGCTGATAGAAAACGTCAAGAAGAATTACAACGCGCCCAGCAAGAACCGACCCAAACTCTGGATAATCTTAAGAAAAGTTTTCTAGAACTCCTGACTGGTAACATCTCTATACAGAAGAGAGGATACGAACTCGAGAAAATTTTACTTGAACTAGGTCGTCTATCACGGTTAGAGGTTACGCAACCTTTCCGCGTTATAGGAGAACAAATTGACGGTGCAATTAAGTATGAAGGACAACACTATCTCATAGAAGCAAAATGGCAAGATCAATCTGCTAGTAATAATCCTGTTTATCAGTTTGTTGCTAAGGTTGAAGGAAAGATGTATGGGCGTGGCATATTTGTATCTGTTAACGGATTTAGTGATTATGTTGTAGAAAGCATTGTCAAAGGGAAAGCAATTAAAACAATTTTCATTGATGGTGCAGATTTAATTTTTGTTTTAGAAAGACATCTTAGCTTTAGCCAACTAATAGACATCAAAGTTAAAGCAGCACAAACCAAAGGAGAAATATACATTGATCCATTAACAGATAAGCCTAAAATGACTTGATAGTGGATGGTGATGCTTATTGTAGAGTTGAGAGCGATCGCATTATCTGATATAGAGTTGAGAGCGATCGCATTTTTGATGTAGAGTTAGGAGCGATCGCATTTCTGATGTAGAGTTAGGAGCGATCGCATTATCTGATGTTAGAGTAAATAGCGATACCTTCGGTAATCTTCACTAACGCCTTGAGCATAATTACATTTTTGGAATTATATTACAATAGTTAGTTATTATGTATAGCCAACTTAATCAAAATTTACTATGAGCATTAGTCTTACACCTAAGCAAGAACGCTTTATTGAAACAAAGCTGCAAACTGGAAAATACCATTCTGTAGAAGAAGTTCTAGAAATCGCGCTCAAGTTGCTAGATGAGTATGATCGTTCTGAGACAGCATGGGTTAAGGAAGTGCGCGAAAAAATTGATGCTGCGATCGCAATTTCAGAACACACAGCACCTATTGACGGTGAAACATTTGTAAATCAAATTTTAGATCGTTTTCAGCAACAGCGACAGGTACAAAAATGAATCGTTACGTTATTAATATTCTCGCTAGTCGTGACCTGAGCGAAATTGCTGAATACTTCTCACAAAACAACCTAGAAGCAGGTGAAAAATTTTTTCAGGAATTTAATCGTAAATGTCAACAATTAGTTTCCTTTCCAAATAGTGGTAAAAGCTACTCAGAAATACGTGCTGATTTGCGAGGATTACTCCTTGAAGGCTATATAATTTTTTATAGAGTCTTGGATGATGGAATTGAAATTTTGCGGATAGTAAGTGGTCGTCGTAATCTTCCCTCTATTTTTGATGATTCTCAAGAGAATAAATAGGATAAATTTTACCAGACAGCGAGCTATGCGATAGCGAAGCGCTCCGCAGGAATCGCATTTCTGATGTAGAGTTAGGAGCGATTATCATTTATAATGAAGATATTGCAATAGTCAATGTCACCAGGATTAAAAAAATGGACGTTACACAACTTAGTAACAAAACAATAGAACTATCTGACATTACAGCTTGGGATAAAAACGGAAATAAACTTTTAGTATCAAAAGTTAGAGCCAGAAACATTGCAGAAGATATTACTGCCAAAGTTGAAGATATTCTCAAATTTGAGTATGAACATAATAAAGTTATAATTCCTTATGCTATGACAGCTACCCGTGAAGAAATTAAGATTTTTCAATGGGATGGTGAAAAGTTAGAAAATGTCTACACCTTCCCAACTCATGAAGTTTTGTCTGAATATGATCCAGAATTTAGTCATAAAAAGAGGATTTTTGAATACTATCTGGAAACATTACTTGAAGGATGGTTGAGAGATTTGGCTGATAATTGGAAAACAGATAATCCACCAAAATCAGAAGAACTAACTCAGATAGGCTTTGTAGATAAAATTGCTGATGCAGCACAATAAAGGTTAGAAAATTTAATGATTACGCTTTATATAGAAACTAATTTTTTTATTGATTTTGCCAAAAATCAAGATCAAAAAACTGAGAAGTTAGTCTATCCCCAAGATCCGGAAGCAACAGCAATACTTAATATAGCAACTCCTGCAATTTGTTGTATGGAATCTCTTTCTGTACTAGAAAGTGAGCGAAACAGAAGTAATCGGTTTGGGGATAACCTAAAGGATGAGGTAAGAAAACTCAAAGGAGATGTTAACTCTCAATACTCTAGAGAAATTAAACAATGTCTAGAACAAGCCCTAATTAAGAATAATGAGAGAATTAATGAGATTAACACTCGTCTTTTTGATGTTTTAGAATGGGCTACTAATAATGTAGAATTAATACAATTAAAACCAGATATAATACAAGTCTGGAAAACGAATTTATTGCTGATCCTACAGATAACTTAATTTTACATTGTATTCTTGATCATGCCAAAACATCTGCAAATGAGCAAAAAGTTTTTTTAAGTGGAAATCATACAGACTTTGGTACACCAGAAATTAAACAAATATTACGAGAAGCAGGTATAAGATATTTTATAAAGACGGGAGATTTTTTAGGTTGGTCGCGGTCACAGCCTTAATTATTGGGTAATATCGCATTTCCCCATCTCGAAAAAACACAAAATACAACTCATAACCAAGCGTTTCAACTCACCAAAAAATGCCATTATCAGCAAACTACCACATTAACTTGCAAACCTACACAAATCGGGATGACTGGATTCGAACCAGCGGCCCCTTCGTCCCGAACGAAGTGCGCTACCAAGCTGCGCCACATCCCGCCATAAAAATGGCAATTTTAAGCAATGATACCACAATTAGTAAAAAATAACAAATTTTTCTGCCGCCATAGATGTCTTTGCTTGCTAGGATAAGACTTGTATAACTAAAATGGTAAAAATAGACTGTGACTGTAAAACCAGACTGGTTACGGGTAAAAGCGCCTCAATGGGAGCGTGTTGGTAACGTTAAAGAAATTTTGCGGGATTTAGCCCTGAATACCGTTTGCGAAGAAGCTTCCTGTCCTAACATTGGTGAATGCTTCAATGCCGGTACCGCCACATTTTTGATTATGGGTCCAGCTTGCACCAGAGCTTGTCCTTACTGTGATATTGACTTTGAAAAAAAACCCCAACCATTAGATCCCACCGAACCCACACGACTAGCGGAAGCAGTTCGACGAATGCAGCTTAATCACGTCGTGATTACCTCCGTCAACAGAGATGACTTACCAGATGGTGGTGCATCTCAATTTGTTCACTGCATTAATGCTATTCATAAAACTTCACCTCATACCACAATTGAAGTATTAATTCCCGACTTGTGCGGTAATTGGCAAGCTTTAGAAATAATCCTCCAAAGCCAACCAGAGGTACTTAACCACAACACAGAAACCATTTCGCGCCTGTATAGCCGTGTACGTCCCCAAGGTAATTATAAGCGAACAATGGAATTATTACAACGCTCGCGCCAAATTTCTCCCAGCATTTACACAAAATCTGGTATTATGGTCGGACTAGGTGAAACAGATACAGAAATTCGCCAAGTTATGGAAGACTTGCGAGCAGCAGATTGTGATATTCTCACCATTGGCCAGTATCTCCAACCCAGTCGAAAACACTTACAGGTCTCAAACTTTGTCACACCTGAGCAATTTGCAGCCTGGCAAACCTTTGGTGAAAACTTGGGATTTTTACAAGTTGTTTCTTCCCCATTGACAAGAAGCTCATATCATGCAGAGCAAGTCAGAGAATTAATGAAACGTTATCCTAGATAGTCTATTCTTGGTTGTCAGTTGTTTCCTGTTCCCTATTCCCCGTGACTAATTCCCAAATTCCCAACTCAAAATCTGTTGTCATTCTTGGTGCAGGTGCTTGGGGTACAACCCTGGCCAAATTAGCAGCAATTAATGGTAATCAGGTACATCTATGGTCACGTCAAGAACCTCTAGAAAAAATATTAGAAAATAATAACCCTCAAATAATCTTGTCCGCTATTTCTATGAAAGGAGTAAGAGACGTGGCCTCCATAGTACAGTCTTTCCCCCTAGCTCCACAAACAATCTTTGTCACCGCAACCAAAGGACTAGAACCACACACTACATACACACCTTCGCAAATTTGGCAAGCAGCTTTTCCTAATCATCCGGTTGTGGTCTTATCAGGTCCGAATTTATCCCAAGAAATTGCCCAGGATTTACCATCTGCAACAGTCGTAGCTAGTAAAAATGCCAATGCTGCCCAAAGCGTCCAACTGGTATTTTCTTCCCATCGCTTTCGTGTCTACACTAACCCTGACCCTGTGGGTGTAGAATTAGGAGGAACACTTAAAAATGTCATAGCCATTGCTGCCGGTATATGTGATGGATTACACTTAGGAACAAATGCCAAAGCCGCTTTAGTCACCCGTGGTTTAACCGAAATGGTGCGAATTGGTAAGAATTTAGGCGCGATAACGGAAACATTTTATGGTTTATCTGGTCTAGGAGATTTACTAGCGACCTGTAATAGCCCCTTAAGTCGCAATTATCAAGTTGGCTATCAATTAGCCAATGGAAAAATGCTGGAAGAGGTTCTAGCAAGTCTTCCAGGCACAGCCGAAGGTGTCAACACCTGTCGGGTACTAATGGAAATTGCCAAACAACGAAGTATTCCTATTCCCATTACCGAGCAGGTTTATCAACTGCTGGCAGGACAAGTTACACCAAGACTTGCACTAGATAAACTCATGTTACGAAATATCAAACCTGAATTTGATGATTTTCCCCGTGAACAAATGTGGTAAGTCAAGGAGAACTACCCTCATGTGTCCAAGAGCAATTAAATCATGACCGCAAAATCTCTAGAAAGAATTTGTCAAATTGTCAGGAAATTACTTTTTCAGAGATGTAAATATAACCATGTAGTTTATAAGCATCATCATAATTAGAAATATGTTTATAATCAGTTAAAAAATAACCGTTAATATTCTTAAGCATGGTAATATTAACCAGTTAAATCATAAGTGAAAATCTGACTAAAGATTTACTTAGCTATTTGTTCAACCACACAGATATTAGTAACGAATAAACCATTAAAAATGTATTCTTTTAAACTAGTAACCTGTAGCAAAAATAACTGTCTAGTTAAAACAGTCCAAAAACTGATAAATTGAGTTTTTTCCTTTGCTCCTTGCTTGAACTAGTACAAAGTTTTCCAAAGAATTGTACATTGAAACCTAAACTGTGTTAATTGATGACGAATTACGGAATAGCAGAAGTTAATTAGATAACCGTAATTTGAGATAACCATAATCTATTGTTACCTGGAGAAATTTGAGACATGATGTCAGCAACATCTTTTTATAAAAATGCCGCCCACAACGAGCAAAATTCCAGTCTACCTCTGGATATTGACATCAATGATGATGATGTTCCAGATTTAGCCCTAACTACTGCTGAATCCGATTTAGCTTTAGCCGCGCAAACTAACCGACACAGTACAGACCTAGTACGTCTCTATCTGCAAGAAATTGGCCGAGTCCGTTTGTTAGGAAGAGATGAAGAAGTTGCCGAAGCCCAAAAAGTACAGCGTTACTTACGGATGCGGTTGTTACTTAGTGCTGCTGCCACCGAGGGAGATACTGTAATTATCCCCTATTCCCGGTTAGTAGAGGTACAGGAGCGATTAACAGCAGAACTGGGACACCGCCCTTCATTGGAACGCTGGGCGGCTACTGCGGGAATAAATTTACCTGATCTAAAGCCAACTTTAGCTAATGGTAAAAGACGCTGGGCAGAAATTGTTAATTTAACAGTGGAAGAACTAGACCAAGTTCAAACTCAAGGACTGCAAGCCAAATCACACATGATTAAGGCGAATTTGCGTTTGGTGGTATCTGTCGCTAAGAAATACCAAAATCGTGGTTTAGAATTGTTGGATTTGATTCAAGAAGGGACTTTAGGTTTAGAACGAGCAGTTGAGAAATTTGATCCCACCAAGGGTTATCGTTTTAGTACCTATGCTTATTGGTGGATTCGTCAAGGTATTACTAGGTCAATTGCTACTTCTAGCCGCACTATTCGTCTTCCCGTTCATATCACCGAAAAACTCAACAAAATTAAAAAGGCGCAACGAAAAATTGCTCAAGAAAAAGGGCGTACACCGACTTTAGAAGACCTGGCGCTGGAGTTAGATATGACAGCTATCCAAGTCCGGGAAGTGCTATTAAGAGTTCCTCGTTCTGTGTCTTTGGAAACTAAGGTTGGCAAAGATAAAGATACTGAATTAGGAGAATTACTGGAGACTGATACTATTACTCCTGAGGAGATGTTAATGCGGGAATCTTTACATAAAGATCTGCATCATCTTCTAGATGATTTAACTAGTCGGGAACGTGATGTTATTCTCATGCGCTTTGGTTTGTCCGATGGTCATGCTTACTCTTTAGCAGAAATTGGCCGAGCCCTTGACCTATCACGGGAAAGAGTCAGACAAATTGAATCGAAGGCTTTGCAAAAACTCCGCCAACCCAAACGCCGCAACCTTGTCCGAGACTATCTAGAGTCTTTGAGTTAGAAGGAAAAAGGCAACAGACAACAGACACAAGACCATTGACAACTAGTAAATATTCTCAATAAGGATTGATTATTGCAAATTCAGGCAAGTATTTGTTATATTCTCAATTAATGAGCTTTGTTGAGAAAATTTAGTATGACTGTCTACACAACTGGTTCACTTAAGGCAGAATTAAACGACCGTGGCTGGCGTTTAACTCCACAACGAGAAACAATTCTGCATATTTTTCAGGAACTCCCCCAAGGTGAACATTTAAGTGCCGAGGATCTATATCATCGCTTAGAAACTGATGGTGAAGGGATTAGCTTATCAACTATCTATCGTACTTTAAAGTTGATGGCAAGAATGGGAATTTTGCGGGAGTTGGAATTAGGTGAAGGGCATAAACATTATGAAATTAATCAGCCTTATCCCCATCACCACCATCACCTTATTTGTGTCCGCTGTAACTTGACTATTGAGTTTAAAAACGAATCAATTTTAAAGATTGGCGGAAAAATAGCCCAAAAAGAAGGTTTCCATTTATTAGATTGTCAAATGACAATTCATGCTGTGTGTCCTAAGTGCCAAAGGGCATTGATGCCAATTTAAAACCTAAGATATTGATAGTTAGCAATTACCAACCTCAATTTAGATAGCTAGGAACTTGGTATTACAGGGATAGATATCTGCAATTTTGGAGGGTTAATCTAGTAGTGGGGAATCTCAGTGCATTGTCCAAGCGGGAATTAATAAAAATTTCCGCTTTTAACCATTATTTCTCTTCGATAGAGGCTTCAGCTTGATGTAATAAATTGCGGAGATCTTCTAGGGTTTGTATACTTACATTCTGCCATAATCCGCGCTGATTTGCTTCTAGCAGTCTTTCCGCAATATCACGTAATGCCCATGGATTTTTGTCTTGAATAAATTCACAAACTGTGGTATTTTCTAAATATGCTTCAACTACACCTTGATACATATAATCTTCTACACATTGGGCCGTAGCATCGTAAGCAAAGAGAAAATCTACCGTTGCGGCCATTTCAAATGCACCCTTATAACCATGACGCATAACTCCAGCTATCCATTTAGGATTAACCACACGGGAACGATATACCCTGGCAATTTCTGAACTAAGTTGGCGAATTTTGGGCTGGAGTGTATTAGAATTATCGCCAAAATAGGTTTCGGGGTTTTTACCCTGAAGAGAACGCACGGCGGCGGTTAAACCCCCCTGAAATTGATAATAATCATCGGAATCAAGTAAATCATGTTCGCGGTTATCTTGATTGTGGAGGACGATTTGCATTTGCTTTAAACGTTGTTCAAAAGCTTCCACATTCTTATTCCCTGTTTCCTGACTAGAAGAATAGGCGTAAGCGCTCCAATTTGTGTAGGCTTGGGCTAAATCCTGGTCATTTTGCCAATTTTGGGAAGCTATTAAACCTTGGAGTCCCGCGCCATAAGCGCCTGGTTGAGAACCAAAAATGCGATATTGCGATCGCTCTTGTGCTATTTCTAAAGATAAACCCTGTTGAGTCCATTGTTCAGTTTCTTGACGAACTGTATCTGCGAGGGGATTTTGATCTGCTGGTTCATTTAAAGCCGAAACTGCTTTTACCGCTTGGTCAAATAAAGTGATTAAATTGGGAAAAGCATCCCGGAAAAAACCCGATATTCTCAGAGTAACATCTACACGGGGACGACCCACAACCGCCAAAGGTAATATTTCAAAATCTATCACCCGTCGCGCTACACCGTCCCACACAGGTTTAACACCGAGTAAAGCTAAGGCCTCCGCTAAATCATCACCACCGGTTCGCATGGTAGCCGTACCCCACACGGATAAAGCGAGAGTTTTAGGATATTCTCCATGTTCTTGGGTGTAGGTTTCAATCAGGGTTTCAGCGGCTTTTCTCCCAATATCCCAGGCTGTTTCTGTGGGTATGGCACGAATATCAACGGCGTAAAAGTTTTTCCCTGTGGGCAAAACTTCGGGTCGGCCGCGTGTGGGTGCGCCAGAAGCACCGCTAGGAACGTATTTTCCGTCAAGTCCCCGTAATAGGTTGGTGATTTCTTCGCTGGTTTTTTGCAGGGACGGGAGGAGTTTGTCGCTAATCCAGTTTTCGGTGGTTGTTCCGGCTATGATTTGTTCTACTAAATGGGCGGCTTCTATTTCTAGGAGTTCGACGACATCACCGATGATCTGGCAGGATTTAAGTCTCTCGCAGAGGCGCAGAGGCGCGGTGAGGGGGGTTGAGAGGTTGTCGGTTAGGGGGTCTATGTCTATGTTCCATTGTTTGGCTATGGCGCGGGTAATGCCTATAGAATAACGGTTGGGGATGCGAGCGATCGCTATTATTAAGTCTCTTAGTTGTGTTCCTTGGGGACACTGACCGAATATGTGTAGGCCGTCACGGATTTGGGCTTCTTTGAGTTCGCATAAGTAACCGTCTAGGGAGTTTAAGATGAGGGTTTCAAAGTTTTCTATGTCTTTGGGGTTGGTAATTCCTAAGTCTTTATATAGGTTTTCTTTGATGACGAGTTCTTGAATGCGATCGCGTATTTTTGTTAGTCTGGAAGGATCTAAATTTTCTGCTTCGTAATATTCGTCAATGAGGTTTTCTAGTTGTTGCAATGGTCCATATAATTGGGCCCGTGTCATGGGTGGTGTTAGATGATCAATTATTACTGCTTGGGCGCGTCTTTTGGCCTGTGAACCTTCACCGGGATCATTGACAATAAATGGATATAAATGGGGCATTGGTCCCAAGGCAATTTCTGGATAACAAGTATTAGATAAGGCGACACTTTTTCCGGGTAGCCATTCTAAGTTTCCATGTTTTCCTAGGTGAATTATAGCATCAGCGGCAAAGTATTCTCGCAGCCAATGATAAAAGGCTAAATAATTATGTGTTGGTTCTAAATCTGGTGCATGATAATTTAAACTCGGATCAAGATCGTAACCTCTTGATGGTTGAATACCTACAAAAATATTACCAAATTTAATTCCCGAAATGGGAAATGGTGATTGATGATTGGTGATTGGTGATTGGGAAAAATTTTCTTCGCCAACTTTAGACTCAGCGAAGTCGAAGTCTAATCCCCAACGTTCGATAATTTGTTTTTGAATGTTTATAGGTAGGGTGGAAAAATAGTTTTTATATTCTGTTGCTGATAAACTTTGATTTATTGGTTTCCAGTCTTTTCCTTCGGGATCATTTGTAACGCTAGATGTGAGAATTTGAATTAATTCGTCTCCAGTTTCGGGAATATTTCCTACTTCATAACCAGCTAATTTTAACGCTTTGAGAATTTCTATACAACTAGCAGGAGTATCCAATCCTACGCCATTGGCAAGCCTTCCGTTCGTGTTGGGGTAATTTGCCAAAATTATGGCTACGCGCCGTTCTTGGGGTATTTTTACCCGCAATCGTACCCAATTTGCAGCTAGTTGGGTGACAAATTGAATGCGATCGCTCACGGGTTCATAAACTACAATATCGGTTTCTAATTTATGATTTCGAGTTTGCAAAGTTTTGAAGGATACAGCCCTACTAATAATCCGTCCGTCTACTTCTGGTAATGCTACATTTATGGCAATATCACGGGGTGTTAAACCTTGTGGTTGTGCTTGCCATTGTTCAATGGAACTAGCGCAGAGAATTACTTGTAAAACGGGTATATCTAATTTTTCCCAAAGTTCAGTTTGTGGTGTTTCTGTTTCTAAACTTGCTAGGGAAAAACTGGTAGTATTCATCAATAAACTAATATTTACTCCATCTTTATTTGTAAACCATTCACATAATTTATCACTTACACCAGGTTCACGTAATGAAGAAACAAAAACTGGTACAGGTTGTAATTTTTTCTCTATTAAAGCATTACATAAAGCATCAATAACTTGAGTATTTCCTGATAAATAATGAGCGCGATAAAATAAAATCCCAACTTTTGGAAATGGGTAATTAGTAATTGGTAATTGAGTATTATTCTCAGCTTCTAACCTCTCATACAAACCCACACGGGGAACAGGCTGTGGAGGTGGGGGATTAAATTCTGTTAATAAAGCCGTATCAGCGATAAATTGCAACGCGTTGAGGAAATTTTCTGTACCACCTTCTTGAAAATATTGCCAGATTTTCTGGACAATTTCCCCAGAAACGGTAGATTTAGAGATTAAATCAAAATCAAGTCCGTCATCTCCGGGCATTATAATTAGGGTTGTGCCATTACGTTCTCCAATTTCCTGTACTACCTCCAAACCATAAGACCAGTAAGAACTTCCACCGATAAGACGCAGAACAATTACTTGGGCAGATTCTAAAACTTGTTCACTATAATCATCTATACTTATTTGTTGTTGTAGTTGTAAGAGGTTGGCTACTCTGATTTCAGGGAAATGGGTAGGTAATTTAGGAACTACGGCCGCTAGGGTTTGAATATCAGTATCGGCTGCTGTAATCAATACAAATGGTGCTATAGTTTGTTCTAGGAAAAATAAACCCTCCGACTGATTCCAGCCTCCAGCAGTAGCATTTATACGGTGCATAATTGGTAATTAATAAACGTTTAGGTCTCAGTATATGGAGAAAGATTCAAGTAGGATTTCTATATATTTTATGATACTTTTATTAATTTGTGTCTTTTGTAATTAAAATGATGGAATCTTTATCTGAAGATTTACAACATAAAGTTGCAGAACACTTGAGAGAATATTTGGCAGATTTGCAAGATGAACTTACAGGATGTTGTATAATCATCAGTTATTTACAAAGATTGAATTTCTATTTCTGTTTCTGTTTGAACTTCTGTTTCAATTTGAGCCTCAACTATTGGGGTATAAATGGGAATATCAGCTTGTATTGCTTCAAAACTTACAACTAGAGAGTATGGAACTTCAGCAAAAGGATCATTATTCCAGCCTTCGTGTCCTACTACTGCTATGCAAAATGCCTCTCTTAAGTTATAAGATTTTACAACAGCCCAATCTTTTTGGATAGTTCCTATACTTCTGGATACATTTTTAATGCTTCTATAACGTTTTTCTTTACCAAGAGTCCAGGTAAATAATTCGTCTCCTTTCTCAGCATCTTCTGGAATCTTATGATTAGCTAACATTCTACCTAAAAAATGTTTTGAATCCTCACCGGTTTTGCTACAATCCCAATCTAACCAAGTTGATAAATACTTTCTTCTATTCCGCCTTGTTCTGCGAGGTTGGGCTTTATATGATAATGTAATTTCCAATAAAATCTCAAATTCTTCTCCTGGTGATCTGAGACTGTCTGGTAATTTTACTTGGTAAATGTCAACCTCTCCGGCTTTAATTAATTTCTTCCCTTGTGTGATTAGTGTGATACGATTAGGAGTATTACTAATGGCACGCTCAACATCAGGAATACCATAGCCTATTTGACGAATTACATTATATTTTTCTTCATTAGTTTTTGCTAATGCCCAATCTGGCCAACGTGCTGATTGAACAATTAATGCTCGATATAGCAAACAACTTTCATTAGGAAACTCAGCAGCAAGTCTGGCTGCAATATGGGTTACTCTTGGTGCTGCAAAGGAAGTTCCAAAAGCATCCGCAGCAACTAAAGGACTAGGAGTAGGACTTAAAGTTGATCTTACTAATTCCGGGCTGGTATTGGTGTTACAAATGAAGTTTGGTGGTTGATTTTCATCTTTTAAAATATCACCGCCATACTCTACTACTTCTGGTTTAATTGTATCCCAAATTCCCAAACCAGAACAGGAAAAAGGAGAAGATTCGTCTTTTTCTCCTAATGAAGACCAAGATAAATCACGAAAAGAATTTGAGTTAATTGAACCGACTGTTAAAGCTTGAAAACTTTGTGACGGGTTGGCAATTCTACAAGAGTTTTCTGTCAAATAATCTGGGTATTCTCTACGAGCTAATAAGTGATGTTTAACGGATAATCTTGGTGAAGTTCGATAGCTATCTAAAGGAATATTCCCAGCAGCTACTATAAAAAGAATATCTTTTTCATAACTTAATTGATCTATAGTATACGCCCAAGTGCTCATATATCTAGTCCGACAAGGAGCATCACTAGCAAGTGAATGATTAAATATTCTTGTTGCTGTTTGACTATAGTAATATTCAACTATCCTTTCTAACAATTCTGGTGGATACAGTTTATCTAATAATCTGCAATTTTTATCTAGTATTCTGGCATTTTGTAGCCAAAAAATAGGTTTATATATTCCTTTTTGGGGAATAGTTCTTGGATATAAAACTGCTCCTGCAACCCTTGTTCCATGTCCACCATTACTAACCATATCAGCAGTTAAATTGATTTCTGAAGGAATCCAAGATTTTGAATTATTGTAATCAATAGCATTTTTTAGTAAAGGATGTTCTTCTTGAATACCGCTATCAATAATACATATTTTAGGAGCATCTTCATCAGGAGATTCTAATATAAATGAGACATTTTCATATTCAGATATTTCATGTTTAGGTAAACCTGGTTCATAAATGTTTTCTTGTTCGGTTACTTCAAAAACATAAGGAAAATTAAATACTAAATCCTTTAATCCTAATCCAGAAATTCGAATTAGACATGAAAAACTATCAGGAATTCTATCTGATTGCGGAGTGTCGTCTATAAAGCCACTTAATAATTCACCATGATATTTAGGATTAGCAATGAATTTTGATAAATGTTCTTGCCTTTCATATGCTAAATCATCCCATTCTTCATAGCTTAAATCACGAGCTTCAATCCATTTATTAATTGCTATTACATAATTTTCAATATTTTTATAACTTTGCGGTTCTGGATATTCACGCAATTTACTTTTAGTTCCTAAACAAGATATACCAACTTTAACAACTTTAACCTGATCATCTTTTATTTGATCCCATGTTTGTAATAACTTTGGAGATAAAATAAATTCTGGACGCTGTTTATCATCCAGAAGATCCAAAATATTTACAACAATACCACCACTATTTTGATTTTTCAAAAAAAATTCTACTTTCTTTTGAAGCTCAGTCAGATTAATATTAGCAGAAGTACCAATAATATATTCATTTTCTATCTCAGATATTGTTTCTATAACTTCAAAAACATAAGGAAAATTCAATACTAAATCTTTTAAACCTAACCCAGAAATTTGAATTAGACATGAAAAACTATCAGGTACTTTAGAAAACTGACTGGTATCTTCTGCAAAAAGACTTGAAATTTTTCCATAATATTTATGCTTACTAATAAAATTCAATAAATATTCTTGTCTTTGTAATACTAAATCTTTCCATTCTGTATATATTGAATTACGTTGATCGATCCATTTATTGATTGATTTTAGATAATTTTCAGGATTTTTATAATTCTTTTTATCTGGATGTTCAGGTAATTTGGTTTTAGTTCCTAAACATGATATACCTACTTCAACAACATAAAAATTATCATCTTTTATTTGTTCCCATTGTTGTAATAAAGGTGGAGATAAAATAAATTTATGACGTTGATTTCTGTCAATAATATTCAATATTTTTGCAATTACATTACCACCTTTCTGTTCATTTAAAAATTTGTCTATTTTCTTTTGAAGTTCAGTAAGATTAGTATCCGTAGAAGCACAGATAATATATCCATCTTCTAACTCAGATATGATTTCTATTTCAGAGGTTCTTAGATCATCTAAATCAAAAGTTTTTGTATCAATTTGGAGTATTAAAGATATGGCATTGGTAAGCGTGGTTTTTTTATCTTGCTCTTGTTTTTCTTGAGAAATATGCCAATCATAAATGATAGAAGATACTAACTTTTTGAGATTACTTCCATGTCCCTGTCTATTACTCAAATTAATAGATGTAGGAGTTTCTTTTTTCCAAACACCAAATAGAGGTCTTGCCCTACCCTTGTCTGTCAACCTAAGCTGAATATGTGGAAAACTCTGAGAACTTTGAACCATTTTTTTCTCCAAACACCAAAAATTTAACTCTCAAAAAACTAGGAAACCTTGATTTCAGCGATCGCTTCTTCTAAGTGTTCCTGAATCACTAACCCCTCTCGCTCTAAAATCGCTCGTTTAGCTGCATCTTGGGCAACCCTCACAGCTTGAGCCGCAGAAAAATCTTTCATCTGTTCAATAATCTTTGTCCAGTTGATAGATCCCACTTCAATTGCAGATAGTGTTTCCCTAAGTATAAATTCTAGTTCTTTTTCTCCCGGTTTGGGTACTGCAATCAGATCATCAAATCTTCTCCACAAGGCAGTATCCAAAGATTTATTCAAATTCGTAGCAGCTACCATAAGCCCAGAAGAAGGTTGATATTCATCCAAAATTTGCAAAAATGTATTTACAACTCTCTTAATTTCTCCCACTTCCTGAGAATCTTCTCGTGTCTTAGCAATTGAGTCACATTCATCTAAAAATAATAAACATGGATTTTTTGCAGCATCCTCAAATACAAGTCTTAAATTACTGGCTGTCTCCCCTAAAAAAGACGATACCATTGCATCAAACCGGACTTTTAAAAGCGGTAAACCTGTATTCCAAGCTAAACGTTCTGCTCCTAATGTCTTTCCACACCCAGGCGGTCCATAAAGGAGAATTTTTTGCCGATAACGCAGTCCATGATGAGCTAGTCTATCTCTTGCTGCATACTCCCGTTCAATTCTTTGAAAACGCTTTTCAATTTTTTCAGGCAATACCATGTAATGACGCAATTTATCCCTTGGTATGGTCGTTACCAGGGGAAGGTTAAAACGCTTACTAGTTGGTAATTCGCTTAAACCCTGTAAGTTTTCTCCTGTTGTTTGTGTGGCATTTGCAAGAGAGGAAACAGGTTTTATCAAGTCGGGAGATTGATCTTTAGGTTTCTTTTTAGTAATATTCTCTAACTGGTCAGCAAGGAGAGTATGTCCTTTGCTGCGCTCTTCTTCTATAACTAGATATGTAAGTTTGTCAATCGCTTCCTGGTCTGAACTAGCGATCGCTCTGAAAAACCTTTTGAGAAGCTCTCCCTTCATATTGCCTCTCTCCGCAAAAATAGAAGTTTCTTATGTATATAGTACAATTATACTCTATAACTCAGTGCATGACAAATTGTATCATGATTATCCTATCTGTGATGATGATATTAAGTTATGTATCTTTATCATAAATCAAATATAATTCCTATAATAGTTTCATCTGTGGAGTTAAATCTAATGACCCAAACTACAATCACAAACTTAGAATTAATTCAACCTTTAGCTAATCATCAGACTTTGACAGATGAGCAATTTATGTTATTAAGGGAAGACGACAATCTTTATGAATATGTAGACGGAGAGCTAATTATTGTGGCAAATTCAGGAGTAGAACATGGTTATTTAGCTCTCACACTGGGATATTTTTTAACAGGTTTTGTGCGTGATTATAAACTCGGAATCACTTGTGATTCTAGCACAGCTTTTAAAATGAAAACTGGTAACAAAAGATCCCCTGATCTTGCTTTTATTTCTAAAGAAAGGTTACAAGGTTTAAAAAGATTACCCAAGGGTTTTTTTGATGGCGCTCCTGATTTAGCTGTAGAAATTATTTCTCCTAATAATACTTTTGAAGAAATTCATAATAAATTAGTAGAGTATTTTGAAAATGGAACTCGTTTAGCATGGATGATATTACCAGATGAAGAATGTATATTAGTTTATCGCAAACCTAAGCCATCACAGCTTTTGCAATTGGAAGATAGTCTTAATGGAGAAGATGTGATTCCTAATTTTAATCTGCCTTTGATAGAATTATTTCAAGAATTATCTTTTTAAAGATAAATTCTCAACTATGCAACATTTAGACAGTTTAGATTTTGCCAGTAAAATTAAAGAATTAATTGATAGTCTCAAGGCCAGCTGATTCCATTTTGCCAAAGTTCATATTCACTGATATCAATATCCTCATTCCAAACCAACGCATAACCACCTGAATCAATGATAAAATTCCTGAAAAATGCCGGATTTTTTAAAGGATAAAACATTGGGTTATCTAATAATTTAGAGATATCATATTTTTTTAGTTCGTTATTTGTAAACTTAATGATCAAGTTATGATCATCTATAGCTTGAGCAGAAACAATACGAGCAGGTTTCATCAAAACTCTCCATTATTTTAAAGGTGGCAGTTTACTAAACTCTTGGCTATTCCACATATTGAGCAGTTCTTTCTGATATAATATAGCCCATTCTATTACCATTTTTTCAGCGCGACTCGGTAAATCTCCTTCAATAATTTTTAAAGACTCAATATCAACTAAGGCATTATACTCACCGTAAACTGCATGAAAATGAGGAGGTTGGTGATCACCAAAGAAAATTTTGATAACTATTCCGTAAAATCGTGTAACTTCTGGCATAAAGATTAATGAAAGACTAATATTATTGATTGTAGCCTCTCTGAAAGATAAAAACTACTGCCACCGATAGATCACCACTCACAAATACATTATTGCTTTTCAAAATCAACAACTAACCCAACTAAGAGATTGGTTACTTCCCATGTTAATGAACGGACAAATTACCATTAAATAACTGAAATTGCTAGTTATCTAGTTAAAGCTAATAATAGGTAATTAGTGATAAAATCCCTGTTTTCATCCTGTATATCCTGATTCTGACAGTTTACCTAACTAATAACTTACGTTAAATATAAATTTTCAACCATACAACATTTAGATAGTTGAGATTGTGCCAGTAAAATTAAGGAATTAACGAAAATTTCGAGTTTACAAATTAGGCTTTTTACGTTAGCATTAAATGAGGCAATAAATAAATTCATTGTCAGGTCACAGATGCTATAATTGTATTATTCTGTGAAGAATTAAGAATTAAACCGCCGTTTTAATGGAGGATTTTATGCAAGTTAAAATTGAGTTACCTGATGAATTGGGAAAACAACTTTTGGAAATGCCTGATATGCAGCTATTAGTACAGAAAGCTGTGGAAAAAATGTTATTAGAAGAGCAACAAAAACAATCATCTCAATTATTGGTTGATATAGTTAATGATTTGCCTGAATTTCCAACTTTCAAAAATCAAGATCCGTTAAATTTACAAAGAGCATTACGCAATGAATGGGATTAAGTATTTGTTAGATACAAATATCGTGATTGGTTTGCTTCAACGCGATTTAATAATTTTGGATATTTTAAACGATTGGTGAATGTGCTTATAGTGCAATAACTCGCATGGAGTTATTGAGTTTTCCATCTATAACACCCACAGAAAAAGAAGCTATTGTATTTTTATTAAGTCGTATGACATATTTAACAATTACACCAGCAATTGAAAATGAGACTATCAATTTTAGATATACTCACAAAACGAAACTGCCTGATTCTATTATTGCTGCAACTACCAAGTATCATGGACTTGAGTTAGTAACCTTAGATAAGAAGTTAGCAAATAAGCTTAAATTAGATAACTGACAGCATTACATGATATTCATCTTAATAAACATTAATCTTTTTAGCACATCCTCCTAATCACCCAAATTAACTTACAATTAAAAATAAAACATGACCAACTTACCAAAAGGATTAATCGTTTCCTGTCAAGCGCCTGTAAACTCCCCATTACATGATCCTTATGTAATTTCCGCAATGGCACAAGCAGCAGTGAATAATGGGGCTGTAGGAGTGAGAATTGACACACCTATTCATATCGAAGCGGTGCGGAAAAAAGTCCAAGTTCCCATTATCGGACTTTGGAAACAAGTAATAACTGGTTCTGATGTATATATTACACCACAATTCCATCACGCTGTAGCCGTAGCCGCAGCAGGTGCCGATATTATAGCTATAGACGCTACCACTAGATATCGTCCCGGTGATGAAAAGTTAGCAAATATTATTAATTTGATTCATGATCAATTAAATAAGCCAGTTATGGCAGATGTAGATACCTATCAAGCAGCACAATTAGCAGTTAATGCGGGTGCGGATATTGTGGGAACTACTCTTTTTAGCTACACTGAGGAAACTCAAAACTTTTCTCCTCCAGGTTGGGAATTACTGACTAAAATAGTAGAAAATCTCAACACTTTTGTGATTTGTGAAGGTGGTATTTCTTCACCACAAATGGCCAAAAAAGCCTTAGATTTAGGTGCTAATGCTGTTGTTGTGGGTGGAGCAATTACCGGAATTGATTTATTAGTTAAAGCTTATATTTCTACATTAGAAAATTAAACTTATCTGTAAAAGTTTAGCAATGTTCATTGGTGTCAATTTAAGCTCAAATCTTTACTATATCTCGTTCCTAGACTCTGACTAGGAATGCAGTTGATGAGCCTCCACCTCCAAGTCTTATTGAAAGCAGAGCCTTCTAGCCCACATTCTCAGTCTCTGGCTGGGAACGAGATAACCCTCATTTCTCCGTGACCTCTGTGCCTCTGTGGTTCGTTATTCCCTGGCGTATCTGATTTCATCTCTATTTCATCTAAGGTTGGCATCCTTAGAGATGAACAGTATTTGGCTATTAATGATGGTTACTTACTCCCCAGCACTAACTCTGAAAACTAGCTTACCAGCATCACCGCTATTTGCCACGGTGACAGAAGCATTAGGTAAAGTTCCCATTGTCCGATTAAATCGAATTCACCCCACTTGTAAAGATCATCATTTATATCTCAAATTGGAATCTTGTAATCCTGGTGGGAGTATTAAGGAAAAAAATGCAGCTTATCTAGTCAATGAAGCCGAAAAACAAGGTTTATTGCGCTCAGGTGGGACAATTGTTGAATCTAGTTCTGGTAACTTTGGGATTGGGTTAGCAATTGTAGGCGCAACTAAGGGATACAGGGTGATGATTGTGATTGATGCCAAAACTCCTGTAACAATGCGAAGAATGCTTACTGCTTATGGTGCAGAATTGCTAGAAGTACCTTTGAGTGAGGCTGATAGTCAGGGTTCAATGCAGGTAGCAAGAATGAAAAAAGCTCAGGAATTAGCCCTAAATATTCCTGATGCCTGGTATCCTTGTCAACATAAAAATCCTAGTAATACTGATGCCCATGAACTGTGGACAGCGCGGGAAATTGAAGCTGCTTTTGGCGGTGCGCCGGATGCTATAGTGATTGGAGTCAGTACAGCCGGGCAGTTAGGCGGTATCAGTCGCTATTTTAAACGGTATCATCCCCAAACAAGAATTATCGGTGTAGATGTGGCAGGATCGGCAATTTTTGGGACTCCCAGACACCCCTATAAGATGACTGGACTGGGTTTATCTTTCGTTCCCCCCAATTTTGACCCGCAAATGTTAGACGCGGCTTATAGCGTGGATGATGGTTTGGCGTTTTCTGTTTGTCATGGTTTGGCCAAACAGGAAGGTATGCTTTTAGGTGCTTCCACTGGTGCAATTGTGGCTGCTGCTTTAGCTGATACTCAAAGATTTACTACACCCCAAACTATGTTACTACTTAATCCTGACCGGGGCGATAGGTATTTAGAAACAGTTTACAATGCCGATTGGTTAACAGCACAAAATATCAACATCCTTCAACATTCCCATCTCACCGCAGCAATTGCTAATCTTCTACCTGTACCATTGGATATTGTCGGTAGGAGTCAAGAGTGAAGTTAAAAGAATCTCAATCAGTTAGTTTAGGGACTTTATGGTGGGAATTTTTGCCTTTATCCCTCAGTGATGTAACTATGGCCTGTGGTGATCCGATGATGACTACTACCTTAGCTCATCTTCCTGATGCTCAAAATAACTTAGCGGCTGTAGGTATTGCTAAATCTTTGGCAATATTTTTTGAAAGTCCAATTATTATGATTTTGCACGCTGCTAATGCTTTAGCTGGTTCTCAAGATTCACGCAAAGCATTATGGCGATTTACATTATTGGTAGGTGGAGGATTAACTTTTTTATTAAGTTTGTTGGGACTACCGATTATATTTAATTTTGTCGGTGTGAGTCTGTTGGGCATACCATCTGCAATGTTAGCTACAGTTAGTCAAGTATTATTACTAATGGGCGGTTGGCCATTTGCGATCGCTTGGCGGCGTTATTTTCAAGGACTATTAATTTATCATGGTCAGTCTCGCGCTGTAGCAAAAGCCAGTATTTTCAGGTTATTGACTTTAGCATTAGTCCTCACGGGTGGATTTTTCTTGCGAATAACTGGGGGTATACTTGCTGGATTTGCCCTCATCAGTGGGGTGATTGTCGAAGCAATAGCTGTAACAATTTTTGCTCGGCTTTCTGGTGCAATTTTACCGCCACAAATAGAACAACCTAATTTACCCCGCAATTTAACGCAGGTATGGAAATTCTATCTCCCCTTGGCTAATTCTATGATGGTGGTTTGGGGCGGAAGGGCGATATTAATTAGCATTCTTGCCCGCGCTGAAGATGCGACAATTGCCATTGCAGCTTGGTCTGCGGCTTGGGGACTGGTTCTAGTAATTGCCAATTCTACCCGGATGGTACAGCAAATGGTGATTAAATATCGCCATCAAGTGAGCGATAAGCAATTACTGACTTTTGCTATGAGTGTGGGTGCTGCTTGTTCCAGCCTACTATTATTAATGAGTTTAACACCCATAGGCGATCGCATTGTCCAAAGTTTTATCGGTAATGATCTTACCTTAGCTAAAAGTATTAAACCAGTTCTGTTGATTTGTGCAATTGTGCCATTATTTGTGGCTTTACAAAATGCAATTCAAGGTTTTTTAGTCAGTGAAAATCGTACAGGTCATGTGAATCTATCTACATGGTTAGGAACAGGAACTTTATTAATAATTTCCACTTTTGCTATTAACAAAGGTATGAATGGCGCAATAGCCGCTGCTATTGCCATGATTACATCTATGTTAGTTGAAATTAGCTGTTTACTTTGGAAAAGAGTGGCAAAATCACAGTAAATGTACTGCCATTATTTACATCACTTTGTACTTCTAATTTGCCTTTGTGAGTTTGGACAATTGCTAAAGCGATCGCTAAACCTAATCCAGATCCTCCTGTATGACGAGAACGATCTGCATTAACTCGATAAAAGCGATTAAAAATGTGGGGAATATCTGAAGTAGGAATACCAATACCTGTATCTTTGATAGTAATTAAACCTTGATGATCATTAGTTGTCAGATTAATTATTACTTCCCCAGATTCAGGAGTGTATTTAATAGCATTGCTAACTAAATTCAACAACATTCGATAAATTTGACCTTCATTACCTTGAATATAGAGATAAGATTCAATCGGAATATTACTAGATAATAAAACTTGGGCATTCATGGCTACTGGCATTAATTCTTCTTCCACATCTGCCACTAAATCATTTAAACAAATTTCCTGCAATTTTGCTTCTTGTAACCCACTTTCTACCCTAGATAATAATAACAAATCCTGTGTTAAAGTTACTAATCTTTTGATTTGTCTCTCCAAAGCTTTTTGAGTTTCTTGATTAATTGAATTTGTTTCGACAATTGTTTGTAAAGATGTAATCGGAGTTCTTAATTCATGTGCCGCGTCAGCCGTAAATTTTTGTAATTGTTGATAGGATTTTTCAATTGGTCGCATAGCTAAACCTGCTAACCACCAACCAGCACCACCAATTAAAATCATAGAAAAGGGAACACCCAATCCTAATAACCAATGTAGACTATTCATATAGTCATTTAATCGTTGTATAGATCGCCCTACTTGTAAGTATCCCCACAATTGATTTCCCTTGATTTTTAAGGGCATTAAATGTAAATGATATAGTTCACCATTGCGATTTTGAATATCGTAAGAATGATGAATTTGTAGATTAGGGGGAAACTCATCGGGATTATTACCAATAGCTGCAATTACTTCTCCTGATAGTGTTAAAAACCGGAGATAATATCCTTCTGATAATAAACCCAGTAACTCTGATTCTGATTTAATTGGTAAACAAGATTTTTGTTTAAAACAAATTCCTGGTAAAGATTTCTGAGTTGTAATAGATCAGAAATGTTGAATGTCGTTACAAAACTTTACATATTTAAGTATAGTAGTATTATCAAGGGTAAAAATGTCAACATTTCATAATATCTTCCATCCAGTGAACATAACTGATTTGTTGACACATACAA
>Ga0208829_100038_pt1 | contig 43324 bp, 37 predicted proteins | sample LakMenEpi19Jul08_FD_150714 | JGI IMG/M metagenome (GOLD analysis project Ga0208829, IMG submission 150714) | Freshwater microbial communities from Lake Mendota, WI - 19JUL2008 deep hole epilimnion (SPAdes) | ecosystem: Environmental > Aquatic > Freshwater > Lake > Epilimnion/Euphotic zone ... | reverse complement strand
GGTCATAGCAGTGGGGTTAGGTCAGTAGCCTGGAGTGGAGATAGTCAGACCTTGGCTAGTGGTAGTTTTGATAAAACCGTGAAACTGTGGAATGTCCAGTCTGGGGACTGTGTGCGAACCCTAGAGGGTCATAGCAGTGGGGTTAGGTCAGTAGCCTGGAGTGGAGATAGTCAGACCTTAGCTAGTGGTAGTTCTGATAACACCGTGAAACTGTGGAATATCCAGTCTGGGGAATGTGTGCGAACCCTAGAGGGTCATAGCCATTGGGTTAGGTCAGTAGCCTGGAGTGGAGATAGTCTGACCTTGGCTAGTGGTAGTTCTGATAACACCGTGAAACTGTGGAATGTCCAGACTGGGAACTGTGTGCGAACCCTAGAGGGTCATAGCAGTGGGGTTATGTCAGTAGCCTGGAGTGGAGATAGTCAGACCTTGGCTAGTGGTAGTTTTGATAACACCGTGAAACTGTGGAATGTCCAGACTGGGAACTGTGTGCGAACCCTAGAGGGTCATAGCAGTTTGGTTATATCAGTAGCCTGGAGTGGAGATAGTCAGACCTTGGCTAGTGGTAGTGATGATAACACCGTGAAACTGTGGAATATGCAGTCTGGGGAATGTATCGCTACCTTTGACCATAGGTTATATGCAGGGTTGAAAATTAAGGGGGTGAAGGGGTTAAGTGACGCGGAAATATTAACTTTGAAGGCGTTGGGGGCTGTGGAAGGAGATTAAAAATCGCCTAAAATCACACAAATTAATATATTTTAAATACAAACTAAACCCACTTTATGTGGGTTTAACTAACGTCTAATTGTAGAGTTAGAGTACCTTAGCTCCACGTAGACCAAATAACAGTCCGACAGCTACACCCATAAACACACCTAAAAATACAACATACTCAATTGCACCAGTCATGGCAGTTTCTCCAAATTAGTTACTTATTTATATTCAATCACAAGAATATTCGGTAAGTGAAAAACTCAATCACTTTAATTCCGAGAAAAACAACTCCTGAAAAATTCAGGTATTACTAAATTTACATTTCAAAACTCCTATCTTTATTCCTTCGCGTCTACCCTACAAGTCTTTAAGAGAGATTGCACGAAACACAAATTGCGGTAAAATACTCAGACCAGTGATTATATTAAGGTTAGAGAATGAGTTCTGTAATTAAAGTAGATATACCAGAAAAATCCTATGATATTACCATTGCACCTGGGAGTTTAGATCAACTAGGTGAACAAATGGCCAGTTTGAAACTAGGTAAAAAAGTATTGCTAGTTTCCAACCCCATGATATTTAAACATTATGGACCAAAAGCGATCGCCTCTTTAGAAAATGCCGGTTTTCAAGTTGTTAGCTACAACCTACCCCCCGGAGAACGTTACAAAACCCTCAACTCCATTCAAAAACTCTACGATATCGCCCTCGAAAATCGCCTAGAACGCTCCTCAACCATGGTCGCCTTGGGGGGAGGTGTAATTGGTGATATGACAGGCTTTGCAGCCGCTACATGGCTCAGAGGAATCAACGTTGTCCAAGTCCCTACCAGTCTCTTAGCAATGGTAGATTCAGCTATTGGTGGTAAAACCGGGGTAAATCATCCCCACGGTAAAAACTTGATTGGTGCATTCCATCAACCTAGTTTAGTCCTAATTGACCCAGAAGTTTTAAAAACCCTACCCGCAAGGGAATTTCGCGCAGGAATGGCAGAGGTGATCAAATATGGTATCATTTGGGATACCGAATTGTTTACTCAATTAACAGCAAGTAAACACCTTGACCAACTCCGCTATGTAAAATCCGACCTGATAAACATCATATTAACTCATTCCTGTCAAGCAAAGGCAGATGTGGTCAGCAAAGATGAAAAAGAATCTGGACTCAGGGCAATTTTGAATTATGGTCATACTATCGGTCATGCTGTGGAAAGCTTAACCGAGTATCGTCTATTAAAACACGGTGAAGCTGTAGGTATTGGTATGGTGACAGCAGGAGAAATTGCTGTAAAATTAGGACTTTGGTCACAAGCAGACGCAGAATGTCAAAACGCCTTAATTAAAAAAGCGGGTTTACCCACTCAAATACCCGCCGGTTTAGATATTAAAGCAATTATTGATGCTTTGCAACTAGATAAAAAAGTTAAATCTGGTAAAGTCCGCTTTGTATTACCAACCCAAATTGGTGCAGTCAAAGTTACCGACGAAGTACCAACGGAGATAATTAGAGAAGTATTATTGGGAAATAGGTAATTGGCAATGGGTAAGTTCTTCCCAATTACCCATTATCTATTAAACTGGTAAAGGTGCTGAACCATTCAATTGCCGAGCAGCATTGATACAAACAGGGCAATCACAGCCAAATAACTTGATAGCTAGATCACTTTCTGCATCAGAAAATTCTAATTCTTTGGGATTATTTATTTGTGCTTGTGCTATTTGTATGGGTTCTTTTGCAACTGAGGGAGGAGTATTACTTACTTGCATACATACCTGTTTCGGAGTTGCAGAATGGGGAGACATAACACAAGATAGATGAGTTCCAGAAGTGTCAACTGTTTGACTAGCATAAGCAGGTCTAGCCATCATTACCATAGATATCATGGATGTGAACAATACGGGGCTAGAAATCAAAGTTAAAATAAATCTTTTGTTCATGTACTGTTAAAAACCTTGTCATTATGGAAATAAACCAATTTATCTTTTCCGACAACTTGGTTGTTGATCAGTCTACCTTACTATTATAATTTGAGGTTTGGGCTTTTGCTAGGAATAAAAAGCATTAATATACATAATTTATCTAAGTGGGTAGAACAAGCTAAAACCCAATCACTACACGGAGAAGTTATTAAACGCATTCCTCAACTCGCTGTAGCTAATCCTAACTGGTTTGCTGTTCATATAATTTGTAAAGCGGGAGAAAATTATAGTCTCGGAGATACGGATTGTATATTTCCTTTTATGAGTGTGATAAAACCATTTTCGCTACTATACCTACTCGAACATTACGGAGCAGAAAAGGTTTTACAATGGGTTGGGGTAAAACCATCGGACGCGCCTTTTAATTCTTTAACGCAATTAATAGCAGATAATGGATATCCTCGCAACCCCATGATTAATAGTGGTGCTATTACTCTCGCTGAGAAGTTACCAGGAGACAATGGAATTGCTTGTACACAATTGTTTTGTAAATGGTTAAATGAATTAGCAGGTACTCAATTATATATAGATGCAGATATTCTAAATTCAGTTCGTATTAATCGTTCTCAGATAAATATAGATATTACTCACTACCTTTACAAAACCGGAAATTTAAAGAATATTGAATTATCTCTTGATGCTTATGAACAAATATGCTGTATATCTGGACGGGTAGAAGATTTAGCTAAACTAGGAAATATATTAACTTGTACAAGCGATTTTATTAAAAATCAACACCGTCAGATTGTGAACACCGTTATGTTAACTTGCGGCTTATATGAAGCGTCCGCTGAGTATGCTGTGAAAATTGGTTTACCGATAAAATCAGGTATTGCCGGTGGACTTTTGACAATAATACCAAATCAGGGAACAATAGCCAGCTACAGTCCTGCTCTAGATATTGTAGGTAATCCTGTAGCTGGTTTGGCACTAATGGAAACTATATCTCAAAAGTTGCAATTGAGTATTTTTTGTTAATTATTCTTGAATTTGAGATTGGTTAGCTGAACCTGTATCTATTTTATCCAAATTTGACTCTTTTGTTTCTATTACTTCTGTTTCTGGAGTTGGGATAATTTCAGGAATTTCAACTTCAGGAATTGGCTGTTTTTCGGCCTTTACTGCTGGAGTTGGGATAATTTCAGGAATTTCAACTTCAGGAATTGGCTGTTTTTCGGCCTTTACTGCTGGAGTTGGAGTAATTTCAGGAATTTCAACTTCAGGAATTGGCTGTTTTTCGACCTTTACTGCTGGAGTTGGGGTAATTTCAGGAATTTCAACTTCAGGAATTGGCTGTTTTTCGACCTTTACTGCTGGAATTGCTGTAGGAGTAGATTCAGTAGCGGGAATCTTCGAGGCATAATTAGGGTCTACAATCCCACGAACTTCATCTGCTGTCAACTCCCCCCTGACAATTTTTGATAAAGTATCCTGACCATTAGGTTCGTAATTAATTAATCTGACAGTGGTATTAAAGGCATTAATTACAGGTTGTCCCTGATTATCTAGGAATTCCAATTGTACCAAAGTTTTACCAGGTTTAAACCCTTTCAGATAAATTGGTTGCCAACGGTCAATAATAAAACTTTCACCATTAACTGTACTACGAATGCGCCAATTACTCATGGTGTCGTCAGGATTAGTTTCAGCAACATCATGTAGTGGTGCATTAGTTAGGTAGAAATCCAGCATAATTGGTTCTGCACCATAACTACCATTAGGACGACTGTAAGTAAGTAGAGGTAATTGAGAATCTGGGTTATTTTCCTCAGTTTTCGTCAAAACGTGAAATGTGGTTTGAGTATAAGCACCTTCATTTTTAAAACTTTCATGCCACGGACGAGAAGCAAAAACCCGGAGAGTATGAGTACCAGGGGATAAATCCGATAATACCACTGGCTGATTTAAGTCGTAAACAGCCATGTAAGGTTGATTATCTAAAATTAGGTGCAAATGAGGTCCAAGTTGCCATTGAGGGTCTTTAAATATCGGTAAATCCTTAACTTGTAAACGGACTTTAGCCATATTGTCTTGGAGAATTTCATCTGCCTGGGGGCTAAGGATGCTAACTTGGGGTTGATAACCCTCTAAACTGGGACGTAATGCTTGGATAATATCTGGTGGTGAGGTTTCTGAAAATGCCCCATAAACGTCTAATGCCGGTGACGCTTTCACAAGAGGGTTTATAGATACTTCTTTGCTAGTCGCCGACTCAACGCAACCAGTCAAAGCTATAATTAGAACTAATGTAACAAACCATTTAATAATTGGGAATTTGTTCGAGAAAAGTGGCTCAAAAAATTTTCTGTACCCAGTGTTCATGTTTTGATTCCGTAATAGTTTTTAACAATTAACTCAATCATTGTCGCGCAAATTGTGAATCATAGACTATGGATTAAGTGCATAAATCTATGTCAAGAGTTATAAATTTACCTACATTTCTCCGATTACATTAACAAATAAGTGATTTTTTTGACTTTATCCCAGGACAGAAATTGGCTTTGATACCGCTACTTTTGGGTAAAAACAGTTAAATAGTAAGGGTTTGAGCCACTTTCCGTATAAATGATAAGTTTTTCCAATTGTTGTTCTTTGTAAATTAAATGAAGAGCCTATTGACTTTTGGACAATGTGTAGTACCTTCCAGAGCCAACTAGAGAATAAATTTGGCTATTTTTAATTATTGTTAACAGGTCTATAACAATATGCAAGTTAAGACTCTATAATTCAACAGAAACAACTTTTCTTTTCCACACGGCAACCGCATCGCCAAAACAGAGCAATCTGAAAACAGCGACTGTGCTATTCTAGGTGGTATTCATGATTCCCCATTCCTTATAGAGAGGAGGTCGAATGACGATTAGTCCTCCGGAGCGAGAGGAAAAAAAAGCAAGAGTGATCGTTGACAATGATCCGGTTCCTACCTCATTTGAAAAATGGGCAAAGCCAGGACATTTCGACAGATCCTTATCGAGAGGCCCAAAAACCACAACCTGGATTTGGGATCTCCATGCCCTCGCCCATGATTTTGATACACATACAAGCGATTTAGAAGACATCTCCCGCAAGATATTCGCCGCTCACTTCGGTCATTTGTCCGTAGTAGCAATCTGGTTGAGCGGGATGTTGTTCCACGGCGCTAAGTTCTCTAACTACGAAGCTTGGCTGGCTGATCCATTAGGAGTTAAGCCCAGCGCCCAAACAGTTTGGTCTATTGTTGGACAAGACATTTTAAATGGTGATATGGGCGGCGGTTTCCGCGGCATTCAAACCACCTCTGGCTTGTTCCAAGTATGGCGTGGCTGGGGTATCACTAGCTCCTTCCAGCTATATGTAACTGCAATTGGCGGCTTGGTATTAGCAGGCTTGTTCTTATTTGCTGGCTGGTTTCACTACCACAAACGCGCTCCTAAACTGGAATGGTTCCAGAATGTGGAGTCAATGCTGAATCATCACTTATCAGTGTTGCTAGGCTGCGGTTCTTTGGGATGGGCTGGTCACTTAATCCATGTGTCTGCACCAATCAACAAACTGTTAGATGCAGGTGTAGCAGCTAAGGACATCCCTCTGCCTCATGAATTGCTGTTTAATACAGCAAAAATGGCAGAACTTTACCCTGGTTTCGCTAGTGGTTTAACTCCTTTCTTCACCTTAAATTGGGGAGCTTATGCTGATATCCTCACATTTAAGGGTGGTTTAAACCCAGTTACAGGCGGCTTGTGGATGACTGATATTTCTCATCACCACCTAGCGATCGCTGTACTGTTCATCGTTGCTGGTCATATGTACCGTACCAACTGGGGTATCGGTCACAGCATCAAAGATATTCTAGAAGCTCATAAAGGTCCTTTCACTGGCGAAGGTCACAAAGGTCTTTACGAAAACCTCACCACTTCTTGGCACGCTCAATTGGCTACTAACCTAGCTTTCTTGGGTTCCTTGACAATCATCATCGCCCATCATATGTACGCGATGCCTCCCTATCCTTACTTGGCGACGGACTACGCAACACAATTGTGTATCTTCACTCACCATATTTGGATCGGTGGTTTCTTGATTGTTGGTGGTGCGGCTCACGCGGCCATCTTCATGGTGCGGGATTACGATCCTGTTGTTAACCAAAACAACGTTTTAGATCGCGTGATTCGTCACCGTGACGCTATCATTTCTCACCTTAACTGGGTTTGTATTTTCTTAGGCTTCCACAGCTTTGGTTTGTACATCCACAATGACACCATGCGTGCCTTGGGTCGTCCCCAAGATATGTTCTCCGACAGCGCAATTCAATTGCAGCCAGTATTTGCTCAGTGGGTGCAAAACCTGCACACATTAGCTCCTGGTAACACAGCACCTAACGCTCTCCAAGTAGTTAGTCATGCTTTTGGTGGCGGAATTGTTGCTATCGGCGATAAGATCGCTATGATGCCCATTACATTGGGTACAGCGGACTTCATGGTTCACCACATCCATGCATTCACCATTCACGTTACTGTTCTCATCTTGCTCAAAGGTGTATTGTACGCCCGCAGTTCTCGTCTGATACCAGACAAGGCTAACTTAGGCTTCCGATTCCCTTGCGATGGTCCAGGTCGTGGTGGTACTTGCCAAGTTTCCGGTTGGGATCATATCTTCCTAGGACTGTTCTGGATGTATAACTCCCTATCAATTGTAATTTTCCACTTTAGCTGGAAGATGCAATCTGATGTCTGGGGAACAGTAGACCCAGATGGTACAGTAAATCACATTACTGGTGGCAACTTTGCAGAAAGTGCTATCACCATCAACGGTTGGTTACGTGACTTCTTGTGGGCGCAAGCGACACAAGTAATTAACTCCTACGGAACTGAGTTATCCGCTTACGGACTCATGTTCTTAGGCGCTCACTTTATTTGGGCGTTCAGCTTAATGTTCCTGTTCAGCGGTCGTGGCTACTGGCAAGAACTAATTGAGTCCATCGTTTGGGCGCACAATAAACTGAAAGTAGCCCCAACAATTCAGCCTCGCGCACTGAGCATCACTCAAGGTCGGGCTGTAGGTGTGGCTCACTACCTATTAGGAGGAATTGCCACCACTTGGGCATTCTTCCACGCACACATCCTCTCAGTAGGATAAAAATCAGTAGAATTTTGGGTTTTGGATTCTAAGATTTTAGATTCAATCCAAAATCCAAAATCTAGAATCTAAAATTTTGCTGACAAATAATGGCTAAAGGTCAGAGGACAGATCACACCTATGGCAACAAAATTTCCAAAATTTAGCCAGGATCTCGCACAGGACCCGACTACTCGTCGGATTTGGTATGCGATCGCTACAGGCAACGACTTTGAAAGCCACGATGGCATGACGGAAGAGAATCTTTACCAAAAGATTTTCGCTACGCACTTCGGTCACTTGGCAATCATCTTCCTGTGGGCATCCAGCCTCCTGTTCCACGTAGCCTGGCAAGGTAACTTTGAACAGTGGATTAAAGATCCCCTTCACGTCCGTCCCATTGCCCATGCAATTTGGGACCCTCACTTCGGTGAAGCAGCAATTGAAGCTTTCACCCAAGCTGGTGCAAGCAACCCCGTAAACATCGCTTACTCCGGTGTTTATCACTGGTGGTACACCATCGGGATGCGGACAAACAGCGAACTATATACTGGTTCCGTTGGTTTGCTCCTGTTGGCGGCATTGTTCCTATTTGCTGGTTGGTTACATTTACAACCCAAGTTCCGTCCTAGCCTCTCTTGGTTCAAGAGCGCTGAACCCCGTCTGAATCACCACCTTGCTGGTTTGTTCGGTGTTAGCTCCTTAGCTTGGACTGGTCACTTGGTTCACGTCGCCATTCCTGAATCTCGTGGTATTCACGTAGGTTGGGATAACTTCTTAAGTGTAGCTCCCCATCCAGCAGGTTTAACTCCTTTCTTCACAGGTAACTGGGGCGTTTACGCTCAAAACCCTGACACCGCTGGCCATTTATTTGGTACTTCCACCGGTGCTGGGACTGCGATTCTGACCTTCTTGGGCGGTTTCCACCCCCAAACAGAATCCTTGTGGTTGACTGACATGGCTCACCACCACTTGGCGATCGCAGTTTTGTTCATCATCGCTGGTCATATGTACCGGACTAACTTCGGAATTGGTCACAGCATCAAAGAAATGCTGAACTCCAAATCCGGTTTAATTCCCGGTAGCAAGAGCGAAGGTCAGTTCAACCTGCCCCACCAAGGTCTTTACGACACCATCAACAACTCCCTGCACTTCCAGTTGTCATTAGCTTTGGCATCTTTGGGAACTATTTGTTCCTTGGTAGCGCAGCATATGTACGCTCTGCCTCCTTATGCTTTCATCGCTAAGGATTACACCACACAGGCAGCATTGTACACCCACCACCAGTACATCGCTGGTTTCTTGATGGTTGGTGCTTTTGCTCACGCGGCAATCTTTTGGGTTCGTGACTACGATCCCGAACAAAACAAAGGTAACGTCCTTGACCGGATGTTACAACACAAAGAAGCGATTATTTCCCACCTTAGCTGGGTATCTCTCTTCTTAGGCTTCCACACTTTGGGCTTATATGTTCACAACGACGTAGTTGTGGCCTTCGGTACTCCTGAAAAACAAATCTTGATTGAGCCAGTATTTGCTCAATTCATCCAAGCTGCCCAAGGTAAAGCTCTGTATGGCTTGAATGTACTGTTGTCTAACCCCGATAGTATTGCTTACACCGCTTACCCCAATGCTGGTAACGTTTGGTTGTCTGGCTGGTTAGAAGCTATCAACTCAGGCACAAATTCCTTGTTCCTGACCATTGGACCTGGCGACTTCTTGGTTCACCACGCTTTCGCTTTGGCTATCCACACCACCACCTTGGTACTCGTTAAGGGTGCTTTGGATGCTCGTGGTTCTAAACTGATGCCCGATAAAAAGGACTTCGGTTATGCATTCCCCTGCGACGGTCCAGGCCGTGGCGGTACTTGCGATATCTCCGCATGGGACTCTTTCTACCTGTCTATGTTCTGGATGTTGAATACCATTGGTTGGGTAACCTTCTACTGGCACTGGAAACATCTAGGGATTTGGCAAGGTAACGTTGCTCAGTTCAACGAAAACTCTACCTACCTCATGGGCTGGTTCCGTGATTACCTCTGGGCTAACTCTGCTCAGTTGATTAACGGTTACAACCCCTACGGCATGAATAACTTGTCTGTTTGGGCTTGGATGTTCCTCTTCGGACACCTAGTCTGGGCTACTGGTTTCATGTTCCTCATCTCTTGGAGAGGTTACTGGCAAGAGTTAATCGAAACCTTGGTTTGGGCGCACGAACGTACTCCTTTAGCTAACTTGGTTCGCTGGAAGGATAAGCCCGTTGCTCTATCCATTGTTCAAGCTCGTGTGGTTGGTTTAGCTCACTTCACTGTTGGCTACATCGTTACCTATGCAGCGTTCCTCATTGCTTCTACTGCTGGTAAGTTCGGTTGATCTTAACTACTGGTTGTAGATAATTAAAAATCCCCTGCCATGAGGTGGGGGATTTTTTTTAATGGGCGGGCAAGATGCCCACCCCACAAGACCACAAGAGGATTTTTTTAATGGGCGGGCAGGATGCCCACCCCACAAGAGGTATAAACTATAAGAAACCCACAAGAGGTGTAAACTATAAGAGGTGTATATAAACTACAAAAAATAAAAAGAATGTAATTTTCTGTTTAGAGGATGGGAAATATAAAGATAGGGCAGGCAAGATGTCTAACCCACAATAAACCTAGAAAATATTTTTCTGTTATGGAAGAAGCAAGGTTAAAAATTTACCATAGGATGTTACCTCATTGGGAGTTAGATGGGGCAAGTTATTTTATTACTTTTAATACTTGGGAAAAGTTAGAACTTAACCCAGAAGCTAGGGAAATAGTTTTGAATAGTTGTTTATTTTTTAATAATCAAAGATATAAGATATTTGTCTTTGTGGTGATGATAGATCATGTACATTTACTGATGCAGCCTTTACTTAAATCAGAAAATGAGTATTGGTCTCTTAGTAGCATTATGAGTAGTATCAAAGGTTATAGTGCTAAACAGATTCCCAAGGTGATGAAACATATAAGAACTATTTGGCAAGATGAGCGATATGACAGAATTGTCAGAAATGAAGAAGAGTTTCAAGCATATTGGCAATATATCAGACAAAATCCTGTAGAAGCAGGACTGTCATCAACACCAGAAGATTACCCTTACTTGTGGCAAACCTCAGAATAACCTCAATTATTACATCCTCTCTCTTGTGGGGTGGGCATCTTGCCCGCCCTTGGCAACCAACCTCAGAATAACCTCAATTATTACATCCTCTCTTGTGGGGTGGGCATCTTGCCCGCCCTTTCGCCTTATCAGCAAATTTCAGGATTTGTGGTGTCAAAAAAGCTTGTCATTGAGCTTACTATAGTATTAATATAAAAATGATGGTTGTTTAATTATGGCTGAGTTATCTTCAGAATGGAACAATGAGGCTTATGTCTCTCTACATCTGGTTGAAGAAATGCTACGTATGGCAGGTTTACCTCCCCGCAGTAGCTATTCCCATTGGTATCCAGAGTTTAAAATAAAAGTTCCAAAAATAACTGCAAATGGTGTTGTAAGGGAAACTGACAAAGAAGTTGATTTTTTAATTGAGGATTTGGGTAGATATGTCAATTTTTTAGTTGAGGTTAAGTCAGCCAAAGCTCGTATTGATGATGATGCTCGTACTCAATTAAAAACATATCTCAAATATTCAAATACAAGATTTGGGATATTAATTGATCCTTTTTCAGTTGAGATATATGAGTACACAGAATGTCCACCAAATCTAATGTGTACACATACTATACAAGACCCTAAAAAAATTCAACCTGTAGCAGATTTTTTAAAAAGCTTCTTGGATAAAATTAAAATGCGTACTATTGCAATTCATACATCAAAAGGAGGCGTTGGTAAAACAACGCTAGTGGTCAATCTCGCCTATGAACTAGCAACTCAAGGTAAAAAAGTTTTAGTTATTGACTTGGATGATCAAGCTAATGCCAGTCTATCATTAGGAGTCAACAAAGCTGAGGAATTTGATCATGCTTCTAGTTTGAAAGAATTTGAAGAAATCTTAGAATCTTTCAAGGATAGAAAAGAAGTTGTAGAGTTTTTGAAAGACTACGACTTGCCAAATTTTAAGTATAGAGAATATATCCACCCTTCTTTAGCACTGAACCAGATTATAAGTAAGACTAGTGATGGAAGAGTTGATGTCTTACCCAGTAGTTACAAAACGGTAGATGCTGCACTTGCCAACTTAGGTGGAATTCGTGAAAAGCGTCTAGATAAAGCACTGCGACAATCTGGAATAGCTAAAGATTATGATTATGTAGTTATTGACACTCCTCCTAGTGCGACTACTATTGCTAGTAATGGGTTATATGCAGCCCAATATGTGGTGATACCATCCCAAATGGAATATCTTTCAGTTTATGGCATCAGAACTCCTATCAAGAGGGCTAGAGAAGTCCAAGAAGAAAATGGAAAAAGGGGTGTAATTCTTGGTATTGTTCCAATGATGACTGAAAAAAATAAGCTTAATACTACTATTAAGCAATTAGTAAAACAAACATTTCAGGGTATGACGATTTTACCAGAAATCAGGCGAGCTACTGCTGTTGGACAAGCATCTAAGGCACGTTATCCCCTTTCTTTATATGCGGAACATAATAAAGCAGGTGAGGTAGCACATCAATTCTCTGACTTAACCAAAGAGATAGTTGCCAAAATAAATCAGATTGAAAGTGCTATAGGAATTTAAAAAATGGTAAAGCTTTATAAAGGTATTGAAAGCCAACCTAGTCTTGTTGTATTAAATCAGATACAGGTAGCTCAAGAAAATTCGGGAACTTCAAGATTGACTCTTAATAAAATAGCTGAAAACATAAAAGAAGCGGGTTTCAACTTGATTGTTCCATTTGTTTCTATAGCAGATGAGGAAGACAAATATCACTTATTAACAGGATTAGCAATTTATGAGGCAGCTATTATTGCTGGAATAGAACGAATTTGGGTATTTATAATTGCAGCTAAACAACCAGAAGCAGAAAAATTTATAGAACCAGCTTTTTTGCAATTAAAGCTAAATGATAGAGTGATTGAGCCTCAAGATTTGACAGATTTCTTGGAATTTATCAATAATAAAAATTCTGATTTAACTAATAAAATACCAGGGGTTAAAGATGGATATGCAAAGCTAATTTCGGGTAAACGTCCTTATACTTCTCAAGAAGATATGCAGAAGAAGCTAGGTGCTAAAAGGTCTTTGAATTGGCTTAAAGCATACAAGCAAAAGAACAGTTAAAATCCTCCAAATTATTTTGGATTTTATTAATTTAAGTGATCATACCTTTTTTAATTGAGGTATTTTCAATTGAATTTATATAATGGGGGCGGGCAAGATGCCCACCCCACAACCAGATGCCCACCCCACAACCAGATGCCATTAGTTATGCTGTTTAAATTTTGACTGGATTAATTGCCAAAAACCTTCTGAATTGGTACGAAATTATTCAGAAAATCATTCAATCCTCAAAAATCTGAATTTCTTGAGGGGGTTACAAGAATGGTCTCATCAAATTAACACTATCAACCAATCCTATCCAAGTACCTCAGCAGTACACAATTAATTACCCTAAAAATGCTGGTGTGGTGTCTTCCTAAAAAAGATGGGTATAGTAACCTGCAAGAACAACAAAAGTTACTACGCCCGATCATCCGGCTATTGAAACATTATCAATTAAGGGCTTGAGGAATATTTTGCGTAAGTCCTATTCACAAAAACTTTTAATTTATCAACTAATAAATAAACCTTCCTTTCTTATCTATATAACGTTCTTGTTCGCCAATTTTCACCATTGCGATACCTTCAAAAAAGTACCCAGCAATATCAAATTGAGGTGGAATCATAAACTGTCCACTTTTGTCAATATAGCCATATTTATTGTCTATCTCAACAGATGCTAAACCCTCGGAAAAGTTCCAAGCAAAATCAAATTGAGGTGGAATTATAAACTGTCCACTTTTGCCAATATAGCCCCATTTTTCATTGATCATAACTATTGCTAGACCTTCAGAAAAATTCTCAGCAAAATCAAATTGAGGTGGGATCATAAACTGTCCACTTTTGTTAATATAGCCATATTTATTATCTATCTTCACCATGGCTAAACCTTCTAAAAAACTCAAAGCATCATCAAATTGAGGAGGGATGACAAACTGTCCACTTTTGCCAATATAACCATATTTTTCATCCAGATTTACCATTGCTAAACCTTCGGAAAAGTTCAAAGCAATATCAAATTGAGGAAGGATCACAAACTGTCCACTTTTGCCAATATAGCCATGTTTATTATCTATTTTCACCATAGCTAAACCTTCGGAAAAGTTCTCAGCAAAATCAAATTGATGTGGTATAAATAACTGTCCACTTTTGTTAATATAGCCATATTCATTGTCTATCTTTACCATGGCTAAACCTTCAGAAAAATTCCAAGCAATATCAAATTGATGTGGTATGGCTAGATACCCTTTTTTATCAATAAAACCATACTTTTTACCCATTTGGATGACTGCCATACCTCCAGAAAAATTCCTAGCACTATCAAATTGGGGTTGAATAACTACCCTTCCTGTCTGGTCTATATAGCCATACTTGTCATCAATCTTAATTGGGTGTAGTGAGGTGGCAGAAAATTCTGAAAATAACCCAGCTTGTTTTAAAGTTTGTAAAGTTTCATGAGCATCTGTATATCTATCTTTGTAATGATATCTAACCATCTTGGTGAGGATATCTGCCAATGCTTCACTTATTTGAGCTTCTTCTCTCCAAATAACCTCTAATGTGTTAGTATCTCTTCCTAATTCCTGAGGTGATAATCCAGTTATTGCTTGAATTGCTGTCATCCCCAGAGCATAAATATCACTGCATAATTGAGGATATCCATTAAACTGTTCATTTGGCATATAACCGGGAGTACCAATAGGAATAGCACTAGTTATTTTTCCTTGAGCATTCACTTCCAAAGTGCTGATTTCTTTAAATACTGCAAAGTCAATCAAAACCAGTTTATTATCAGAATAACGGCGTATTAAATTTAATGGTTGAATATCTCGGTGAATAACATTTTGTTCATGGAGAAAAGTTAGCACTTCTAAAATTTCTTCCAAAAATTTAATTACCTCAACCTCACTCCATTTTTGACCCGAACTTATTTCATAACTCAAATCTTGTCCATGAATGTACTCTTGAACAAGATAAAATTTTTTATTTTCCTCAAAAAAATCATACAGTTCAGGAATTTGGGCATGGTTTTTTCCCAAAGTAAATAAAACTGCCGCTTCCTTTTTAAACCTTTCTTCTGTATCTAATGGATCTAAATCTGGTTTCCAGGGTTTGATAAGTTCTTTAATAACACAGTGATACTGAGGAGTAACAGGCAAATCAACCGGGTACTCAGCTAAATAGGTTTTGCCAATCCCCTCTTTTCCTAACTCCTTGGTAATTTTATAACGCTGTCGTAATGTTTGCCCAATCATGATCATACAGAAGGATTTCTGTATATTTTGGCATAATTTTCCCGTAAAAAACAATTATGCCTAAAATTTTAGAACTGCTATGCTCTCTACCGCGGCAGAAATAACACCAAGTCAGGGTTTTCGACTTTATACATCAGCAGCAATTTCGATATATTCTTAACTAACTAGCTTTATTAATGAATTTTTCACTTCCGTATAACTTAAGATTATAAGATAATTAGCGCGGTATCTCCAAAAATTGAGGAAAAATAGATGAATTTATTAAAAAATCAGGTTGCAATTGTCACAGGTGCATCACGAGGCATTGGTAAAGCGATTGCTCTCCAATTGGCCGCTCAAGGTGCAAAATTGGTTATTAACTATGCTAGTTCCAGTACCGCAGCGGATCAAGTAGTAGCAGAAATTACAGCATCAGGAGGCGAAGCTTTCGCCCTCAAAGCAGATGTTTCTCAAGAAAATCAAGTAGACACACTCATTAAAACCACCTTAGAAAAATTCCAGCGCGTAGATATACTAGTTAATAATGCAGGTATTACTCGTGATACCCTGCTATTAAGAATGAAATTAGAAGAATGGCAAGCAGTTATAGACCTTAACTTAACTGGTGTATTTTTATGCACCAAAGCAGTAAGTAAAATTATGCTGAAACAACGTTCTGGGCGGATTATTAACATCGCTTCCGTCGCTGGACAAATGGGTAATCCCGGACAAGCCAACTACAGCGCCGCCAAAGCCGGGGTAATTGGTTTTACCAAAACCGTAGCTAAAGAACTTTCTTCCCGTGGGATTACGGTAAATGCCGTTGCTCCCGGTTTTATTACCACTGACATGACCAGTGATATTAACGCTGAAGGCATCCTACAATATATCCCCCTGGGGCGTTTTGGTAAACCAGAAGAAATTGCCGGTATGGTGCGCTTTTTAGCATCAGATCCAGCAGCAGCTTATATCACAGGACAAGTATTTAACGTTGATGGTGGTATGGTCATGTAATTTGTCAGTGGTCAATTGTTCGTTCTCAGTCGTAAAATTTCTGTTTCCTATTCAGCGATTATTCAATATTCTTTGCCAAAGCGTTAGTCCTAACAGCAAGATAATACCGACCGCAGTAGCCAGAATTACGAAAAAACTCATCCCCTGAACCTTCATAGCCAGCAAATTACAACCCAAAGTAATTGACCAAAGGATAAAAGCTGCATTTCTTTGAGATAGTCCCCAGGCTAACAAGCGGTGATGTAAGTGGTCTTTACCTGGTGTACTCAGAGGGTTTTTACCTGCCATGAGCCGACGTACAAAAACTTGAGTAGTGTCAAGAACTGGCAACAACAGGAATAAAACTGTCGGGATTAGGGCATAGATTGTATTTAATTGGAGTTTACCTAAGATGCTGGTTGCTGCTAACACATAGCCAAAAAAGTACGCTCCAGCATCACCCATAATTATGTGTGAGGGGTGAAAATTATGGCGTAAAAAGCCCAGCGCAGCCCCTCCCAAAGCTGCTAAAACTAAAGTCGCAGCCGCGCGATTATCAAACTGGGCAGAAACTCCTAATAAACTGATGGCAGTAATAAAGCTAATGCCACCAGCTAAACCATCCATCCCATCCATCAGGTTAATAGCATTAGTAATCCCTACCACCCATAACACTGTTAAGGCCATAGACAGGAGAGAATCAATGGGTGTACCAAAAACCACTTTAATGCTAATACCATTACCAACTAGCAAAAGTGCTGTCGTTACCTGCGCCCAAAGTCGCACAGATGGAGGTAAGCTAAACTGATCATCAATAAAACCCACTAATACTAAAATTGAACCACCCAGAAGAATTGTTAAGACCTGAGCCAAAACCCCTTGGAGTTCAATCGGCCGCAAGAGACTAGCCAAGACCAAAGCCGCAATCACCCCGGCATAGATTGCCAAACCGCCCGCATTAGGTAAGGGTTCTTGATTCAAGCGTCGAGCATTGGGTTGATCTGCCCAACCTACCTCTAAGGCAAATTTACGAATTGTGGGAATTAAACGCCAAGTAACAACTAAAGCTAATAGAAATGTAAAGACTACAGCTAACCAGCCGGAACCGCTAGGGTCAGCAATGCCAAGGGATTTAAGGGAGTTGACTAGTAGGTTCATTTGCTCCCAATATAATCATCAGTTTTATGGTCAAACATAAGTATCAACTTTTGTTAATATTAATCAATTTTGGGATTGTGGTTCATAATCTAAATTGTGGCAAGAGATTAGCACTCTTGGTCAGTGAGTGCTAAATTGTCTAATGGAAGCAATGGAAAAATAAAACATGACTAAAATTATTGCATTTAATGAAGAATCACGGCGGGCTTTAGAAAGAGGCATCAACGCATTAGCGGATGCCGTGAAAATCACCTTAGGTCCAAGAGGTCGTAACGTCCTATTAGAGAAAAAATTCGGTATCCCCCAAATTGTCAACGACGGTATCACTGTTGCTAAAGAGATTGAGTTAGAAGACCCTTTAGAAAATACTGGTGCTAAGTTGATTCAAGAAGTAGCATCAAAAACTAAAGATGTAGCTGGCGATGGAACTACCACTGCCACAGTTCTAGCACAAGCCTTGATTAAGGAAGGTTTAAAGAATGTAGCTGCCGGGACAAATCCCATCAGCTTAAAACGCGGTATTGATAAAACCGTTGAGGCGCTGGTAAAGGAAATTGCTAAGATCGCTAAACCTGTAGAAGGCAGTGCGATCGCTCAAGTTGCCACAGTCTCCGCTGGCAATGACGCTGAAGTTGGCAATATGCTGGCATTGGCCATGGAAAAAGTCAGTAAAGATGGTGTTATCACCGTTGAAGAATCCAAATCTCTAATCACTGAACTAGAAGTAGTTGAAGGGATGCAGGTTGACAGAGGTTATATTTCTCCCTACTTCATCACCAACAATGAACGGATGACAGTAGAGTTTGAAAACGCCCGCATCCTAATTGTCGATAAAAAAATCAGCAGCATTCAAGATCTAGTTCCCATTCTCGAAAAAGTTGCTCGTTTAGGTCAACCTTTATTGATTATTGCAGAAGATGTAGATGGTGATGCCTTAGCAACTCTGGTTGTCAATAAAGCTCGTGGTGTCTTGGCTGTAGCTGCTATTAAAGCTCCCGGTTTTGGCGAACGTCGCAAAGCTATGTTAGAAGATATTGCCATTCTCACCAATGGACAAATGATTTCTGAAGAAATTGGCTTGAGCTTAGATACTGCCACTTTGGAAATGTTGGGAACTGCAGAGAAAATCCACATTGACAAGGAAAATACCACTATTGTGGCTGGTAATGTTGCTAAACCAGAAATCCAAATACGGATTGAGCAAATTCGCAAACAATTGGCGGCAACAGATTCCGATTATGATACTGAAAAACTGCAAGAACGCATTGCTAAGTTAGCTGGTGGTATTGCCGTGATTAAAGTCGGTGCAGCTACAGAAACCGAACTCAAGGACAGAACATTGCGGATTGAAGATGCACTCAATGCCACCAAAGCAGCGGTAGAAGAAGGTATTGTTCCCGGTGGTGGTGCAACTTTAATTTATCTATCTAGCAAGGTAGAAGCAATTAAAAACAGCCTCACTCCTGAAGAAAGAATTGGCGCTGATATTGTCCAAAAGGCTTTAGAAGCACCCCTCCGGCAAATCGCAGACAACGCTGGGGCAGAAGGTTCTGTCATTGTTGCCAGAGTCCGAGAAACTGGTTTAAATATCGGCTACAACGCAGCTACAGGTGAGTTTGAAGACTTAATTGCTGCTGGTATTATTGATCCTGCCAAAGTGGTTCGTTCTGCTTTACAAAATGCCGCTTCTATTGCTGGTATGGTACTAACCACTGAAGCCATTATTGCTCAAAAGCCTGAGAAACAAGCCGCTGGATCACCTGATGGTGGTATGGGCGGTATGGGCGGTATGGGTGGTATGGGTGGTATGGGTGGTATGGGCGGTATGGGCGGTATGGGCGGTATGGGTATGTTCTAATTTACCACTCTCCCTAATCCATAATTTAGTAATTTATGAATTACCCACTCCTCAATGCGTTAGGGGTGGGTTTTTATCAGGTAAATGTTAGTTGAATATTTCTGCATAAGTACCTGGACAGAATTAATTACACAAATAAATAACATAATATATTAAGATATAAGAGTAGTTATATTAATTCTAATTAAAATGATATTTATTCGAGAAATCAATCCTCTTTCAGCCAAATTGCTAGAGCGAAATAAAGCTACCGCCGATATTTGGCTATCAATGGCTGGTTATGGGGCAAAGTCTACCAAGTTAGAACACCGGACTAATGTTAGGGAATCGCTGATCAGCAAGCGCGCAGAAGCCTATGCAGAATATTATCAAGGTTCTGTTTACGGTGCTGAATCAAAAATCATTGATGTTGAGTATGAGATAGCAGCGAGTAACCGTCAAATACTTGCAGATAGTAAACAGCAAAAAATGGAGTCTAACCAGTCCAGAAAACAGAAATTAGCAGAATATATTAATTCCGCTTTTGCTGAATAGCCCCCTATAAAAAATTCCCCTGTTATCTGTCTTTCGTGTATTTCACCAAGAATGCCGATTTTTAGAGTTTAGAAAATGGTTGGATTAAGCGACAGCGCAACCCAACAAAGTTCCGAAAATGTTGGGTTTTCTTGCGTCAACCCAACCTACATAAATTAGTCTAAATTAAATCGGTAATAGAAAATTGTCGCTGTTTTTCCAAGTCGTGTAAATGGATTTTTTCTATATACATAGCTTCAGCATAATATTTATCTTTTTCTGGTTCAGTTTCCGGATCTATTTTCTCCCATTGTTCCATAAAATAACGATAGCGTTTTTCTCTAAATACTCTCTCCATACAAGCTAATGCTGCTTGAATAACGTGGGGAGTTCGCAATATTTCTGTTTTATTTTTTTCATTAAGATGAAATATATGGGAAACTATGTCTAATTCTTCCCCTAATTCTAAATATCTATTTTGCACACTAGAAATTAAATCTATTTCATCAATTGTAAATTCTGCCATTTGTTGCCACAAAAAACGATGATGAGAAAGACTAAATTCTAAATTACGGGCTTCTAAATCTTCAATAATTATTTGTCTCTGCTCGAAAGAATGAAGATATATTATTAATAATAATGCCTCGGCTCGTTCTAGTAGACTTCGCTCAGTTGTTACTAAAGATAGCTTTGGGGTTTTAGGTTGTGGGTTAGTTGTGCGCGGACTCAGGGACTTTACACTACTAGGTTTAATTTGAGTTAGGAGATTTTCAACTCTTAAAGGTTTAAGTCTACTATCTCCTAAACTCAATATTTCTGCACAGTAGGAAACATAATAATTAAGTGTATCACTATTAACGATATTTTGTAATAGTTTAACGATTTGTTGGGTGACTTGTTGAAAATCGGTAGCTTGTTTTAAATCTCGATTTTTAATAATATTTTGAATTTGCCAATCTAGCCAAAGTGGCGCATTTGTTAATAGTTGTTGATAATCATCTGAAGTATGACCATGTAAATATTCATCAGCATCTTTACCATTAGGTAAATTAAGAATTTTTAATTGTACTTCTCCTGTATAAGCTAAATTAGCAATCTCACCAATTGCTTTTTCTGTAGCATTTATTCCGGCTTTATCTGCATCAAAATTGAGGATTAATTGTTTGGATTCTGTATAACGTAATAAGAGCCGTACTTGTTCTATACTTAAAGCTGTACCCAAAGAAGCAACAACATGATTAATGCCGGCTGCATGGAGAGAAATTGCATCAAAATATCCCTCAACAACTACCGATTGATCAACTTTAGAAATACCCTCTTTAGCTTCATCTAAAGCAAATAATATTTTCCCTTTACTAAATAATTCTGTTTCTGGAGAATTGAGATATTTCGGTTGTTCATCTGTTAAAGTTCTGCCCCCAAAAGCAATTACTCTACCTTGAATATCACGAATGGGAATCATTAACCTATCACGAAATACATCATAATATCCCCCCCCTTCTTTCCGGGGTTTAATTAATCCTGCTTGTTCTAATAATTGCACCGGATAATGTTTACTTTCCACCAAATAACGGTAAAGAGTTTCCCAACCAGCAGGAGCATAACCTAAACCAAATTGTTGAATAGTTCCTTGTTGAAATTGACGAATTTTTTCTAAATATTCTAATGCTTTTTGTCCTTGAGATTGCCTTAAAGTGTGCTGATAAAATTGAGCAGCAGCAGCAAGAACAGTATATAATTGGTCACGTAAAGATATCTGCCGTTGTAATTCTTGTCTTTGTTCAGGTTCTAAAGTTTTAATTGGGACTTGATAACGTTTTGCTAAATCTAGCACCACATCTGCAAATTGGCGTTTTCCCAAATCCATCACAAATTTAATTGCATTACCCGCAGCTTGACAGCCAAAACAATAATACATTTGCTTATTGGGACTGACAGTAAAACTGGGGCTTTTTTCATTATGAAAAGGACATAAGCCGACAAAATCTTTACCCCGTTTTCGCAACACTACATACTCCGAGACTACATCAACAATATCAGCCCGGATTTTAACTTCTTCAATAGTGTCTGGATGTAAACGAGGGATTTGCATGAGGAACTAACGATTATAACTAACATCCATTATATAGCATGAGTTAGGAATCACCCATTAAGGGTTTAGCACTACTAAACCCCCACATCTATTCTATATTACATATCAGATGCACCAGTAGCAATTAAACGTCTAAATAAGGCTGCTGACCAACCAGTTTCTTTAAGTACCGCAGCCGAAGAAACTTCTACATAGGCTTGTTCAATAAAAGCTAAATCAATCATACAAATTTTGGCCAAGGCATCTTTTAATTCATCTGATTTACCATCAGCTTTGAGTTTTTTACCGACCTTATCAACAACAACAGCCATTGCCGGAACTACGTGCTGAGGAGCAATACCAATTTTTACATGAACTAAGCCAATATGCCAACGACATTTGGCATATTCATCACCCCAATTATCTATACCTGTGAACATCTGATTAAACCAATCAATAAAAGTTGCGTGTAACCGATGAACCCGTCCCTCAGTGGCATTTAAAATGGCATTCATTTCTTCATCACGTCCCAGGTAAGCATAAAAATGATTTGCCATTTCTTCGGCAACTGCCTGTCCCCAATCTGTATTTGCTTGCATTACAGATTTATCTTCAGAAGTCAGACCAATCCGGGTTTCCATTGTGGTCAAAAAAGCGCGAGGTTCAATAGCCATGATCAATCCTTAAAAATAGTTAAGTGGGGATTTAATTAATTGATTAATTAACTTTTATTGATACTCTATAAAAGATAGAGTATGAAAATTTCTCGAAATTTGGTATTACTCAAAAGGGGTGAATTCAAATACATCATAAGCACCACCTCTGAGGACTGATTCAGTATGGATTCCTCTAAACCGTTTACCAATTAGTTGTTCAACAGCACCCCAAACAGCACCCATAGTAAAAGTGCATTTACGGGGTGAATTTAGTGGTTCACCAGCAGAACAAAAGGTTTCAGAAGTATAGACTTTAATAATTTCATCTTCTGCCACAATTTTATCAACAATACACAAACAAGTTCCTTCTTTACCTAAAGCCTTTTTTAACTTATCTGCTGCATCATCTAATGAAATTGAACCTGCTGTTAAACCTAATTCTTCAGCTAATTTTTTGCCCCTAGCACGACCGGCTGTAGTCAGGGCAATAGCTGTAGCTTTTTCTCCTAAAGCTTCTTCCATGCCTACAATAGCAGCTTTAAAACAGATAATACTATTAAAATTCCCTAATTCTTTGCGTAAAACTGACATAACTTAAATTCTCAGGTGGGGGATTCTATACATTGATAATTGGGGATTTAGTTTCCTTTTATTGATACTTTGTAAACATAAAGTAGGAAAATTTTTCAAAATTAAGATAGTATCAGTGCCAGTACAATTAAGTAGTTTTACTCCGCAAAAAACCTACTAAATTTTTCAGAAATGATTGACTAACCGCTGGCTTATGAGCCGATTCTGGAACAGATTCAACTAAAGGTATTTTGTAAGTATCAACATCTTCTATCATGGGGATAGAAGTAGCTGTAACCATAAAATGTTCTTCGGCTAAACCAATGACAATGAGACGGAAAGCTATTTGCAATACTATCTCTACAGTGAGATTAAGTTGATTGGCAATTTTTGCCAGAGGAACTTCACCATTGGCAAATTCCCATACTTGCCATTCTTGAGCATTTAACTGTAATTTAGGCTGTTTTGCACTTAATCCTGATAAACCAGAGGTAGGATCTGGTAGTTTCTCTGCTAAAGCATTCCAGTCTCGCAAGGCTCGTAAACCAATTAATATAACTTCAGTAGCAGACATACTTAAACCTGTCATTTCTCCCAATGGTAATACTACGATTGGTTCAAATTTAAAACTACCATCTTTAATTTGAAATAAAGCACAAACAGGACGGAGGACTTGAGAATTAAACAACAGTTTTAGTTGTTCTGGTTGTATTAAATTTTGGGATTTTAGACATAGTCCCAAAGGTGAATTAATAAAACAAGCAGAAATATGAGTAACCCTAGAAATTACCCGTTCACTTATCCATCCTCGTTGAGCAATCATCAAAGTTAAACCTTGTTGGTCTAAACGGTCAGATGCAGCTACAACCCGTCCTTGATGTAGCCAAATATAATAAGTTGGTTGAGCATTAGTTTGATTTTTATCAGATGATAATTCAACGTGAAGTACACCTGTCTTTTTGCCTTGGTCTAAAAATTGCAGCAGTTCTGGCAAAGAAAAATCTGCAAAGTTACCAGTAATAGACATAATCGCCCTCCTTATTCCTCAGAAAACTATAAAAATCTAGAATCCCAATATGCAGTTTGAAAAAAGCTTTTAGTTTTCAACTACGCAACTTTCCATTAAGTGTTGGACTAAATGAATTACCGCTTCAGCTACTGAGTCTCTTTCATTGGCATTAACCTTAATTAAAGGAGGTCGATTTTGTTTATCTACATAACCAATTGCTAAACATATATCTTCCTCTGTCCAAGCTCCGGGACAATCTGTATGAGTGATACCGATAATCATAGGCACACTTACTCGCGCTTGCATAAAATTGATAATATTTCGTGCTTGCCTAAATTCTCTCGGTCTATGGGCTGCTACGAGGACAATATAAGCGTGGGCTTTATGAATAAGAAGATCCCACATAAAGTCAAAGCGAGTTTGACCAGGTGTTCCGTAAAGGTGCAATGCCATATCTGGACCAAATTGCAATCTACCAAAGTCAAAGGCCACAGTGGTTTTTTTCTTCAGCAATGCTGTTTCATCAGTTGCACGGGTATCTGTATCTACAACTTCAATCTCACTCACAGCACGGATAAAGGTAGATTTACCTGCTCCTACAGTTCCTGTGACAATCAAGCGCATAACTTCCATCTTCATCCACTCCGATACAAAAATGCTCAAGATTGCGTTACCCCGGCAACGTCGGCGCTCTCCAGTCCACAGCTTGACACGAACGAACACATCAAATTAAGTAAAAAATTCCCTAGAATGAGCGGTACTTACTTATGAGGTATTATAATTTACTGCACAATTAGCTTTAATTCTGTGAGAACTCGCTTGATTTCTAGCATTAGTAATCCTTGTTTGGCACTTTCACTAGCTAAAACCAGAAGAACAGCATCTTGACCACAACCAGTTAAGATACCAAAACCTTTATTCCCTTCTACAAAAATCCGGTCAATAGTTCCTCTGGCTAATTCCATGCCAATTCTCTCCCCCAAAGATAACATAGACGCTGACATCGCCGATACTCTTTCTTCATCCATTCCTCCAGGTAAACTGGCCGCTAAAGGTAGACCGTCGGGAGTAACAAGTGCCGCTCCCTGTACATCAGTAGTACCACTGACAAAATTTTGTAAAACCATGCCGAGCTTTTCTGCATTGATAGCCATAATGATTATTCTCCGTTGTTTTGAATTGGAAATTGGGTATAAAAATCAAGCAAATGTTGAATATTTTCCCATAATATTCAAACATGAGACTTATTTCTTATAAGTAGCAAGCTTTATGCGATTTTTTTTTGAGATTTAGCTTATAGCATTTTCTAGTTTAATGAAGTACAAAATTATCTGTGTGCATCTGCGTTTATCTGCGTTTAATTCTAACTTCTTAATACATCAATTGCATGAAAATTGCTATATATTGTTATTTTAATAGACTTGGCATACTCAACCCTCCACTTAGTTTTAATCACTCTAATTACTAAGAAGTTAGAAATGTCTGAACCACTAGAAAAGAATTATCTTTATACATAATATTTCCAATTCATGTTTATAAAATGATGGAACTGCGTAAATAGATGCTGCTTTTTTAGTGCCCTGGCAATTTGAATTATGCCCCAGTTATAATGAGGATGATACCGAGAAAATACTGAATTTATGTTTTTTGATTATTAATATAAGTTAAGACTATTATGTATTTTTTTTGTGAAGTGAGGCTCTATAACCCATATATAATCAGCTTTTCAGGTGATTTAACTAGATCAATTTTTATTACTGTGTATGAATTTTCTCAAGAGTTCCAGATCCCTAACTTCTCTAAAATTGGGGATTTTGTTGTTAAAAATCGGGTGTTATTTATTGTAAATGTCTGATTATAAGTAGTTAAAAAAACTATTTGCTAGGATAGCAGCTTGTGTACGATCTCTTAAATTTAGCCGATTCAAAATATTTGTAATATGATTTTTGACTGTTCCTTCAGAAATGTACAATTTTTGGGCAATTTCTCGATTATTATTACCAATAGCAATTAATCGTAAAACTTCTTTTTCTCTAGGTGTGAGTTCTGCTAAATTTGCTGGTACAGATGTTAGATTTTGAAGTGAATTTGCCGGAAATTGAGTAATAAGTTTTTTAACTATTCCTGGTCCTAGTTGAGAATATCCTTTATTAACTGCACGAATAGCAACCGCTAATTCTTCTGAGGGTGTATCTTTAAGTAAATAACCCATTGCTCCATTTTGCAGTGCTGCTTTCACATATTCATCATCATCAAAAGTTGTTAAAATAAGAATTTTGCAGTGAGGGAATTGATTATTAATTTCTTTAGTTGCAGCAACTCCGTCCATAATAGGCATTCTAATATCCATTAAAATTACATTTGGTTGTAATTGTCTAACTAAATTAATAGCAATTTGGCCATTTTCTGCTTCTCCGACAATTTTCATATCTGATTCTAATTCTAATAAGGCTTTTAAACCTTGACGAATTAAATTTTGGTCATCTACAATTAAAATAGTTATCATGGTAATTGATAATTGGATTCTTTAATAATTTGGAAATCTGGATTTTGGCAGTTAAATACAGTTTAATAGTTAAGTAAAGAAACGTGCACAATAATTTGACAACCTGCACCTGGATGAGTGTTAATTTCAAATTCTCCTCCTAATGTTAAAATGCGATCGCGCATACTTTGTAAACCAAATCCAGTTGTATTTTGCTGTAAATTAAAACCTTTGCCATTATCCTGAATTATTAACTTTAAATTTTCTAAAGTTATTATTAATTCTAGTTTAATTTCTGTTGCTTGAGCATATTTAGAAATATTTGTTAATGATTCTTGAATAATTCGATAAATTGATGTACTAATTTCCATAGATAATGGAGATATAATAGATATTTTACATTCGGGTAAAATACCATTAGAACGCTGAAAATCTGATGCTAGTCTATAAATTACCTGTTCTAAAGTTTGTCCTTGCAAAGGATGATATCTCATAGTAGAAACAGATTGACGGACATCCTGTAAAGCTTTTGAACCCAGTTCTTTAGCAGTGACTAAAAATGTCATGGCTCTAGATATATCAGATTTTGATAATTTTAAAGCAGTTTCTAATTGCAAATTTAAAGCTGTGAGAGAATGTCCCAAAGAATCATGAATTTCTCTAGCAATACGGTTACGTTCTTCTAAAGTAGCTTGATTTTCAATTTTCAGAGCATATTGACGGAGTTTTTCATTTGCAACTTGTAATTTATCTCGACTTTCTCGTTCAGATAATACAGCATTCATTAATAGTAAAACAAATACTAAACTCAACCCAAATAAAACCGCTAAACTAAAACTAAAAAATCGAAATCTTTCTTGTGCTAGAGGTGATGACCTTGCTGGATGTATATGATGTCTGAGACTAAATAAAAATAGAATAAATGACAAAAAAGTAACAGTCAATCTTCCTGGAAGTTGAAAAATTAAACAACTGCGAGTTACTAAAATTAAATAAAGGAAGGGAAAAAGTCTGGCACTTCTACCACCAAAAAAACCACTAATTAAAATTAATGCTACTTGAATAGCTGTATAGATAATTTTATTAATTTTATTGTCAGTAGGCAACCTTAAACCCATGAAACCAAAAATCATCAAACTGCAAATTGTCAGTTCTGGATACATAACAGAAAAACGCGGAGAGGAAGATGGTATTAATGCCATTAGCGCGGAAAATCCTAATAGTAGCCATTCTAAATACAGTAGAAATCGAAAAGGATGATTATTAAACTGAATAGGACGATTCATAGCTAATTGATAAGTGATATAATTGCAACTGGACTTAAAATATTTTTATCACGATTAAATTCAAATAGAATGGGGATAGGAATCTAAATGCTAATATCATGACTAAAGTAATGGGTGCAGACGTGACTTTTGCCTCATGTCGTTACTGGGTGTTAGTCTCTACGATAGGAGCATAGAAAACCGAAATAACCAAGAGTTAATTATGAAACTGAAGACATTATCACTGCTTGCTGGTACTCTAGCTTTGACCTTAACTGCAACTCCCTTTGCCGTACAAGCACAACAAAATCCATCCTCACCTCAACCTCGTCAAGAATGGCAAAAAAAAGGTCAATTCCAAAAATTGAATTTGACCACCGAACAAAAAGCGAAAATCAAAGAAATTCGGAATAATACCCGCGCTCAAATTGAAACTGTTTTGACGACCGAACAAAAAAATCAGTTAAAATCTAAAAAGGATGAACGTAAAGCTCAACGTCAACAAGGACAAGGGCAACAGGGGCAAGAACAACGTCGAGAAGGACGAGGACAGAAGGGTGATATTTTTGATTCTTTGAACTTAACTGAAACCCAGAAAAACCAAATTAAACAAATCAAAGAATCATCAAAACAACAAATAGACGCTGTGTTAACTCCCCAACAGCAAGAACAAATGAAGCAAAGACGAGAAGAAATGCGTTCTCGTCGTCAACAACGCAACCCCCAATAATTTTTAACCATTTAAATAATAATACTTAACTGGGGGTGCGTATAAAAGCCCATCCCATTTTGTATAACTATCACTAACTATAAAAGTTGACATAATCAATAAACCCAGTCGGTTAAAAAATTTATTTGCCCCCGCATATCTTGTATCTTTAGTCAACCGACAACCGCTATAATTGAAAGGAGTTATATTTTTAGGGGAAAGTTAATCCCCCCCCCTAAATTGTTTTTCAACTAAATTAATTACTAAATTTCAGCTAATGCTCTTTCAATTAAACGTCGTGCTAAAGTCTGAGTTCCTGTGTGTTCATAATAATTTGTAGACACATCTAAGAATGCCGCCACATAGTCCAACTTATCATCAGCAAAGTCTATAAAACCTTTGCAATGTCTTAAGACACCTTGGGCTGTTAAAGCATTAGCTGTAACAATACCATTCATCCAGCCTTTAACTCCATCTAGACTATTACCAATAAAGTCTATTTTCCCACCAATACCATTACCAGGAATTTTATCTTGAATGGTGCTAAAAGTTGAATTTTGTTGTAACTCCTGGGGGTTCATTTGACTGAGCATTGATAATGATTTATTAATAAAATCAGGTCCTAAGGGTATTAAACCATCAACACAAATTAACGCCACCATGCGAATTAGGGACTCTCCAGCATACTCACCTAAAGAAGCAACGAAATCGCCAATACTATCTCCAGGAATACCATTGATTTGACAAAAAGCCACTAATTCAGCCACTATTTTTAAGGTGAGATCAATAGTTTGGGCTTTGTCTGCTTTGGGAGTAATAGAATTTAAAAAACCGAAAAGAGGAATTTTTTCCCCGATTTTATTAGCTAAAGCTGCTGCACCTAAAACCTTATCTGTACCGTCAACAGTTTGATACAGCCAGAGCGCGGTTTGATATCCTTGGGATTTATCATTAAATAGATAAATCGCTCTTTCGCCAATTTGTTGAATTAAATCCTCGTCTGTTTCACCAGTAACAGTTTTAATGGTATTTACAAAACCAACCGTATTGTGCCATTCACCAGGAGCAACGAAATCCAAAGCATTTAATAGAGAAACTGTCAAATTATTGGTAGGAAGTTCATCAACTAACTGGAAAATTGGTTTACTCACAAAAGTCTCCTTATTTTGTATTAACGTCAGTTGTCAGTCAGGAAAGGGGTGAAACTATTTCAAATTAGCTAAACCATCAAGATTAAATTTCTCTATCCATATTGCCCGATTATTGGCTGTAAAAGATGGATCTTTAGAAATAACCTTGACTTGGTACTTATTCACTAAAACTGAAGTTTGAGTTTTTCCCAGTTGTATGGAGGGATAACCGCCTATTTTCTCAGCACTGTTAGCAAATTTTGTGGCTGCTCCTGGTATACTGCTGGTATCAGAAATAGCCAGTTGAGCGACAACTTTACCATCTTTTTTCAGGTTGGCCTCAGAAAAGCCTTTTTTCTCCTGAGTATAAACTCGATTATAGCCATCTCCACTACTAGGGAAGAATTGATTTAATTTGCTACCTTGAGTCGCATTTTTAACTACAGCCTGTCCGCTTGTTTGTCGGGTACTTTCTTGTTGTACCTGATCAAAACGACTAGGTGTTTTTGGGGAACAAGCCGTAGTCAATAACATCAATGATAGGAATACAGCAGCTAAAACTCTCCGTCCATGATTTGTCACCATTCTGGCTTCTCCTTGATAGTTAAGCTTACGAGGTAATTATCAACTCTATTGTCACCCATAAACCAAAAAATTTACTTTTAAATAATTATTCAATGTATTGGGGATCACATATTTTTTGATACTTTCGGATGACATACTAAATTAGCCGATGAGCTATAACAGCATAAAAAGGATCTCCTCCGGTTACTCCCAACCACTGTAAAAAATTTGGCGTTGTTGACTTTGAGGAAATCACTTCTGGGTTTGAGAATCCTGGTACTGACCTAAAGTAGCCCTTGACCAATTCTACCCTAAAAGCTTCCGAACTGTCTCGCCAAACTTGAATAGCTTTTTGAAAAAACATCCGGTTAGAAAAACTAATAATTGCTATCCCACCAGGTTTAAGAATCCGGTGTATTTCGGAACATACAGCCTCTGGGTATTGAAGATACTGGATAGAAACACAGTTAATAACAGCATCAAACTCTTGATCTAAGCAAGGTAATTGAGGATTTGTGTTGAGATTTTGGACAAAATAATGATTTAATTGCGGATTTCGGGCTAATTCCTCAGCATTGAGTCCATGGCCTTCTACATGAGCAAAATCTATATCCGTGGGTAGGTGCGATACCCAACTACTCATCATATCAAGAATCCGCGTATTAGCTGGGATTCGCTGACGATATAAATCAGTTAATTGCTGAATAAAACCCTCATCTACATGAGTGACAAAGCGGGGGTGACTATAGAATAACTGATCATCTGAGTCATCTAATTTAATTCGTTGATTTGGTTGCAGTAGCATAAATATCTTATTTGGTAGATTGGATAATTTTGACCAGTGTCTTAATTGACATATAAAAATTTTAGATCAATATCAAAGAAAAGCATAATAGAGTATGTTAAAATACAGAAATATTCTCAACTGGTGCGATTTCACCATGAAAAAATCAATTTCCCCCATTGCTTTAATTTTTAGCTGTGGATCTTTGATAGCTTGTACTAGCGCATTAAAGGACACCTTCAAAGAAGAGGCTATTGCTACTGTAACACAAAATCAAATGAAAACTGCTCTATTAGTAGCAAGTGAACCACAGAATAAACAAGTATCTTCTCTACAATCAGAAACACAAGAGAAGCAAGAACCCGTTGGTAAAAACCTAGACAACAATAAGAAGACTAAAAAAGGTGCAAATCAACAACCAACGGAGGGAACAGTTAAAGAAATAGTCAGTGGTGATTTAATGTGTTATGTCACCTTAGTAGATAATAAAGGAATACAACACAATGTTGGCGCGAGTTTTGAAATTTGCGACGAGAAGAAGTTTTTAAATAAAAAAGTCCGCGTTACTTATAAAGTAGAATCAGTTAATGATTGTCAGAGTTCAGAACCTTGTGGGAAAACTCGGAAACAATCAATCATTACTAAAATGGAAGTTGTGAATGAAAGTTCAAAAAAAGATTCCTACATCTTGAGTAATGGTAAATGGAAGATTACTATTAGTAATAGCAACTCTTGGAATGGGGTGAATGGTACAGGAAATGTGAGTTATCAAGGATGTGACATTAATGGTAAATGTCTGAGTTTAAAAGGTGGTAAAATAGTTTGTCGTCGTGGTCTATGTCTTACAGCTTGGAAAAATGCAAATTACACTTACATTTTAGAACAACCTATTACTGAAAATGGTAATGCTGATTCTACTTTGATAGTCAGAAAAGATAAAACTGAGATTTTGAAAGTTACAGGGTTGAAATAGATAATCAAAAAAACTAGTTTATTTTTACTCAATTATTCAATATTAATTGATTATTAAGCGTTGCATAATAACAGTATGAATTGTTTTTTCTCCCGAAATCAGCAACGCTAATTATTACTCTTCCGGGGTAAAATTTTGGTCAAGGAAATTAAGAGCATGGTTGCGGAGTTCAAAATATTCTGTAGAGTTTCGCATGGCCATTCTATCTCTAGGATGTGCAAAAGGAACTGTTAAAATTTCTCCAATATTTGCAGATGGTCCATTAGTCATTAAAATAATCCGATCTGACATATAAATTGCTTCGTCCACATCATGGGTAATCATCATAACTGCTTGACGATTATGTTCCCAAATATCTAATACTTGACGTTGTAATTTACCACGAGTTAAAGCATCTAAAGCGCCAAAAGGTTCATCCATTAATAACATTTTAGGACGAATTGCTAAAGCTCTAGCAATACCCACTCTTTGTTTCATACCTCCAGAAATTTCATCAGGATATTTATCGGCCGCTGGTGTCAAGTTTACCATAGCTAAGTGTTCATTGACAATGGTAATTTTTTCGGCACGATTAGCATTTTTTAATACTTCATCTACAGCTAGACGGATATTTTCGCGGACAGTTAACCAGGGTAATAATGAGTAATTTTGAAATACCATCATTCTATCTGCTCCTGGTTTACGAATCTCTTTTCCCTCTAAACGTACAGAACCAGAAGTAGCTTTTTCAAAACCGCCAATTATTTTTAATAATGTAGATTTACCGCAGCCGGAATGACCAATTACAGAAATATATTCATCTTCACCAATAGTTAAATTAATATTATTTAAAACGACAAATTTGCCTTTATCTGGGGTGGGATAGGATTTAACTAAGTTCTCAATTTCTAAAAATCCGGTTCGTTGTCTTTCTGTGGTATTATTATCTGTTAAAATTGGATATGCCATGATTAATCACCCTTGATCTAATTAACTTTTTTTAAGACATAAAAAATCGAGCAGGAGCATTAGCGCGGATATCAAAACTATGAAGATATCCTACAGGATCACTAGGATCAAATCCTTTTTTATCTATAAATGCCTCTGGAGGTTCAATCTTATAATCATTTGCGGGACATTGAATACCCATTTCTGTGGCTATTTCTCGATATAAGTCTGTTCTCCAACCCTGTGCGGCTACTTGTTGGGCGTTTTTAGGAATTTCTTTAATTTGTCCCCAACGGGCTGCTTGAGTCATTAACCACAGACTACGAGAACGCCATAAAAATGTTGAATGTTCTCCTACTTCGTGGGGAATAGTGTTAGGAAGATCATAAAAAATTGTGGTATCATCTGCTTTTATAGTACGGTCTTGACCATCAAAGCCACCATAGTTATAATTGCCAATAATTCCCGGTCCGGTAAACTTGGTAATAGGAACACCTGATTTTTTGGGTTTTGCACCGGTAAATGATCTTTCTGTGAGTAATTCGGCTATTTCTTGACGATTTTCGGGTTTGCTACAATATTGACAAGCTTCTATCATGGCTTTTACTAAAGAACGGTAAGTTTTAGGGTAATTAATAATAAAAGATTCCATTACCCCTAATAGTCTGTCCGGGTGTCCGTGCCATATTTCCTTACCTTGAGCAAAAGTAAAACCAATACCTTCATTACCCGTAATTGCTCTAGTATTCCAAGGTTCAGCCACCATATAGGCTTGCATTGCGCCAATTCTCATATTTGTCACCATTTGTGGTGGAGGAACAATTATGACCCGAAATTCTTTAAGAGGATCAACACCCGCAGCAGCGGAAAGATAACGAGCGAAATATTCATAAATAGCAGAACTGAGGACTACAGCCCAGATTTTCTTTTCTGGGGGTTGTTGGTCAAAATAACCGCGAAAGTCCCTTCCAAAGGCTTCTAAAGCCCCCTCAGCGTATTTTTGTTGATATTCGTACCAAGGACGGATACCATAGTCCCACATTTCCTTATTCATGGTCATAGCGTTACCATGTCGGTGGATAGTCATTGCAGCACATAGGGGAGCATGACGGGCACCTTCAGCGCCAATTCTAGCATTAGTAACAGCGCCGGAAACGACAGGAGAAGCGTCAAGACGACCAAAAATCAAACCGTCGCGGGAGGTAGCCCAACTAGCTTCCCGGTTGAGTGTGACATTTAAACCATATTTACGGAAAAATCCTTTTTTCCAAGCGATCGCAAATGGTGCACAATCATTAACAGGAACATAACCAACCGTAATATGAGGTTTCTCTAAATCTTGAGGTCTAACTACCGGTGTCACCGCTAAAGCTTCTTCTGTTAGTCCCTGAGCAGACCTATTTCCAGAAACAGCACAGGAAGATAATATAATTCCCGCAGTAGTCGCACCCATTCCCGCAATAAAATCCCTGCGAGTTAAATAATTTCCAGTCATACCTTTTTATCATTTGGAATTTTACGAGAGTTGTTGGATAAGTTTTCCAATACAAATTTATCTGCGTTTATCCGCGTCCATCATCTTCTATCTGCGGTTAAATCATTAACCCCCCGGACGGTGAGTAACTAACTCTTGAAGTTTCCCTACAGCATAATCTAAAATCAACCCAGTTAAGCCAATTATAAACACTGCTAAAAACACAGAACTCAGATTTAAACGACTCCATTCGTCCCAAACAAAAAAGCCAATTCCTATACCTCCGGTGAGCATTTCTACAGCTACAATTACTAGCCAAGCAATGCCTAAACTAATTCTCAAACCAGTAAAAATATAAGGTAAACTAGCAGGTAAAATTATTTTAGTAATCTGTCGCCAACGGGGCATTTCCAAGACTTGCGCCACATCTAAATAATCTTTAGGGACGCTAGAAACTCCCAAAGCAGTATTAATAATTGTTGGCCATAAGGACGTAATGAAAATGACGAAAATAGCGGAAGGATCTGCTAAATTAAAAAGAGATAAAGAAATGGGCAACCAAGCCAATGGAGATACAGGTTTAAAAATCTGAATAATGGGATTAAAAGCCAGCATTGCCGGTCTAGACATTCCGATTAAAAACCCTAAAGGAATTGCGACTAATGCTCCTAAACCAAATCCTAAGATAACTCGGCGTAAACTGGCTAATAATAACCAACCAATTCCTAAATCACCTGGACCTCTTTCGTAAAATGGATGTAAAATATAGTCCCAATTAGCAATTAAAGCTTCTGGTGGTGTAGGCATTAATTCATGATTAGCTAATGCTACCACCCACCATAATAAAATAATTCCTAAACAGCCTAATGCTGGGAATAAAAAAGTATCTTGAAAAATTATTGGTTTGGCTTTTCTCCACACAGTTTGACTAGCAACTGCTATAATGGCTGCTAAATTTAGTCGCAATATCATTTATTTTACCTCAGCAGAGTTAAGCGTGGGTACAAAGAAATTAAATTAGATAGTACCAACCTTGGACACTGATGAAATCAGAACATTATGATCATTAATCATTATGATTCTGTCTCTTCAGTCTTTTCTCAATGCCTACGAAGTTAGCTGACGGGCTAGGGTTGAGAGATACCCTTTTTTACTTGATTTTAGAGGATTTTTGAACTTTAAAGCACAAAATCATCAATTAATCAAGACAAAAATACGCCCCACAATTTGGTTCCTCCGTTCCAGTGCTAGTGTGGTAATGTACTGGACTAGGCTGACTTACTTGAAAGTAATAGCACCATTATAACATTGATATCTAGTGATAACATCAGTATTTATCATAAATATTGGTTACTTGACTACTGAATTTTATGTATTTTTAGGGAGAAAGATTCAGAGAAATTACTGATACTCAACAATTATTAACCAGAATAGTGATATCAAATCTGAAAATTTATAGTTAAGCTTGATATAATTAGATGTTTTTTATAATTTGATGTAATCAAAATTCAAATAATATCATCAGAATTTCATTTATAATAAAAAAATATAAACTCTAATCTAAGGGGTAAAATACCATGCTAAAAATACAACCTCCAATTGTAATTGATTTTCAACCAGGAATTACTGCTAAAGATAAGGATGATAAATCTATTTTATGATAGATGTGAGATTTTCCGCATGGTACAACAGAGGAGTTAGAATTTTATGATTATTTATTTAGAAACTAATTCAATTATGACAATTACCAAAGGAAGAAACAAATAATTCAAATAATTAGAAGATTTTGTCTATGATTGTTCAGAAAAATTAAAATTTATTAAACAAAATTTATTAAATATCTAACTCTATTTGATTCACTCTTACTTCTTTTTGTTTTTCCGCACTTTTGAGAACTTCATAACTTAAACGAATATTTAATCTTTGTTGATCTTCAATTATCTCTTTAATGGTGACGATTTGGATTTTGTCGCAACTATGACTCATGTATTTACTCTGATAAAACCCAGCAGATTTTGCGGTTTTTAGCATATCTTTAGTGGGTTCTTCTAGAGTGATAAATATGGCTAGACTGGCACTTTCTAGGGTCATTGTTCCTAGTAAATCTCGGATATCTCCTGATTTAACTTTACCAGATTTAACTTGAAAAATTATCTTTTCTGGGTCATTTTTATCACCTTGAAAATAAACAATTCCATCTATACCTTTATCTGCACCTTTTTTAGCGTTAATGACTGCTTTATTATTAGTATAAGTTAATATTGCCCATTTTTCAAATTCTTTACGAGTGCGATCATCTGTTTTATTTGCTAATGCTCTTGCACTTTCTATATCTTTAGGAATACCATGAAGTTTAATGGTTTTTAAAACTCCTGGAAAACTATCTTCTAATCTTTTTAAGATTAAGCTAATACTTTGATAGGTAATATCAATTCCGATCCATTGTCTGTCTAATTTTTGGCACACTGCGACGGTTGTACCACATCCACAATAGGCATCTAATACTATATCATTTTCGTTAGAACTGGCTTTAATTATTCTTTCTAGTAATGCTTCTGGTTTCTGTGTTGGGTATCCTAAAAGTTCTTTTCTAGGAATTTGTCCACCTGATTTTATATCTGTCCACCAAGAAGGAGGTATTTTACCTTTAGAAAACTCTTTCAAATCACTTTCATTTCTACCTGTTGACTTTTCCGCATAAATACCAGATTTTCCTTCTGAATATTTTCTTCGTTTAATAAATTCTTCACTATAAGGAATCCTAATATTCTCACTATTAAAGATAAAAATATTACTTTTTGTATATCTGAAAATAACATCATGTTTTCTAGGGAAGTCCTTTTTTGCTGCGCTTGGAGCAATATAACCCCAAATTATTTCATTTCTAAAATCCCCTCCTTGAGAACAAAAGATAGCATCTAAAATCAACTTTAAATAATGACTCGCAGTAGGATCACAATGTAAATAAAAACTTCCCGTAGGTTTCAAAACGCGATGAATTTCTGTTATCCTTAAAGTCATACTCACCAAATAAGCTAGTAAACTTCCTTTTCCTAAAACATTACTCAAACCTGTAATTAAAGCAATACATTGTTGAGTAAATAAACCATGATAATTAATGAGAATTTCATTTATTCCATGAATAGCGTGATCATCCCATTCCCAAGTGTCAATAAATGCTTGCGCTTGTGCTTTATCTTCTGCACCGATATTATTATAAATTTGATTGTAATTCCGTTTAGAATTAAAGGGAGGATCAATATAACATAAGTCCACAGACTCATCTTTTATGTAACGTCTTAAAACTTCTAAATTGTCCCCATAATAAAGTTGGTTAACCATTGTTTTCCTACAATTCTTTTTGCTTTAATTACCCCTGATTAATCAGTTTTATACTAAATGACTTTTTTGTCATCTCAGAAAATGCTTGATATTACCTGATGTTTTGTTACAGAATTTTAAGAAAATACCTGAAAATACCTGATAAATTGCCAACAAATTGAGTTATAATGGCTAAAAATATTACCTAAGCTCGGTTTTATGAATGTTACAGAAATGTTACAATTTGTTGATCACCTAGTATTTACACAGACTGATAAACATTTAGATGATTTACAAAAAAAGATTATTCAAGAACTATTTAATGGTAAAACCTATAGACAAATTGCCAGGATTTATGATTATGATGAGGGTTATATTGGTGACGAAAGTAGGAAGTTATTTAAAATGTTATCGGACGGTTTAGGTCAAGAGGTTAATAAGTCTAATTTTTGTTGGACTATAGAAAGATTTATAAATTCTATAAATAAAAACTCTCCAAATTCTAAGATTTCTAAGATTCTGAATTTTGAAAATAATAATATTAATTGTTATTCTCATCATCAAAAATCAAATCATTATCAAGAAGATCATCATCCAAAACAATCTAAATCTTATTACCATGATTTAACCGTATCTCCTAAAATTAATCGTTTTTATGGACGGGAAAAAGAATTAGAATTGATATTTAAGTTTCTTGTCAATCAAAACACTCATTTAATCTCCATATTAGGATTACCAGGAATTGGTAAAACTAGCCTTGTCAAAAGATTTGTTGATTTAAACTTAGATAAATTTGAGGTCATTATTTGGAGAAGTTTAAAATTTCCTAAATCCCTAAATTTACTTATTGATGATTTATTAAATGTTTGTCAACAGGAAGCCAAACAACTTATAGATGATAAATTAAAACAATTATTTGATATATTTAGAAATCAGAAATGTTTAATTATTTTAGATGATTTAGAAAATATTTTTATTAATTGTCAATTTGCTGGAAAATATAAACCTGAATATCAAGATTATCAAACCTTTCTGCAAATGATCACGGAAATTGAACATCAAAGCTGTTTAATTCTCATTAGTCAGGAAAAATGCCAAGAAATGATATCATTAGATAACGAACTTTACCCGATTTATTCCTTAGAAATATCAGGGTTAAATCATGCAGATATTTTACAAAATACAGGCTTAAAAAATCAGGAAAATTGGTTAGAATTGATGAAACTATATGAAAATCATCCTAAATATTTACAGTATATTAGTATCCTGATTAAAGATGTCTTTCAGGGGGAAGTATCAGAATTTCTCAAAGAAAATATTTTAATATTAACAGCGGACTTTAAAACCGAGTTTGATTCAATATGGTTGAGATTATCTGATATTGAAAAAGAGATATTATTAAAAATCAGTCAAAATCATCAACCCATATCTAGAGACGAGATAAAAAAGTGCTTATCATTATCATCAATAGATATAATAAACGGGTTACAATCATTAACAAGAAGATTTTTATTAACCAAATTAGAAAATGATGAAAAATTATTGAATATATCCCCCATACTGAGAGAATACTTAAAAATTCATCATCATTAATTGTACCCCCCTCATCTCCGTGTCCCCGCGTCTTGTGCGTGAGAAAATTATTCAGACTTATTCCAAGCAGAATGAGACAACAGAGAAGACATTACCCGCACCCCACGCAATTGATTAGACAGGGGTAGATGACCTCTAGGGGCGGTTAAATCCCAGGTGAACCCGTGGGGGTATCTTGTCCAGTTATTACCATTCTTCCAGCCGATTTTAGGCCAGAGGTTAACCCAATTTTTATTTAAACCTAACCAAATTTCTCGTTGTACGGAAAAGCCAAATTTACCTTCTGAGTGAACTACCCAAAGTTGATTAATAGTACGTAGGTCTTGAATTGGTAAACTCTCTACCTCAGTAAAATACAACCATTTTCTTTGTACTGCTTGGGGACCTGCTGCTTCACACATCTTTTGAATTGTCAACAGGTCTGCAGCTTGAAAATCTTGATTTACAAGTAGGTTTTGCAAAGAATTGTAACTGATCCCACAGTCCGATTTTAGAGGTATAATTCCTTCAGGAAAGTTAGTTTGTAGAAATTCCTGACTTGTCAATACATTGGTATTATAGATGACTTGGTAAACCTTACCATCAATCCAAGTTGCTGGGGTATCACGACGTTTCAGCAAAAATTCCTTCAACACATCTAACCCCTCATTACCCAAGTCAGCTAACTGCGGGATGATTTGTTGTTGGACTTTTTCGGACCCAGCGATTAACTTTTGGCGGAGGGATTCGAGATCATTTGTAGTGCCTGATACAATCATTGGGTCTGTCATGCCATTACTCGTGTTAGCGTGAGCGTGAATAAACTATCTGCTATCGGTTATTCTACAAAATGAAAGACAAATAGCGAAAAGTAGTTTACTTCAAATCTTGGGGAAAGTTGGAAAGCCCCGGAGTGTTGAAAAAATCACTTCCAGAGGTTTTAGCGAAATCCTAGCCCACAATACTTTATCAGGTCAGGAGTTACAGAATCCAGGAGTTACAGAAATTATGACTCCTGACTCCTATACTTGGTGAATTTCTTTTATTTGGAATGTATTAATTATGTACGAAAAGATTACTCCTCCCAGCACCGGCGCGAAAATTACCTTCAAAAATGGTGAACCAGTTGTTCCTGAAAATCCCATTATCCCATTTATTCGCGGTGATGGTACGGGTATAGATATTTGGCCTGCAACGGAAAAAGTGCTTGATGCAGCGGTAGCAAAAGCATATAGTGGCAAAAGAAAAATTAGCTGGTTTAGGGTTTATGCTGGTGATGAAGCTTGTGATTTATATGGGACTTATCAGTATTTACCCCAGGATACATTAACGGCAATTAAAGAATATGGGGTAGCGATTAAAGGACCTTTAACTACTCCCGTTGGTGGTGGAATTCGGTCTTTAAATGTCGCATTACGGCAAATTTTTGATCTTTATACTTGTGTGCGTCCTTGTCGTTATTACGCTGGAACACCTTCTCCCCACAAAACTCCTGAAAAATTGGATGTTATTGTTTATCGAGAAAATACGGAAGATATTTATTTGGGAATTGAATGGAAACAAGGTAGCGAAATAGGAACTCGTCTCATTAAAATCCTTAATGAAGAATTGATACCTGCTACTCCAGAACACGGTAAAAAGCAAATTCCTCTTGATGCTGGTATCGGTATCAAACCTATCAGTAAAACTGGTTCTCAGCGTTTAGTTAGAAGAGCAATTAAACACGCTTTGTCATTGCCCAAAGATAAGCAACAAGTCACCTTGGTGCATAAAGGCAATATTATGAAGTACACCGAAGGTGCTTTTCGTGACTGGGGTTATGAACTAGCTACTACGGAATTTCGTCAAGAAACAGTCACAGAACGGGAATCTTGGATATTAGGAAATAAAGAGAAAAATCCCAATATTTCCGCAGAAGAAAACGCCCATGAAATTGATCCTGGTTTTGATGCTTTAACCCCAGAGAAAAAAGCGCAAATTGTCAAAGAAGTAGAAACAGTTTTGAATACAATTTGGGAAAGCCACGGAAATGGCCAATGGAAAGATAAAATCATGGTTAATGACCGCATTGCTGATAGTATCTTTCAACAAATTCAAACCCGTCCAGATGAGTATTCAATTCTGGCGACAATGAACCTAAACGGTGATTATTTATCTGATGCTGCTGCTGCTATTGTTGGGGGTTTAGGCATGGGTCCAGGGGCAAATATTGGCGATTCCTGCGCGATTTTTGAAGCCACTCATGGGACAGCACCAAAACACGCTGGCTTAGATAAAATTAACCCTGGTTCTGTGATTCTTTCCGGTGTGATGATGTTAGAATATATGGGTTGGCAAGCAGCCGCAGATTTGATTAAAAAAGGATTAGGTGCAGCCATAGCCAATGGTCAAGTTACCTATGACTTAGCGCGGTTAATGGAACCACCTGTACAACCTTTAAAATGTTCTGAATTTGCTGACGCAATTATCAAACATTTCGGTTAATTTCTGTTACTCTGAAATCAGATATTAAGATCCCCGGCTTCTTGAAGAAGTCGAGGATATAGAAAATATGAGAATTATAATCACTAACCAGATTATTTGTGTGGTTATCAGTGCAGGGGTAAAAATGACATGATTGATTAATCAACAACAACAAGTAGAAATTTATCGTTCAGGAAAAGATGTAGAATTGCAAAATCTACCGACAGAATTATTAGGTGAAGAGATATTAACAGGATTTAGTTTAAAATTAGATTGTTATTAAAATCTCCAATTAAGTGTTATACTGATAATAGTCCGAGAATTTCTATAAGTAGTGGATAAAATCATGGTTGAGCAACTTCTTATCAAAACTGAAATTGATGATTGCGATGTACCAGATGCCAACCTTCTAGTCACTGAAGATGATACACCTGTGGATAATTTTGCATCTGCCAAACAACAGCGCCTTTTAATCGCTTCTCTTTATAGTTCCTTAGAAAATCAGATTTTTTTAGCTGAAGCTAATGTTGGTATTTACCATACCTTCAGTGAACCTCCCATAGTTCCTGATGTATTTATCAGTTTTGATGTGCAAATTCCTGAAAACTGGTGGGAAAAAAATAATCGTTCTTATCTAGTTTGGAACTTTGGTAAATTCCCGGAACTTGTGCTAGAAATTGTTTCTAATAAAGATGGGAATGAATTAACTAAAAAGCTGCAAATCTATGAGCAAATGCGAGTTTTATATTATATTGTCTATGACCCAAATCAAAATTTAGGGGAGGAAATTCTCCGAATTTATACTCTTGAGGGTAGACATTATCTAGAAATGACAGATAACTGGTTAGAAAATATTGGTTTGGGAATAACTTTATGGACTGGAGAATTTGAAGGTAGAAACGATTCTTGGTTACGTTGGTGTGATCAAAATGGTGATATTTTATTAACTGGTGATGAACTGGCAAAAGTTGCAGAAGAACGCGCTAAAAATGCCGAGGAACACGCTAAAAACGCTGAGGAACGCGCTAAAAATGCCGAAGAACGCGCCCAATTACTGGCAGAAAAATTAAAGGCTTTAGGTGTAGATCCTGATAATATGTAAATACAGCATTTTCCGTTGAAGATGATGTACAAAGTTGAATCATGAAACTCTTGTGGTGCGGGCATCTTGCCCGCTATATATGTACCTCATAACACCGGGAATTGCTGTATTATCTTAGAGGGTCTTTGAAAAGTTTTTAATGTATAAATTAACCTCTTTGGTAAACCTCTCAAGTATTAAATATTATTCCTTTTTCCTCTGCTTTTAGGCTACGGTTTACAAACAAGTTATCGAATCACCATTAGTCATCAAATTACCCCACCCTAACCCTCCCCTTGCAAAGGGGAGGGAACTAATTTTTCCAGTTTCCCCCATTTCCAAGGGGGGATTAAGGGGGGTCAAAATAGGAAGTTTCCCCCATTTCCAAGGGGGGATTAAGGGGGGTCAAAATAGGAAGTTTCCCCCATTTCCAAGGGGGGATTAAGGGGGGTCAAAATAGGAAGTTTCCCCCATTTCCAAGGGGGGATTAAGGG
>Ga0208829_100034_pt1 | contig 47677 bp, 37 predicted proteins | sample LakMenEpi19Jul08_FD_150714 | JGI IMG/M metagenome (GOLD analysis project Ga0208829, IMG submission 150714) | Freshwater microbial communities from Lake Mendota, WI - 19JUL2008 deep hole epilimnion (SPAdes) | ecosystem: Environmental > Aquatic > Freshwater > Lake > Epilimnion/Euphotic zone ... | reverse complement strand
CCCTTATCAAGGGGAGAAACCGGAATCTAGTTCCCTCCCCTTAGTCCCCCCTTATCAAATGGGGAAACCGGAATCTAGTTCCCTCCCCTTAGTCCCCCCTTATCAAATGGAGAAACCGGAATCTAGTTCCCTCCCCTTAGTCCCCCCTTATCAAGGGAAGAAACCAGAATCTAGTTCCCTCCCCTTAGTCCCCCCTTATCAAGGGAAGAAACCAGAATCTAGTTCCCTCCCCTTAGCAAGGGGAGGGTTAGGGTGGGGTTCTACTCCAGAAGATGAAGTTAGCTTTTTAGAACTAAGTTGTTATATGCGTAATCAATTACTACGAGATAGCGATGTAATGAGTATGAATTGGGGTCTAGAATTGCGTGTTCCTTTTGTGGATAAAAATTTATTAGAAGCTGTTGCACCAATTCCTAGTAATATTCGTTTAGCACAGGGGAAAAAACTGTTAACACAAGCAATTACAGAAATACCTGATTGGGTAATAAATAGACCAAAAAAAGGCTTTTCTTTTCCCTTTGAAAGTTGGATGAATAGTGAATTTGGTGATTATTTTGATAATGTCCATCAAAACCTCAATATCCCACTAAATATACCCCTTAAACCTTGGTATCGTCGTTGGAGTTTAGCAATATTACACCATTGGTGGCAGCAGATTAACTTATGAAAGTTCTCCATATAATTCCTTCAGTTGCGACTGTTCGCGGTGGTCCGAGTCAAGCTATTTTAGAAATGGTGAAAGCTTTAAGAAAAAATGATATTGACGCAGAAATTATCACTACTAATGATAATGGAGAAGATATATTAGATGTACCTTTAGGAAAATTTATAAATTATCAACAAGTTCCTGTCCAGTTTTTTCCCCGATTTTCTCCTTCTATTCACTTTTTGAGAGAATTTGCTTTTTCGAGAGAATTAACAATGTGGTTATGGCAAAATATCCATAATTATGATTTATTACATATTCATGGTATTTTCTCCTATGCTCCGAGTATAGCAATGGTGATCGCCCGCTGTCAAAAAGTTCCTTATATTGTTCGTCCTTATGGACTACTTTGTGAATGGTCATTACAGCAAAAAGAGCGCAAAAAAAAGCTTTATCTTAAACTCTTAGAAACAGCTAATCTTAATCACAGTCAATCAATTCATTTTACATCAATTTTAGAACAAAAAGAAGCATCACTATTAAATTTGACTTCTTCCAGTTTTATCCTTCCCCTTGGTATTTATACCCCTCAAAGAATTCTTAATACTCGTGAAAAGCTAAAAAAACACCTTAACATCCCCGCAGATGAACCAATTGTCTTATTTTTATCTCGCTTACATCCTAAAAAAGGTTTAGATTACTTAATTCCCGCATTAGGTAAGTTATCTCATTACCGCTTCACATTTATTATCGCAGGTAGCGGCGATTTAGATTATGAAAATGAGTTAAAAACCCTAGTTACAACTCATGGAATTAAAGAGAAAACATATTTTGCTGGATTTGTCAAGGGTGAAATCAAGGATTTATTAATGCAAGGAGCAGATATATTTGCGCTAACTTCCTATTCCGAAAACTTTGGTATATCAGTTCTAGAATCCCTAGCTGCGGGTACTCCAGTTATAATTACCCCTGGTGTAGCACTCAGTGATATAGTCCAGCAACAACATCTGGGATATGTTACAGAACTTAATATTAATGATATCGCTACCACAATTCAAAATTTCTTAGATCATCCTCAAGCAGCTAAAAAAATGGGTGATAGTGCTAGGAAATTTATCTTAGATAATTATACATGGGATAGCATAGCATTAAAAATGATTTCTGTTTACCAAGAAATTACCCCCCTTAATCTTCCTTTGTAAAGGGGGGAGACAGAACTTATTCCCCTCTCTTTGATAAGGATAGGGTTAGTGTGAGAAAGACATAAAAAAATCTGCTTTTTCCGCTTATATGAACTTTGTTAAATCTAAATGTTCTTCGATTTGAGTCGCTAAAGAATCTAACATTTGCTCTCTATGTTCTTTGTAGTTAGCCACACCTGTAGGTAAAGATTTTAAACCCCGTTGTTGTCTGAGACGATTTACCCAAGCGCGTCGCCAAGGTCCATTATCGAAAATTCCATGGAGATAAGTTCCCCAAATTGATTGACAACTATCTACTAACCCTAAATTAGCATCATCAAATAGAGGTTGACAAGATTTTTGATCTCCGGGGTTTTCTATGCGCGAGCGCCCTTGATGAATTTCAAACCCAGTAACGGGTAAACCCGCTTGCGGATAATTAGAAGTGACTTGACGCTGACGGGCGACTTTTTGTCCTGTTATTACCGTTTTAATTGGTAATAAATTTAACCCTTGATATTTACCAGATTGTCCTTCCATTCCTTCTGGGTCTATTATAGTTTGTCCCAGCATTTGGAAACCACCACAAATACCTAAAACCGTTCCACCAGAAGCTGCGTAGTTTTGAATTGCTTCCGCCATACCGCTTTTTTGTAACGCTATTAAATCAGCAATGGTGGTTTTTGTCCCTGGTATAATTACTGCATCTGGATGTCCTAAATCTTGCTTATAATGCAAATATTTGACTGTTATTGATGGTTCTGATTCTAGGGGGTCAAAGTCGGTAAAATTGGCAATTCTGGGTAAACGAATCACCGCAATATTCAACTCAGAATTAGCTTTTGCGGGTTTGCGTTCTAGTAAATCTAGGGAATCTTCTGCGGGGAAAACCTGTTCTAAATAGGGAATAACACCCACAACAGGTATACCTGTCCGTGCTTCTAACCATTTAATTCCAGGTTCAAGAATTGATCTTTGTCCGCGAAATTTGTTAATAACTACACCTTTAATTAAGGCGCGTTCATCTGGTTCTAAAAGTTCTAATGTCCCGACGACATGAGCAAATGCCCCACCTCTGTCAATATCCACTACTAATAATGTTGGTGCATTTAAGTATTTAGCAACCCGCATATTAGTTAAATCTTTGTGTTTAAGATTGATTTCTGCGGGACTACCAGCACCTTCACAAACTAAGGCTTCAAACTCCGTTGATAAGTATTGTAAACATTCTTGAATAGTCTGCCAACCGATATCAAAATACTGTTCATAGTAGTCTGTGGCACTGACTCTACCTATAGCTTTACCTTTAAGAATGATTTGAGATGTCATATCCCCTTGAGGTTTAAGCAGAATTGGATTCATTTCTACTATAGGTGCTACTCCCGCTGCCCAAGCTTGTACCGCTTGAGCATAGCCAATTTCACCTCCGCTGGCGGTAACATAGGCATTTAAAGCCATATTTTGACCCTTAAAGGGGGATACTCGCAACCCGCGCCGGGAAAGAATCCGACAAATAGCTGTGGTTATCAGTGATTTTCCCGCGTGGGATGTCGTTCCCACTACCATAATTGATTTCATTTTTAACTACTATTGAGTATGTTTAGATTCAGTAGTGCATCAGTGAATAAACTGTTATTTTTTGAAGTTGTATAAGTATGGTGGACGTGATGCCCACCGGACAAGACTTTTAACTACAATTAATTTTTTAGTCAAAAGGGTAAACGTAACCAACGGGTGATAAAATCATTTAAGCGATCGCTCAGTGTAGCACTAGGATAATTGTGATCTTTTAACTTTCCGATCAATTGATAGCCAAGGGGGGTTAAGCGAAAACTGTCTGTAATTCCCTGTCCGTCAACTTCTCGTCGCAACACGCCTACATCAATTAACCAAGCTAAAGCATTTTCACAACTTAATTCTGATAATGGACGGTTGGTGTAATTTTGCTTAACTCCTTTATCCATTGCTATAGCACCTAATGGGATACTTTGGCTAGTCATGGCCATAAACAAATTCAGATGGAAGGGGGAACAAATTAGCGATCGCTCGGCTCTTTTTAGGGCTTCCTTAGTGTAAACTAGGGGTTTAAGATTTGGAAAATCCACAGCAGACATTTTTTATTACTATAAATTGGGCTTTTTGTCAAGGCTTTGAAAATAAATACTTCTGAGGAAACATATTGAATAATCAAGTTATTTAAACATTGTAAATTATTATAAAATCTTGATTGCATGAATATTTTTTAAACAGGATAAGGTGAATTATGGCTCTAGCAGTTGGTACAGACGCACCTGCATTTACCACCAAAGATACTAACGGTAACACAGTTTCATTATCTGATTTTGCCGGTAAAACCGTGGTTCTCTACTTTTATCCCAAAGATGACACACCGGGCTGCACTAAACAAGCTTGCAGTTTCCGCGATGCTCAATCAGAATATACAAGCAAAGGTATCGTGGTGTTAGGTGTGAGCGCTGATGATGAAGCTGGTCATCAAGCTTTCACCAATAAGTATAATCTAAATTTCCCTTTATTGGCTGATACCAACAAAAGCATCATTACAGCTTATGATGTTGATGGTGGTGGTTATGCCAAGCGTGTTACCTACATTATTGATGGTAATGGCAAAATCATTGATGTTGATGCTTCTGTTAACACTTCTACCCACGCTAGTGATGTTTTGGCAAAACTCGGTTAATCATCAGCATTGAGTTTTTTTCTCTGGGTTCTCTGCCTCTTGGGTAAAATAGTTTATTATCTAACCACAGAGGCACAGAGGACTCAGAGTTAAGATGTTAATTAACTGTTTATGAAGATTTTTTCCGCCTTCAGGTTTTATTTATCTGATGATGGTAAAATCTGTGAAGGCCATGAATTTTGACCAGATTTAATTTTGGGTGTGTCTGGGTTTTGTTTATTCTGAGACTGAAGTAGTTTTTGTTGTTGAGCCTTAAATGCTGCTGCTGCTGCGTCTAATTGTTGATTTTGTTCATCAGCATTCCATTGGATACTACCAAAGTTTGCTCTATGAATCATGTCTAACATGAAGTTTGAGCCGTCACTAGACAAGGGATTATTATTTTGATTGCTTTCCGCGCTACCAAAGGGTTGATTAATATCAGCTAACGTGGGTTCTAACACTAGAATAACAGCAAAGCTAATACCAGCGATGGTGGCGAGAATAATTTTGTGAACTGGTAAAAATGATTTGTTCATGAAAATCCCCCTGAATATATTTTAAGCAAGAGTTCGACGCAGTTGGGGTTGAATACTCAGTAAAGCCACAAATGCAAAACCTAGTAATACTAATAATGCTCCTCCAAAGGTAACATCTCCCCAAAAGGACTGCATGACGATATCATTTAATCCCCAACTGCTGTGTAAATACAAATAGCGAATTGGTTCAATTGCGTAACTGAGAGGGTTGAGGGTGGCGATAACCTGCAACCAACCGGGCATAAAAGATAAAGGTGCTAAGGCTGTGCTGGCAAATAATAGGGGTAAATTAGTAACAAAAATCACAGCAATGAGTTCAATGTGCCCGGGTAATGCCAAGGCTAAACCCAAAGAAATAGCGGTGACTCCCAATGCTAGTAAAAAGACGATGAGAGCGATCGCCCATAATCCTATAAAATTAGGTAAACCAGCCCCTAAAAATGCCGCTGCTGCCACAATTACCGCTGCTTGTAGTAAACTTTGGCTAATAATAAAGATAGCAGATGCCAAAACAATTGAAAAGCGTGAAGCTAAAGGGGCAACTAGCAACCGATTTAAAAAGCCAAATTCTCTGTCAAACATGACAGGTAAACCGGCATTTAAAGCTCCGGCAAAAGCGGTAAAGACTATTACACCTGCCGCAAGAAATTGTCCGTAATTTGACGTACTACCAAATAAACCTTTAGGAGCATTTTGGAATAAAGCCCCAAATAAAACCAACCACATAACGGGCTGAATAATCCCTGCTATCAGGCTAGAAGGACGGCGTTGGAGTTGAATAAACAGACGACGAGTTAAAGCTAAAGTTTCTTGGAGAATTTCTGCCAGGAAATTGGAGTTTGTATGAACAACTACATTGGAGGCGGTTAATTCTTGCCAATCGAAAACTACTTTATCATTATTCATAGGGGATGGTCAAATTAAACGGTATCAATCATAAACATCTCCGTCATTTTTCATTGACAAAGAATATTTATTATTCTTAATAATACATGATAACAAACTTCTAAAAGAAAGTATTTAACAGATGTAGATGGGAGTTATTGTCGTTGTAGCAAGGTTAAGAGGCACTCATGCAAGAGTAAAGAAGTTTTCAGTATAACCCAAAAACCCTATATCTATTCACATCATATCACCTCCCATGGATTTAGGGGTAGTAGTGATACTTATCTTTGTAGTTAATGTTCGAGGTACAGATAGAGCTAGTAAAATCATATTACTTGTCATGTAAGATAATAAAGTAGACCACAATAAATGATTGTTATGAAAATACCAAGCAGTGATAACTAACGGGATAAAAGCCACTACAAAAGATAATAATACGGTATTACGTAAAATTTCTCCTTCTTTCAAACCAATGAAATAACCTTCTAACATAAAAGTTATTCCCGTAATAACTGAAATAGGTAGTAACCAAATTGTATATTTATTAATATCTTGATTTAGTTCTGTATGATTAGTTAATAATCCAAATACCTGCTCAGGAAATAAAATAGCTGTACCAGCAAAACCTAATGCTATGACCACACTAGTAACTAAAGAAACTATCAATAAAGGGAACATTTGTTGAGTATTTCCTTTACTTTTAAAATTACCTGTCATAGTTTGCATTGTCAGTCCCACACCATTAATAGTGAATTGACTTAACAAAGCAATTTGTAATAACAAACCATTTTGAGCTAAAACAGTTGTTCCCATAGTTGCACTTAAATTAGTAAAAATAGAATAGACAGAAACTAAGACTAAAAACCGGATCAAAATATTGCCTTTTAAAGCAAAAGTTTCTTGTAATGCTACCCTATCAAATAATTCTTGAATAGCTGCTGGTACAGCTTGCCAAGGAATAGTATAAACCATCGATATTAAACCTACAATTAAAGCTAAATACTGACTTAATGCTGTAGCTAATCCTGCTCCGGTACTTGCCCAACCCCATTTAAAAATCATTAAATAATCTAACAATACATTAGAAGCATTGCCGACAATTGACATTAATAACATTACCCAATTCATTTCCCGACCTAAAAACCAACCGAATAAAACAAAATTGATTAATACAGCAGGTGCACCCCAAATCCTTGCATAAAAATAATCAACTCCAGCGGCTTCAATATCTGAAGAACCGGTTAAAATTAAAAAGCCAATTTTTTGTAAAGGATATTGAAATAAAAGAATAATTAAACCCACAAATAAAGCAATTAAACCACTACGTAATCCAGCTAAAATTACTGCTTTATCATCATCTTTACCAACAGCTTGAGCAGTGATAGCATTAGTGCTAGAACGCATAAATTTTAATACTCGATAAAGATAATCAAATAAAATAGTTGCTAAAATTACTCCGGCTAAATGTCGAATATCTGTTAAATGCCCTAAAAAAGCAATATCTACCAAACCAGCCAAAGGAACCATCATATTACCAAGTACACTGATACTGGAAAGGCGATAAAATCTGCCTAAGAAATTGTAGTTATGGGAATCTGTAGATATCATCTTTATCAAAGTTGTTTGACTTTTGACTTTTGATGCTATCGTCCCTTATTCCCAATAATAATTCTGTATGAAGATACCCTGAATTATTATAAACAAACCACTCCAGACATAAAGAACTCAAAAATATAAATCCCCGACTTCTTCAAGAAGTCAAGGATCTTATTTACAAATTCCCCTCATATTTAAGTTTAAGATTTACTAGAGTGCCCTTTGAGGCTTTATAATTACTCAACTATATTCACTATTTCAGAACTAGCTAATGTTGGTGTGGTCAAAATTTGCGAGTACAAGTTTCCGGTTTTTTGACGAGCGACAATTGGTAAAACTTGACGAGCATGAGCCGCAACTGCCACTGTTTTTACGTCATAGGTTTGTGTAATCATTTTAGGATAAAAACCAATGCCGATGATAGGAATAAACAAACAAGCAGTAATGAACAATTCACGAGGCTTAATATCCAGAACTACAGGATCTAAATGTAAGTCTTCATTCTGTTGACCATAGAACACTTGCCGCAACATGGAAAGCAAATAAATGGGGGTCAAAATTACGCCAACGGCTGATAAAAAGATGACTACAATTTTGAAGCTAGAACTGTAAACATCGCTGGTAGCAAGACCTAAAAACACCATCAATTCACCGACAAAACCACTCATACCAGGTAAAGCTAAAGAAGCCATTGAACCTATGGTAAAAAGCGCGAAAGTTCTGGGCATTACTTTACCTATACCACCCATTTTATCCATTACCAATGTGTGAGTACGTTCGTAAGTTACACCGGATAAAAAGAATAAACTAGCAGCAATTAAACCGTGAGAAACCATTTGTAATACAGCACCGCTAATACCGAGTTCTGTATAAGATGCAATTCCAATTAACACAAACCCCATGTGGGCAATTGAAGAGTAAGCTAAACGGCGTTTGAGGTTAGTTTGAGCAAAGGCGCAACAAGCACCGTAAACAATATTAACTACACCTAAAACCGCTAAAACTGGTGCAAAGATGACATGAGCATCAGTTAACATTTCTACATTAAAACGTAATAGAGCATAGCCACCCATCTTTAACAAGACACCAGCTAAAATCATTGAACCGGGGGTAGACGCTTCACCATGAGCATCAGGCAACCATGTATGTAAGGGAAAAATGGGTAGTTTGACACCATAGGCGATTAAGAAACCTGCATACAGTGCGAGTTCTAAGGCTTTAGGATACTCTTTCATTCCCAATTCGGTCATATTGAAGGTGAAGTTATCACCATAGGCAGCCATAGCGAAACCAGCTACCAAAATGAAAATAGATGCAGCGGCGGTATAGATAATAAATTTGGTAGCTGCGTAACGGCGGTTTGCACCTCCCCAGATGGCAATTAGCAAATAAACGGGTACTAACTCAACTTCCCACATCAAGAAGAACATTAATAGGTCTTGAGCAAGAAACACACCTAGTTGAGCGCTGTAGAGTATCAACATCAACCCATAAAATAAACGCGGCTTGGTGGTTACTTTCCAAGCCGCGAATACTGCGAGTGTGTTAATGAAGCCTGTTAGAAGTATCAAGGGCATTGATAAACCATCAATACCCAGTGACCAATTTAAGCCTAGCTGCGGTATCCACGGATAGCTTTCTGTCATTTGCAAGGCTGAACTTTGGAAGTCATAACCTTGCCAAATAGTGAAGATAATCAACGCAAAGTCTAATAATGCCACCCCCAAGCCGTACCAGCGGACGGTTTTACCTTCTTTGTCGGGAATGATAGGAATTGCGAGGGCTGCCACCAAGGGCAGGAAAATTATGGCTGATAACCAAGGAAGTTCTATGGCATTCATCACTTTTGACAATATGTTTTTGATTTCACTTTTGTTTACATTATATTAAGGAATCGTTACGGTTGTAAACAATTTCTTATGAAGATTTTCGATTTCGAGGATGAGTAGTCATAAATACTTACTAAATTATGCTGTGAGTTCATTGTAAATGTAAATTTTTGTAACGTCAACAAAAAAACAGCGATATTAGTCGCTGTCTTTGGTTATCATGGGCCGCTTAAGGATAAATCAAATTTTTATCAAAGTTATTTATGTTACTCAAACAATACGGTTGACAATCATCCAGACTTCTCCATCAGAACGAACAAAAGGGACAGAAATGGTCTTAAAGCCTGTGATAAAAGGTTTGTAGTAAACTTGCCAATACATGGGACTAAGTTCGTCAGCACAGCTTTTTAGGAGTTTAATTTCCTTGGCCAGTTCCCCAGCTAGTTCATTAACTCGTTCAGCATGAATCTGAGCAATTTTTTTGGCTTCTTCTAGTTGTTCTTGTTGTTGAGAGATGCGGATAGACATAGGCAAGTACCGATTAAGATGAGCTTTTCTTTGTTGGATTTGCTTTTCGAGAAAATATATAGCATCGTCTATACCTTTAAGTTCAGCGGATAATTGCACATTTTCTCTAGCTTGACGACGGTAAGCTTCAACTATGGCTAGGGGTGAGTCATTTTCGCTAGATTCTACATGATGATTAGTCAGTGCAGCGCGTTCTTGCTGGAGTGCTTGGATTTGAGATTTCAGTGCTGCTATTTCTGACTGAATTTTTTCCATATTATGATGGTTGGTTGGTAGTTTGAAGTCTTTTAAGTTTTAATTATCTAATCTATCTTCCCAGAAAATTTTGCTGATATGACTGATATCATCTTTTATAGTTACTACAGCGCTTTCCGATCTGATGAGGTACAAAGTTGAATGATAAAACTCTTGTGGTGCGGGCATCTTGCCCGCTAGATATGTACCTTATAACACCGGGAATGGCTGTAATATTCTCTTTATATATAGTTTTTCTACAATACTAATTGAAGTACGGAACATCAGGTACAATCTATAAGATGACATAACTTTGACCTTACTACAATGACAAGCATCTCCACGTCTACCCTAGAAATCCCTGAACTATTAGCGCCCGCTGGTAATTGGGAATGCGCGAAAGCTGCAATAGAAAATGGTGCAGATGCGATTTACTTTGGTTTAGAAAAGTTTAATGCGAGAATGCGGGCTGAAAATTTTACAGTAGCAGATTTACCCGAATTAATGGAATTTCTGCACTTGCGGGGAGTCAAAGGCTATATCACTCTGAATACCCTCATTTTCGCCCAGGAACTAACGGAAGTACAGCAATACCTCAAAACTATCATTTCTGCGGGTGTTGATGCTGTAATTGTTCAGGACGTGGGTATTTGTCGACTGATTCGTCATCTTTCCCCAGACTTTCCCATTCACGCTTCCACTCAAATGACTATTACCAGTGCTGCGGGGGTAGAATTTGCCAAATCTTTGGGCTGTCAATTGGTAGTTTTAGCGCGGGAATGTTCGATTTTAGAAATTAATAAAATTCAAAAACAAATATTATCAAAAAACATTTCTTTACCTTTAGAAATTTTTGTTCACGGTGCTTTATGCGTCGCATATTCTGGACAATGTTTAACCAGTGAAGCATTAGGAGGACGTTCTGCAAATCGGGGAGAATGTGCTCAAGCTTGTAGAATGCCTTATGATTTAATTGCTAATGGGGAAGTTGTTAATTTAGGTAATCGGAAATATTTATTAAGTCCTCAAGATTTAGCGGGGTTAGAAGTTTTACCAGAGTTAGTAAAATCTGGAGTTACTTCTTTAAAAATTGAAGGACGGTTAAAAGCACCGGAATATGTTGCTAATGTAACTCGGGTTTATCGTCAAGCTTTAAATCAAATTATAAAAACTCACATAGAGACATTTTCTCATACAGAAAAAGACCAATATAATTTAGAAATGGCATTTTCTCGCGGACTATATACAGGTTGGTTTGAGGGAATTAATAATCAAGAATTAGTACATGGGAGATTTGGCAAAAAACGGGGTGTTTATTTAGGAGAAGTTACCCGGATTAAAAATGCAGAAATAACTGTAAAGTTAGAAGCACCTGTTAAACCGGGAGACGGAATTGTTTTTGATTGTGGACACCCAGAAAGGAAGGAAGAAGGGGGAAGAATATATGCAGTTATCCCTAATGGAAAAGAGACAATATTAACTTTTGGAAGAAATGATTTAAATTTTCATAGTATTCATATAGGTGATAAAGTTTGGAAAACCAATGATCCAGAATTAGATAAACAAATTCGTCAAAGTTATACTGGAGAAAATCCCCAATTTACCAGACCTATTAATATAGAAGTGCATGGAGAAATTGGAGAAAAATTAATAGCTGTATGTCGTGATGAATTGGGTAATATTGTTCAGGTAGAATCAGAAATATTCATAGCTGAAGCACATACAAGACCTCTTTCTATAGAAAGATTAAAAGAACAATTTGGACGGTTAGGAAATACACCTTTCTATTTAGATACTTTCATAAATCATCTTAACGGTAATATTATGTTACCTGTGAGTGAATTAAATAGAATGCGTCGAGAAATAGTCAGTAAATTAGAAGACTTGAGAAGTAAACCCAAACTTTGGCAATTAAATCATCACGCAAAATGGCAAGATCTAATTACTAATAAATATACAGCAATTCTCTCTTCTCCCTCCCTGATTGTTTTAGTGAGAAATATAGAACAATTAAAAGCAGTATTGACCACAGATATTAAAACCATATATTGTGAATTTGAAGATCCACGCAACTATAAAGAAGCGGTAAAAATAGTACGAGAATCTGCAGAAGAAATCACAATTTTTGTCGCACCACCTCGTATAACCAAACCTGGAGAAACCTGGATTTTAAAACAAGTTCATGCTTCTCAAGCTGATGGTTATTTAATCAGAAATTATGATCAATTAGAATATTTTGCTAATGAAAAATGTGTTGGTGATTTCTCTCTAAATATCGCTAACCCCTTAACAGCAGATTACTTTAAAAACCGATTTAATTTAGAAAGATTAACAGTATCTTACGACTTAAATATTAACCAACTTGAAGATCTAATTACCAATTATCCAGCACAAAATTTTGAAGTCACAATTCATCAACATATCCCTATGTTTCACATGGAACATTGTGTATTTTGCGCTTTTTTATCTACAGGAACAGATTATACCAATTGCGGTAGGCCTTGTGATACACAAGCGGTAACAATTAGAGACAGGGTAGGTAGTGAACATATTCTGAAAGCAGACGCAGGATGTAGAAATACAGTATATAACAGCACTGCACAAACTGGAGCAGAATACGTACAACGGTTAATAGGATTGGGTTTACAGCACTTACGGATTGAATTTGTCAATGAAACACGGGAACAGGTACAAAAAACGATACAAAGTTATCAGAAATTACTTAAAGGAGAAATCATTGGTTCGCAACTTTGGAGAGAATTGAAGCTACAAAATCAACTAGGTGTAACTCGTGGTGCATTGAGGATAATGTAGCCAAAATGGGACAAGTAATATTACAATGCTTATAAACCTCGTTCTCTACTTTTTATGTCAAGTTTAATCCCTCAGTGTCAAGAATTATCAGTACAAGTTGAATCTATTCTGCAACTTCTACACCAAGAAACAGCTTTACGTTCTCAAGACATTACACCGGTAAAAATTTCCTTAGATAAAGCCATTTCTCCTAAGTTTGAAATTGTCTTTGCTGGTGCTTTTAGTGCGGGTAAATCAATGTTGATTAATGCACTATTAGAGAGAGAATTATTATATAGTGCAGAAGGACACGCAACGGGTACAGAATGTAAAATTGAATATGCACCAGCAGATTCAGAAAGAGTTGTTTTAACCTTTTTGAGTGAAGCAGAAATTCGAGAACAAGCGGAGTTTTTATGTCAACAATTGGGACTTAATACTGTAGAAAATATCAATAAACAGGATGTAGTTAACTTATTACATCAACGTTGTACAGCAATTATTAAACAAGAAGGGGGAGAGAGTAAATCAGAACGCGCAAAACAAGCAAAAGCGCTGATTTTACTATTAGAAGGATATGTCACTAATAGAGATAGGATTAATACCCATAATAATGCGACATATTCCATGGAACAATTTAATTTTACTAACCTCAAAGAAGCCGCAGGATATGCACGCAGAGGTAGTAATAGCGCGGTTTTAAAACGGATTGAATATTATTGTTATCATCCTCTTTTAGAAGATGGTAACGTCATTATAGACACTCCAGGAATTGATGCACCAGTAGCAAAAGATGCACAATTAACATATCAAAAAATTCAAGATTCAGATACGTCAGCGGTAGTCTGTGTTCTCAAACCTGCGTCAGCGGGAGAAATGACCAAAGAAGAAACCGAATTATTAGAAAGAATGCGGGAAAATGCAGGGATAAGAGACAGAGTTTTTTATATCTTTAACCGCATAGATGAAACTTGGTACAATCCCCCACTCAGAGAAAGATTAGAAGATCTAATTAATAGTCAATTTCGAGATAGTAACAGAGTTTATAAAACCAGTGGTTTATTAGGATTTTACGGAAGTCAACTTAAACAAACAACGCGATTAGATAGATTTGGGTTGGATTCAATTTTTGCAGAAAGCGTCAAAGGTTTAAATGAGAGAGAAGAAACACCACAATTTGTTTACGCTTTTAATGATTATTGTGTTGATGCAGGTAAACTTTCTCCCAGTCAATTTAGAATTTCTATCCATGGTTATGAAACTCCCAATCAAAACTATGTGAGGATTTTAGAAGAACAGGGAACACCATTAATTAACCAACTCATTCAAGATAGTGGAATTGAAGAATTTCGGACTTCAATTACTCGCTATCTCACAGAAGAAAAACGTCCGCAATTATTCAAAAATCTTGCAGACGATTTAGGAGATATTTGTATTAAACTCAAGAAACACTATCAAGATCAACAACGAGAATTAGATAGTCAACCGCGAGAAATCGAAAGCATGAAAGAATATGAGTTGCAAAAATTAAATCAGCAACTCCAACAAATTGGGAGAGATTTTAATCAGCACATTCATGATGAAGTTAACGGATTAATTAATAGTAATTCCGAAGAATTTGAAACAGATTTTCGACAATTACAATCACGCATGATTCGTCGTCTTGATGAATTACTAGATAATTTCTCCGTCGCAGAAGCTTACCGACGTGCGACCTTAAGTCATCCTAGAAACGCAACTGCACCCTTATTAGCTGTTTTAGTAGAGGCTTTTTATTACCTATCAAATCAGTTGGAAGATATTTTAATAGAATCTTGTCAACAAATCATTGCTAATCTATTCCAACAATTAATGGCAAAAATTAGAAAATCAGAATATTACCGTCAATTGTATCGCTTGTTGGGTAATGATGGAGGAATTGAATCACAGGTAAAAGAAATAGAAAAAGTAATTTCTCAAACTTTAGTAAATAGTGCTAGGGTAGAATGCGATCGCTTTGTCAGAGAAAGCCCCAGATTTTATAACGAAGGCACATTTTCTATCTATCAATTTCGCCAAGTATTAGAACAAACTTCCCAAGGTTACGACGCAGAAAGTATAGTTGACGCTGAACCTGCAATTAGACAATTATTAAAGCTAGATTTTGAACCGAAAGTTTCCCATACTATTCGTCAATCTTTCCGTCAAACTATCAACCAAACTATCAAAATTCAGTTATTACCAATGGGAGAAAAACAAGCAGATGAGATATTACAACAATATCCCCAAGCCCGGGCTTATTTAGAGAAAACATTGCAACAAGAAGCTGAGGAAAAGATTGCTAATAATCAACGTTTGTTGAGTCAAGTTGAGGGAAAAATCGCGGAATATAATACAGCAGTTGCGGGAATTAATGGCTGTTTACAAGCGATGCAGTTGTATGAACATTTGTTGCCGATAATTGGGGAGGAAGAGGTATAATGTTTTGGGTGAATGCAGGGTTTTTCTGTGTTCACCTAATTTTGTTTTTTAACGAACCACAGAGGCGCAGAGGACACAGAGGAAGAAAGAAATGGAAGATAATTTTGAAATGATAAGTTCTGAACAAAGTGATGTTGTGATTGATTTTGATGGTTGTATTTTAAAAGCCAGTCAATTAGATTTAGCTTTGTCAAAAGTAATCTTAGATAAGGGGAAATTAGACCATTTAAATCATGAACTAAAATCTATAAATAGTCGTGTTTTACCATCTGTTAAAAATCCTGATGATTGGATAAATGATGGTGTTGATTGTCAAATTTTAAAACCGAGTAAAAATTGGCAAAAAGGGAAATTAAGAATGAAAGTTTCTTTGGAATTTTGTCCTGACGAACCAAAATCACCCCTTGACGAATTCCGAGGCAGATAAATAAATGAAGCTACATCATAAATAAATTAGTCCACACAGATAGAATTTGTTTGTGTGGATGCGATTGTACTTAATTGTCAGAATCAGGATTTTCTAAAAAGTTAATTTATTTTAAGATTGATAATTGATGATATACTTATTGGTATGATTAGCGAAGATAGTGAAAGATAAGAATTTTATTTTAAAAATATCAAATCAAGAAATCCCAAAAAATAAACACCAAATCACATCCTGTACATCCTCAAATCCTGGATATCCTGATTCAGACAAAATATCAAATCAAGAAATCCCAAAAAATAAACACCAAATCACATCCTGTACATCCTCAAATCCTGGATATCCTGATTCAGACAAAATTTCAATCTATGAACAAAACCCCACGCATTCCCATACCCCCAGAAGTCAGAAACTACGTTTTTCAAAGAGATAAATATCAATGTCAAAGCTGTGGTAAAATCTCCCAAGAAACTCAACTCAGCATTGATCATATTATCCCCTTATCTCGTGGAGGAAAAAACGATATTAGTAACTTACAAACACTCTGCTTAACCTGCAACCAACACAAAACAGATAAAATTGATAACCGTTTTCGACGACATTTTGACACCTAGCTCTTACCTCTGTGTTCTCTGTGCCTCCGTGGTTAGATAAATACCCTCAAACCATTTAGTTATCCCGTCAGCCAAAGTACTCGCCATTTTCCGCTGTGCTTGGGGATTCACTATCTCCTCAAATTCATAGGGATTACTCATAAAACCCAATTCCAATAATACCGCCGGTGCAGCACTAGGACGAGTCAGGGCTAAATTCTTCCAAAATACACCATAGTTAGGTTTACGGAGATTTGTAACTACGTAATTTTGTAAAAATACTGCCAGGCTATGAGATTGAGAATGATACCAAAAAGTTCCAAATCCTTTCGTGTTTTCCGCATCCCCATTATCCGGTAAAGAGTTATGATGGATAGATAGAGCGATCGCGGGTTCTTGTGTATTAATAATTACTTGACGTTCCACCAAGGACACATCTCGGTCATCTTCCCTCGTCATTACCACTTTAGCGCCCCGCTTCACCAATTCATCCCGCAGCAATTTAGAAACAATCAAATTCACATCTTTTTCTAGATACCCAGTTGGTCCACTAGCACCAGATTCTTTACCACCATGGCCAGGATCAAGTACAATCTTGATATTAGACAAAGGTAAACGTTTACTCTTGTTCAGACGGGGTGAATGACGTAAAGTTAAAACCAGAGTTGTATTCTCATATTTCAGCTTATAGCCCCACTGTTGGAACTTTTTGAGGTTAAAAGTATATTTGACCTGTTTAGGGCTTACCTGTTGCCAATCTAGGCGAGAAATCAGGGGGTCATCATCTAGGCGAATTGTATCTGTTTGGGCAGTAGTATTGTAAAGAGTGAGAGTGAAAGCGTTATTTCCCTGTTCCACACTCACCGGTACAGCAGTTTCTAAGGGGAAACGAATCTCCGTAGCTGTACTTAGTCGCCGATAACCAACGCTCCGAATCACTGTTTGTGGTTCAACCGCACCTGTTATAATTCTAGTCTCTTTGCTATTAATCCAAGCACCATAGTCTAAACGCAGCCATTCACCTTCTTTGCCTGTCACTGTCGCCATAGTTCCCTTCGGCAAGGGTGTAAGTCGTGAATAATCCGTACTCGGTCCCGTGCGAGTAACGCCTGATTCTGATGCAATTTCTGCAACTCCTAACTGTGTGGGCGCGAGAATTTCGATTTTACCTAACCCAGTTTGAGTTATTCTTTGATCATCAAGTTGTAAATTAAATTGGGGTTTTCCTAAATCAGCAGCATTTGCGACTGCTGTACAACCTTGGTATTTGGTAAGACTAGAAAGATTAGGCTGATTTAAACCTGTTAAAATACTCGCGTCAGGAGGTAATTGTGTAAATGATGGTTGGGCTAAAAGAGTAATATTTTGATTGACTAGGTTAACCCAGACAGTAGCTTGAGGTGGCGCAATGGCACTAAAACAAATTAATTCCCCTGGTAATCTGGTAATATCAGTAGCAGGAGTCAAAGAATCCTTAGCAAAGCCCAAACCCGCGGGTAACTCAGGTTGAGTAGATACCCTGTTAATTTTAATCTCTCGTTCTTGATTTTGGTAACGGACTTTAAATATATTTTCTCCTAACTGCAAGGGAAAACTAGGGGAAAAATGCCCAGCCTGACTACGTTTAACTAGCTTACCATTAATTAAAACTTGGCCGCCCGGTGGCGCTGTACCGATAAAAAATATTTTTTCTGTACTGGTTTGGTAGTTTGTGGAGGGAAAAACTACTAAAAGTGGTTTTTCTGCTAACGCAACTGAGGAGGCTAATGAAAAGTTAAATAATATTAATCCTAAAAGTTTTTTCATGGACAAATACAAGGGTTTTCAGAATAGGAACTGTGGCAAAATAGGGAAGATGAAATACAACATCAATAATTCACCCCGCATACAAGCTTCTCAAATCGTCTACACAAATTCTCCCTGCGGGAGCAAAATCTATTAAGAGTTACTAGAAATTGAAAATACTATGACTAAGTTTATCTTTGTGACTGGAGGCGTTGTTTCCAGTATTGGTAAGGGCATTGTAGCAGCTAGTTTGGGTCGTTTGCTCAAATCACGTGATTATTCTGTTTCCATTCTCAAACTTGATCCCTATATTAACGTTGATCCGGGCACAATGAGTCCTTTTCAGCATGGAGAAGTTTTTGTTACCCAAGACGGTGCAGAAACGGATTTGGATTTGGGACATTATGAACGGTTTACTGATACTTCAATGTCCCGGCTGAACAGTGTAACTACTGGCTTGATTTATCAGTCAGTTATTAACAGGGAACGCCGAGGAGACTATAATGGCGGCACTGTTCAGGTAATTCCTCACATTACCAATGAGATTAAAGAACGAATCATTAGGGTCGCTAAAGAGACTAATCCCTCTGCAGTAATTACAGAAATTGGTGGGACTGTGGGCGATATTGAATCGCTACCATTTTTAGAAGCAATTCGTCAACTGCGAAAAGAGGTAGGAAAACGAAATGTACTATATATGCACGTTACCTTATTGCCCTGGATTGCAGCAGCAGGAGAAATGAAAACTAAGCCTACTCAGCATTCTGTGAAGGAACTTAGATCCATTGGCATTCAACCAGATATTCTAGTATGTCGCAGCGATCGCCCCATTCCTGTGGGTTTGAAACAAAAGTTATCAGAATTTTGTGATGTAGCTGTAGAATGTGTTATTACTAGCCCAGATGCCCGCAGTATCTATGAAGTCCCAGTCATTTTAGAACGGGAAGGACTCGCGGAACAAGTCCTCAATTTGCTGCAAATGGAACAACGTCAACCCAACATGAGCCAATGGGAAATGATGGTAGAAAGGATGTATAATCCTAAATACAGCGTCGAAATTGCCATAGTTGGTAAATACGTGCGGTTAAGTGATGCCTATCTTTCCGTAGTTGAATCTTTACGTCATGCGGCTATTGCCACTCACAGCGATTTGCGGTTACGATGGGTAAATTCCGAAGCTCTCGAAACTGAACCCGCCGAAAACTATTTATCCGGTGTAGATGGTATTATTGTTCCTGGCGGTTTTGGTAGTCGCGGCATAGACGGGAAAATTGCAGCCATTAAATACGCCCGCACCCGGCAAATTCCCTTTTTAGGTTTATGCTTAGGAATGCAGTGTTCTGTTATTGAATGGGCTAGAAATGTTGAAGGTTTATCCCATGCCGACAGTGCTGAATTTAATCCGTACACTGAAGATCCGGTTATTAATCTATTACCGGAACAACAAGACGTAGTAGATTTAGGCGGAACAATGCGATTAGGACTTTATCCTTGTCGAATACTTCCTAATACCCTGGCTTTTCAACTTTATCAAGAAGAAGTCATTTATGAGCGCCACCGTCATCGTTATGAGTTTAACAATATTTACCGAAACCAGTTATTAGATTCTGGTTATTTGGTAAGTGGTACATCTCCTGATGGTAGACTAGTAGAAATCGTTGAATATTCTCAACACCCTTTCTTTATCGCTTGTCAATTTCACCCCGAATTTCAATCTCGCCCTAATGCACCTCACCCTTTATTTAAAGGATTTATTACCGCTGCTATTGCTCAAAGCCGTCCTCTCACTACCGCAACCAAAACAGTAGAAGTATCTTAATTTCCTATGTTAATGCTAATTTAGCAGCGCCGACCATTCCCGCTGTATTTCCTAATTCTGCTCGTAGAATTTGTAACCCTACGCGGGAAGTTGGTAAAACTCTTTTTTCAATTTCTGCTGTTAGTGACGGTAAGAAAAACTCAAAACTCGCGCTCACACCACCACCAATAATAATTGCCTGGGGTGTCAGCACATAGAGTAAACTTGTTAAACCTATTCCTAAATCTTTACCATATTCTCGCCAAAAAGTCAAGGCTTCTGGATCTCCAATTTGGGCAAGTGCGCCTAATTCCGCTGGCTCTTTGCCTGTACGACGACGGATAGCAGCAATGGAAGTATATTGTTCTAAAGAACCTTGATTGCCACTATTACACATTGGTCCGTCAGAATTTAGGGTAATTAAACCTAATTCTGCTGCTGCACCTTGATGTCCCACAAATAATTTACCATCTAGAATAATTGCTCCACCAACGCCGGTTCCCAAAGTCAGTAAAATCAAATTGGGGAAATTTCGGCCAGCACCTAACCAAGCTTCTCCTAAACCAGCACAGTTAGCATCATTTGCCAGAATTGTTGGTTGACCAGTTTTAGCCTCTAACCAATCTGCTAAAGGTACATTGTCCCATCCTACCAGATTAATGGCAACTTTTGCAACTCTTCCCATAGCATCAGTAGGTCCAGGAGTACCTAAACCAATGGCAATAGTTTCATGATTGGGGTCAATTTGTGATATTGCATCTACTATTGCAGATAATACAGCCTCTGGTGTTGCAGGTTGGGGAGTATCTACAGATAAAGACTGTAAACAATTACCATCTGCTGTAAACCGTCCCAACTTAATCGCAGTTCCCCCTAAATCAATACCAATTACTTGTTTTGTCATTAGTTAGTTGTTCGTTGTTCGTTGTCTATTATCGATTTATACTTCTATTGATTTTTCCTAATAACTTGCACATTTGCAATTGGGTATGAATTATTATGTGCTTGTTGCCAATTAATAATTGGTGCACCCTTTAAAATACCCGATAAAGCTACAGAAACCATAAACCCACCAGTAGCAGCCGCAATTAAAGTAATGTTATCTTTCACACAACTCCCTCAATAATAATTACATTTTTGTTAGTTGACCACTGACCACTAACTATCGCCTATTTTCTCTTCTCAAACGAGGATTGACAAATTCATTCAACCCTTCACCAAGTAGTGATAACCCTACCACTAAAGTTGTCATTGCTAAACCAGGAAACAGAGTAGTCCACCAAATGCCTGTAGGTAGTGCTTCCAGGGCTTGTTTTAAATCATATCCCCATTCCGGGACTTCTTCCGGTAATCCTAACCCTAAAAATCCTAAACCGCCCAAAACCAAGATAGCATCTGCAGCATTCAGGGTAAAAAGAACAGGGACACTTTGAATAACATTGAAAAATAGATACCGTGATAAAACAACCCAGGTAGAAGCACCCATAGCTTGTGCAGCTTCTATATATACTTCAGTTTTGACGCTGACGGTGTGATTACGGACAACCCGATAATATTGGGGAATATAGGCTATACTAATAGCGATCGCTGCATTTAAGATACCTCTACCGACGACAAAAGCCAACGTTACCGACAGTAGTAATCCTGGTAAAGTATAAATACTATCCATTAGAAATAATAAAGCTTTATCTAATTTTCCCCCTAAATAACCGCTTACCATGCCTAAAGGCACACCAATAATCATACTCAATGATGTCGCTAAAGTCACAACTTGCAGCGCGGCCTGGACACCAAACACACTGCGAGAAAAGACATCATAACCTAAACGACTTGTTCCAAACCAGTGTTGAGCCGAAGGTGCTTGGTGAATAGGGTTAGAAAGAAATTCTTTCGGGTTTTGCAACCAACCCCAACCTTGGAAAACAGGAGCAAAAAAGGCTAAAAAGATAAAAAATAGAGTCATACCCAGACCAATCTGCATTAATCGCTGAGATAGGCTAGGATTTTCCGTAAATTTCCAAAAATTTGGTACTTGCTTTTTTATAATCGTCATTTAAACACCGGCTGGAAAAATTCGACTAGTTGTCAATTGGATAAATTTATCACTCAACCTAACATGAGCTACAAAAAATAGACAGGGTTTTATTTATAGATAGCATTTATTTTTTTCGTTCTGTGATGATAGAAAACTAGAGATATTTGGGAATAGTTCAGATTAGAGTGCATATCTGTCCTAATTTTCCATTAATTGTTGAAAATAATATGAACAGCCATTTCAGAAAGCAATTTCTAGAATATTGTTTAGCACAAAAGCCAGATAATGGGGGATTTACACTGATTGAACTACTTATAGTAATCATCATAGTGGGTATATTGTCTGCTATAGCTTTACCCTCATTTATTCAACAATCCTCTAAAGCTAAACAGGTAGAAGCTAAACTATTTGTTGGCTCCATGAACCGCGCTCAACAGGTTTACTATTTAGAAAATACCACCTTTACCAATGCTGTTGATAACTTAGGTATTGGTATTAAATCACAAACCGATAATTACGAATACAACATCAGTATGTCCAGCAGCACAATAGCTACGAATAACGGTATCTCTAAAAAAGGGTCTTTAAAATCCTACGTAGGAGTTACTTTTTTAAAAACCTTAATCAGCGATAATACTGACTATGTGGCTATAAGTATTTTATGCGAAAGTCCTGCTATTGGTGAAGGTACTCAGCAAACAATGGCTTTAAATCAGTGTCCTAGCAATTGGATACCGTTACAAAAATAACATAAAACCACTATAACACCCCTAAATTAACTCTGAAAACCAAGGCCTCTGATTTTTTCCAGAAGTCGAGGACTTAACCATTGCATAGAAAAAATATAATCACACCAAAATTCTATACAAATAAGCTTTTTTAGCCTTTTTATCTGTCTAGGGAAAAAATATTCTTTAGTGAAATGACATGAAAAGGCTCAAATCTGGGTAACTTATCTACATAAACAAAAGAAGCAAACAACACTAACCCTGTAGGGAAAACTCCTATGAAAACTGAATTGAAAGCAAAATTTTTGCAACACCTTGTCGGTAAAAAGAAAGATGATCAAGGTTTTACCCTGATTGAATTGTTAGTTGTGATCATCATCATCGGTATTTTGTCTGCTATTGCCCTTCCCTCCTTCTTGAACCAAGCTAAAAAAGCTAGACAATCTGAGGCTAAGACCTATGTTGGTTCTCTGAACAGAGGTCAGCAAGCTTTCTACACAGAAAATGATGCTTTTACTAGTAGTATTGATGCTCTGGGTGTCGGTGTTGCCACTCAGACTGCCAATTACACATACATAGCGGTTGCCGGCACTGGTACTGGAACCACTCTTTTCGCTGCTAACTTCTCTTCTTCCGCAAATGGTGGCAGTGGACTGAAAAACTACGGTGGTGTTGTTTCTTTAAGAACTGCTGGAGCTAACTCCGAGGTAACAAGTCTAGCATTTATGTGTGAAACTAATAACGTGGATACAGTTGGATCTGCTGCCGTTGATATAGCTGCTACAAGTACATCTTGTGCGGACGGTGGTAAAGCAATTAAGTAATTCTGGAATTGTTATTCTTGGCAATGATGAGTAAGATTAGATAATTAACCTTCTATGTAAGACCTAGAGGGTTTAAGCTTTGTCAACCATTGTCCTATCTCTAGGGAAAAATATTTTTGGTGAGGTGATATGAAAATGCTTAGAACTGGGTAAGTTATTTACATAAACAAAAGAAGCAAACAACACTAACCCTGAAAGGAAAACTCCTATGAAAACTGAATTGAAAGCAAAATTTTTGCAACACCTTGTCGGTAAAAAGAAAGATGATCAAGGTTTTACCCTGATTGAATTGTTAGTTGTGATCATCATCATCGGTATTTTGTCTGCTATTGCCCTTCCCTCCTTTTTGAACCAAGCTAAGAAAGCTAGACAATCTGAGGCTAGGACCTATGTTGGTTCCATGAACAGAGGTCAGCAAGCTTTCTACACAGAAAATGACTCTTTTACTAGTAGTGTTGATGCTCTGGGTGTTGGTATTGTTACTCAGACTGCAAATTACCTATATCTAGCGATTGCCGGCAATGGTGGTAGTGGAACCCAGCTTTTCGCTGCTAACTTCTCTAACTCCGCAAATGCTGGCAGTGGACTGAAAAACTACGGTGGTGTTGTTACTTTAAGAACTGGAACTAACTCCGAGGTAACAAGCCAATCATTTATGTGTGAAACTAATAACTTGGATGTATCTGGAACTAATGCTGTTAGTACAACTGCTACAAGTACATCTTGTGCTCCGGGTGGTAAAGCAATTAAGTAATTCTTGAGTTGTTCTTGGCAATTAAGAGTAAGATTAGATAATTAGCCTTCTATGTAAGACATGGAGGGTTAATGTCTTTATTGAGAAGTAATATATATAGCAGTTTCCATGGTCAAGAAATACACCCCCCGCTGTGGCACACCTTCCTATAAGCTTTGGGGAGGGTTGGGGAGGGATAATTCTGTATCTCACCAGAAAGGGAAAGGCTGTATATGGAGTATATAGGTAAAAATTAGATGATTGAAGCTAACTGGCAGGAACAGGCACAGGAGTATCTGATTAATGAAGATTATAGTGTGGCAGCAAAACTGTATAGGGAAGCAATAGAAAGAGAACCTGATATTAAAAGTTATTACTGGTATTTAGGATTACTGTTATTATTACAAGGTCAGGAAACGGAGGCACAAGTAACTTGGTTTACTGCATTATCAGAAGTAGCTCCGGCAGATTTTGATACCAAAGAATTATTAGAGGTTTTAAACACAGAAGCGGAGCGTCGTATCGCAATTGAGGACTATCATCTTGCTTGGGCAATTCGTCAGCATATCAGAGAAATTGCCCCTGAAAATATTAATAATTTGTTGGAATTGGTGGTAATTGTGATTCAATTACCGACCTTTGAGGATGATTGTCCAGAGTTGTTAAAATCTATCAGTGATTCCTTATCTATGACAATAGATGATTGTGATCTGAATTTGTTATTAGATGTTATTAATAAATTGTTAATTTATGCAAGCACAGAAAAATCAGAATTTAATTCAATTGTTGATTTTGTAAAAATTTGTCTACAGAATTATCCAGATAGTTTAATAAAGACAATTATTACATCTATCATGGTTCAATGTATCAAAGTATCAGCCTTTTATAAAAGACCAGACTTAGCATCAAAATTTGCAGAACTTTGTTTAGAGAGAATTCCTAAGAATTATCATCTTGAACATAGAGAAGTTTTAATAGCAACATCATATATGTATCAAAACTGTGGACAATATGATAAAGGAATAGAATCAGGTAAATTATGTTATGAATTATCAGATAATTTAGTAGAAAAAATTTGTGCTAACCAGGTTGTTCTGCGAGGATTAATGACTTCTGGTAGTTATTGGCAAGAAGCTAATGATTGCTTGCAAGAGCAGATTATATTAGCTGGGAAGTTAGTAGAAACCCAACCTGATATTGATCATATAGTAGATCTAACTAGATTGTCTCAAGCGTTGTTTTTCCTTCCGTATTTTGAAGATAAACCAGAAAGAAACCACATACTTAAAAATCAGATTTCTAGTTTTTGCCAATCTCAATTTATTCAAAAGGAAGTAGAAATTGCAGAAAGGAATTCTAAAAACATAAATATAAGAAGACAAAATTTAAACGGAAATAAACAAGTATTTAATATTGGTTATATTTCCCATTGTTTTAAGAAACATTCTGTTGGTTGGTTATGCCGTTGGCTGTTTAAATATCATAATCCAGAAAGATTTAAAATCTCTTGTTATTCTCTTGACGAGTCTGAAAGACTGGAAATGTTTACCGAAAATAATTTTGTTAGGAACTCATATAACTTTTACAAGTTTGGACTTCATCAAAATGATAAAGTTTGGGAGCAAGTCCAAGGGGATGAAATTGATATTTTAGTTGATTTAGATAGTTTAACTTCGGATATTATTTGTGAATTGATGTCAATTAAATCTGCACCGATACAGGTAACATGGTTAGGGTGGGATAGTTCAGGATTACCATCAATTGACTATTTTATAGCTGATCCTTATGTGCTACCAGAATCAGCACAGAATTATTATAGTGAGACAATTTGGAGATTACCGCAAACTTATATTGCTGTTGATGGTTTTGAGGTAGATGTACCTGATTTACGAAGGGAGGATTTAGATATTCCCAGTGATGCGATTATTTATTTCATGACCCAAAAGGGGTACAAAAGGCATCTACCTCATTTAAAATTACAAATGAGAATTATCAAAGAAGTACCTAATAGCTATCTTTTGATCAAAGGGGATGCTGATCCAAAAACGACCAAGTTATTTTTTGAAAAAATTGCAGAGGAAGAGGGTGTAGATTTTGAGCGGATTAGGTTTTTACCCCATGTCCTTAGCGAAGCCGTCCACCGTGCTAATTTACAGATTGCTGATGTGGTTCTTGATACTTATCCCTATAATGGAGCAACGACAACTTTAGAAACTCTATGGATGGGTGTTCCTTTAGTTACAAGAGTGGGTGAACAATTTTCGGCTCGCAATAGCTACGGTATGATGATGAATGCAGGGATTACAGAGGGTATTGCTTGGAGTGAGGATGAGTATGTTGAGTGGGGTGTGCGTTTAGGTAAGGATGAAAAATTAAGACAGGAAATATCGTGGAAGTTACGACAGTCAAGACATACAGCACCCCTATGGAATGCCAAAAAGTTTACCCGGGAGATGGAAACAGCTTATGAGCAAATGTGGCAGAGATATGTTGATAGTTGAGGTTAGTAATCAGCAAAATCCCCGACTTCCTGGGGTGATTTTTCTATAGGTACATAAATTAATCTTAGGAGTCGGGAATATACAGCGGTTTCCGCTCTGATTACTTAAACTTTTGTGGTGGGGGTATCTTTCCCGCTAGATATGTACCTCATAACACCAGGAAGGGCTGTATTTTAGGTATTACTTGTATAAGCCTTAATTCCATGTAGTAATAAACCTAGTCCCCATCCTAATATAGGATAAATTGCCCAGAAATATCCAGGACTGACTAGCAAGTTTAACAGCACTAAAAAACCATTAATTGCTAGAAAAACAAATAGGTGTGATTTGAATCCTTTGCGTTGTTGACCATGGGATATTTGCTCTTTTTTCACTGCTAAATTATTTTTTATCCACTCTTGTTCTGCAACTTGTAGCGACTCTGAAGAAACACCTAACTCTGAAGCTATTTCTATTATTTGTTCCCTTGTGTATTCTCCCTGTTGCTTCCTTTTAAAAGCTACTTCGAGAATTTGCTGCATTTCCTCTGAGTTGTAAGTCATTATCAATACCTAAAATGGTAAAAAATACTTTGGAGATTGATTTTTGGATTTGAAATGGTAAGTACCTGGACAGAATTAATTACATTTTCTATGCTTATGAACTGAGGATATTGTCAAGTCTATATCTATGGGTCTAAAACTTTTCCAAATTCCTCTTAGAAAGACATTTTACATTTTAAAAATAATTGATGTCGTAATTGATGGTACAAATTTAGTATTAAGTAGCATCAAATACCATATTTTCTATTGAATACTTTTAGCTATTTTTACAGCACTTCCCGGTGTTGTAAGAGTTTGATGATTTAACTTTATAACTCATAAGAGCGGAAACCGCTGTATTAATGCCAGGAACGAGACTTGAACTCGTGACACGAGGATTTTCAGTCCTCTGCTCTACCAACTGAGCTATCCCGGCGTGGGGCTTTCTGCTTACCACCGCAACTTAATCTAACATAAGAAAAAAGATGAGTCAAGGGGTTATGCAAAAAAATTTTCATTTAACCTTCAGGGTCAATTTTACCCAACTAAACACGGTCACAAATACCAAAAATTGAACAAAAACAATACTGGGACCTGAAGCTAGGTTAAACAAACCAGAAATCATCATTCCCCCAATACTACTACTGAAACCGACAACCACCGATAGAATCAAAAAGCGGCTGAAATGGTGACTCATGAGTTTGGCTGTAGCGGCCGGAATTACTAAAAACGCATTCACCAATAAAACACCGACGGCTTTAATCGCTACAGCTACAGCCAGAGAAAGCAAAACAACGAATACATAACGATATAATTGTACAGGTATGCCTTGCACTTGAGCAACATCGGGATTAAGAGTTAATAATATCTGTTGTGGTAAAGTTGATAATAAAAAAACGCTACTACCCACAAGTACCAACAGGGTCAAAATTAAATCTGTGTTATCTATGGCTAAAATGTCGCCAAATAGTACCCCCATTAAGTTACCGCGATATCCTTTAATAAAACTGGTGAGAATTACACCGATTGCTAATGCCCCAGATAGAACTATACTGAGAACACTATCACTAGCTAAATCAGTTTTATCAATTAGGTAAAGAACGACAACCCCAAAAATTAAAGTAAAAGGCAATAACATCCAAGTAGGATTAATGTTAAGTAACACGCCTAAAGCCACACCTACTAGGGCTGCATGACCCACTGCATGGCTAAAAAAAGATAACTGACGTAAGGTTACAAAACAGCCCAACAAGCCGCCTAATATGCCCATTAATACAGCCCCCATAATAGCCCGCTGCATAAAAGGAAATTGCAATAAATTCACCAAGTCATGATAATTAATGGTCATATTAGAAACAATGAATTGGGAAATTTAACCTTTTTAATCTTGATTTTTCGCGCCTTTGCGTGAGATAGATTCATTTAATGATGATGTTCATAACGACTAAAACCAGGACCATAAGTAGCCAGCAGATTCTGCGGAGAAAGGGCTATTTCTGGTTTACCGGTGCAGACAAGGGTTTGATTCAGACAGATGACGCGATCGCAATGACGGCTTACCATATTAATATCATGGGAAACTTGTAACACTGTCCAGTTCTCTTCTCGTTTTAATTCGTTTAACAAAGCATAAAAATCCGTTGTTCCTTGGACATCTACCCCAGCAAAGGCTTCATCTAATACTAACAATTTTCTCGGTCTTACTAAACAATAGGCTAATAATACCCGTTTAAGTTGACCACCGCTAAGAGTGCCAATAGCCTGATTTCGCAAGCGATAAGCGTCAGTACGTTGTAAAGCTGTGGTGACTGCTACTGACATTTCCCGTTTATTTTGCCAAAAATTGCCGAAAAATGAATGTTTTTTATTACCTATTCCCAAAGCGACTAATTCACTGACGGAAATGGGAAAACTGCGATCAAAAATAAAGTTTTGTGGCATATAACCCAACTGATTCCGCAAACTTCCTAATCTGGAAATTGGCCGACCAAAAACTTCAATTGTTCCCCCATTTCGCGGAATTAAATCTAAAATGGCTTTGATTAAGGTACTTTTTCCCGCACCGTTGGGACCAACTATGGCTGTATCTGTTCCTGCTAATAATTCAAAGGAAACATCTCGCACTGCTAGATAGTTGCTTTGGTAGACTGTTAATCCAAGAACTTTTAATATTGGTAATGTCAATTCTACTTGTTTTTCAATCATAAATGTGAAGATTTGAGATGCCAATAATTTATCATGATCAATGGAAATTTTCCTGTTACTTGCACCCAGAAACTAAACTTTCCAAATTAGTTTTCATTGTCTGAAAATAATACTGGGGATTGGTATCACCGCTTTCTAAAGAATCTAAGGTCTGCACTTTTATCCCCAAGTCCTGGGAAATACTGGTCAGTAATTTGTTGTCTAACCCTGGTTCACTAAATAAGGCTTTAACTTTGTATTTTTTGACTGTATTCACCACTTTTTGGATATCGGTTGGAGAAAGTTGCTTTTCAGGAATTTCTACTACTGCTAATTGTTTAATATTATAACGTTTGGCTAAATAGGGAAAAGCATCATGGAAGGTGATAAAGGTACAGTTTGGTGTTTGTTTAATCTTCTGCTGAAATTCATCATTTAACTTATCTAGTTGTTGAATATATGCCGCTGCATTACTTTGATAATTGGCTTTATTTCCTGGGTCTGCAGTAATTAAACCATCTCTAATATTGATGATTTGCTGTTTTGCTAATACTGGATCTAACCAAACATGAGGATTGCCAAATTCATGTTTGTGGTCATGTTCTCCTATTACTATTTTATCATTGGCGGAACTTTTATTAATAGCTTGAATACCTTTACTGGCATCAATTTCTATTAATTGATAATTTCCGGCATTTTTAATTGTATCTGTTAAAAACTCTTCTAAGCCTAAACCATTTTTGACTAATACCCTTGCTGTAGCAATCGCTCTTACATTTGCTGGTGTTCCTTGATATTCGTGTACATCCGTACCAGGCTTAACTAAAATATCTACATCTGCTACATCCTTAGCTACCGCTTTAGTAAACAAATAAACTGGTAAAAACGTTGTAACTACTTTGATCTTTGGTAATTTCTGATTGGGAGTTTGCTCCGTTTTTATACTTTTATTACCGCTATTATTATTACATCCATAAACTGCCGACAATATTATTAAGGTCATCAAAAGTAGGGATTTTCTGGTTTTTTTATCCATTTTCATTTATTTAAGGCCTTTTATGATTTGAGGTTGACTATAAAACTTGACTGTGACCATATTACCATAATGAGATTCATTCTCATACAATTTGACAAAAAAATATTAATGTATTGAGAATTACAAACTTTTTTGGAATTTCAGGTAATACTGCTATATACTAATATTTTTCCAAGTCATAAAGATTTCTTAACCTTTGTTGGTTAGAAGCCTACTTGGAACTGCTAATTAGTATATTAAAAATACTTGTTAGTCGTTGCAATGCGTTTAAATCAAGTATGACATGATTAACTTCAAAAATGGGTGTGAAGAGAAATGCAAAAATTAGCAGCATATTTACTTACTAGTCCTGCGGTAATTATTTCCATGCTATACATGGGTTCTGCTGTACGGGCAGAAATAGCGCCAACAGTAAACGAGCTACAACTTAATAATAGTCAAGAAGAGGTAATGGCTCAAACTACCTCCGTGTCTCAATTCTCCGATGTCCAACCTCGTGATTGGGCGTTTAAAGCGTTACAATCATTGATAGAGCGCTATGGATGTATAAATGGTTTTCCTGATAACACTTTTCGTGGTAATAGAGTATTAACAAGATATGAATTTGCGGCCGCTTTAAACGCTTGTTTAGATCGAGTTAATGAATTAATTGCTACAACTACTAATGATGTAGCATCCAAGCAAGATATAGCAACAATCCAAAAGTTGCAAAACGACTTTTCTCCAGAACTAGCAACCTTAAGAGGGCGTGTAAACACCTTAGAAGCTAAAACCGCTGAATTAGAAGCTAATCAATTTTCAACTACCACCAAGTTACAAGGACAAGTTGTAGCAGTTGTTAGTGGTATTGTGAAGGGCAAAACAGTCGCTGGTGCGGACATTACTGATAAAAATACGACCTTAGCTGCAAGAACCAGAGTAGAGTTTGTCAGTAGCTTTACAGGACGAGATACACTGCTTACGAGGCTAGAAAGCAATAATATCAAGAGTCCCAATATCAATACTCCAGAAGGAAACTTGTTTTTTGCTAATAGTGTTCCCAGTAATAATGTTGGTATAGGAACTTTGTCCTATGCCTTTCCTGTTAGCAAAAATACTCAAGTAAAACTAATTGCTACTGGAGGCGCTGCAGATGATCTTACCAATACAGTTAACATTTTAGATGGTGATGCTGCCTTTGGTGCTTTGTCAACTTTTGGGACAAGAAACCCAATTTATGGACAACTAAATGGTGCGGGACTGGCAGTTAATCATCAGTTTGGTGATAAGTTAGCCCTTAGTTTAGGCTATTTGAGTCCTACAGCTAATGACCCTACGGTTAGAAATGGTTTGTTTAATGGTTCTTACGGTGCTTTAGCGCAGTTAACTGTGAAGCCAAGGAATAATATTTCTCTTGGTTTAACTTACATCAACTCCTATAACCAACAACTAATCACAGGTAGTAAGAACGCTACAATTAATATCAATATCCTCGGTAACAATTTTTCTACCAATTCCTACGGTGTACAAGCATCTTTAGGAATTAGCAAGAACTTTGTTCTCGGTGGTTGGGCCGGTTATACCAATAGTCAAGTTTTAACAGGTTCAAAAGGAAAGTTTGACACTCAGAACTATGCTATTACCCTGGCTTTACCTGACTTGGGTAAAAAAGGTAACTTAGCTGGTCTGATAGTTGGTATGGAACCAAAAGTCACAAGTTCTAGTGCGAATGGTGCTGGAGTTGCGAAAGACCCAAATACCTCCTATCACATTGAGGGATTTTATCAATATAAACTTAGCGACAATATCACCATTACTCCTGCTGTAATTTGGTTAACAGCCCCAGATCACAATAAGGATAGTGGTAATGTAGTGATTGGTGCTCTGAGAACTACTTTCAGTTTCTAAGCTATCACGCCAACAAAAAGACCAACCCCTCCCACAGGGTTGGTCTATAAAAAAACGTTGTTTGCGTTGTCTTCTCAGTAGAGTTAAAACCAAATTGCACGTTCCCAAAATTCAACGGGCAACTTTTCTTAACAAGATTGTAACAGCCAGTACAATCTTTTCATGAAAATATATCAAAAAATATCTGTCTTTCGATGAGTAAGTTTTCTATTCAAGGAAGGATAAGGGAACAGGGAACAGGGAAAAAATAACAACTGACAACCGACTAATGACCAATGACCAATTGTGGTTTTCCCCAAATAATTGTTTCTTGCTTATAAACTACAAGTCCTGGTTTCGCGCCTTTAGGTTTATAGACGTGCTTGAGTTGGGTATAAACAACGGGTACTTGATCACTTTGACGAGCGCGACTGAAATAAGCGGCTAAATTAGCAGTAAATTGTAAATCAGTTTCTTCCGCCACTGTACCCGGTTCTAGACGCAAAAGCACATGACTCCCCGGAATTTCTTGGGCGTGAAACCATAGATCATAGTCTCCAGCGATACGGAATGTCAATTGGTCATTTTGAACATTATTCCGGCCAATAAGGACTTCAAAGCCACCAGGACTGCGGTAACGATGAAAATTAGTACCGGGGGTATCGTTGCTGCTACGGCTGCGGTATTCGAGGTCTTCTAAGTATTTTTGCCCGATTAGTTCGTCACGGATTTCTTCTAAAGCCTGTAAATCTTCTAGATTTTGGTAGTTATCTATTTGAGAAATTGCCGCTTCTACTTGTTCAATATAATTAAGTTCTGCTTGAACTGCAAATAATAGCGGTTCAACAGCCCCACGGGCACGTTTTAACTTTTGATTCTGTTTGTAAAGCTTTTGGGCATTTTGAACAGCGTTTTTATCCGGTAAGAGAGCAATTAATATAGGCTTTTCTGTTTCAAAATCTGGTAATATTATATTCTGCATTCCCGGTTGCCATTGATGCAGATTTGCCATTAATAAATCGGCTTTTTGCCGATATTCTTCCGCTTGGTCTGATTGTTGCAAGCGATCGCTAAATGTTTTTGATTTAATACGTAATTTAGCCAAAATATTCGCTAATTTCTGATTTAACTGATGACGTAATTGTAAAAATAATTGTTGATTTAGATGATCAGAATAATAATGGTAAAGTAACTCTTGAATACTGTTTGTAGGTTCGATTGCACACCAACCCATAACTGTATATCCTGTTTTTGTCCAAGCAGGTTTAAATTTATTTAAATCTAAAGCTTGTAACCATTCTTGCCAACATTCAAATAAATTTTGCCAATCTTTAGGGGTTAATACGTCCGTGTGAGTATCGGGTAAAATCTTAGCAGTTAGTAACATTGTATCTAACAAAGCCGAACTTAAACCACTGTAACTTTTGAGTAATTGGCGCTTAATTTCCCCTGGTACTAAACTTACTCGTTCTTGCCAACGTTCTAAAGATTCGGTTAAATTGGGGGTTTTTCCCGTCAATTTCGGCGGTTTTTCGTAATTTTGTCCCGTTTGAATGGGACGCACACTAGATTGTTGTTGACTAACCTGATGGGCAGCAGTGATAATTTCATTACTAGCATCAGTTAAAATCACATTGCTATATTTACCCATAATTTCAGCATAGATGTGATAAAGCGCACTTTCTCCTGGACGAGGGGCAAATTGTAAATCAATTACCCGTTCCCACGGAGAAATAGCCTCAATTCCTACTAAGGCCAACCCACCTAATTGATGTCTTAACTGTTGACTAAATGTAAAAGTATCTGGGGATCGTGGTGGTGGTTCACTTATACAAATATGAGCGGCTTGAGGATGCCAAGAAATATCTAACCAACCCCGTTGTTTTAAGGTTCGTAAAGCAATAGCGACGGTAAAGCGATCGCGCTGATATACTTGTTCTATGCGTGCAGGTAGCCAGTTAGTGCGAATTTCGCTACAAGCAGCGGTTAAAGCTGTAAAATCAAGGGGTTGCAAAACAATTAATCTCTTTTATAATTCAAGTGTGTTAATTTTAAGAGCTAATTATACTAATTATATAAATCATTTTTATCTAATTCTCTATGAATATTCATAACGTAATTATACAACCCCCAAATTATAAATATTCTAGGGATGTTTGTCAAGACTAGCCATAAATGGCCATTTTCTTTTAAAACATCCTTTAACAAACATCAGTTATCCTAGTATCAGCAGTTATGTATCCATAAAAGCGTTTATTGCCATGGTGAAGGGATAGGTATAATAGAAATCACCTTTTCTGCCATCAGTCTGACGGCAGTTTTCCCACAATTAGGGCATTCTAACTCTAAATATTGTGAAGTTGATACATCTACTTGGGATAATATTCCTTGCTTGCAGTGCCAACATTCACAAATTACCCTGCATACTGGTTCGTTGCAGTCAAGAATCTTAACGTGCTGAAAATTTTGAGATTCGCTGTCTGGTTTCCTGGGTTTAGGGAATTTTTTGATTTCTTGAACTTCCATCATTTTACCGTCTAACTGCAACTATCTTTAGAGCTTACTTGATGCTTTCCTATCTTACAACTATGCACGAATAGTCAGTTCTTCGTTGTCCGTTGTCCATTGTCCGTTGTCTGTTGAAAATTCTCCTTGCTTCCTATTTACTAATTAATGCGGGTTCTCTGACAGAGGGTTGCAACAGTTGGGTATATAGCTCGTCTAGCTGACTAGCTACACCATACCAGCTAAATTTATTAATAACACGGCTTTTTCCTGCCTTCCCCAATTCTTGCTGCCATACAGGATTACTAAGAATCAGATCAATAGCGTGATTAAAAGCCGGGACATTTTGCGGTGGTACTAATAAACCAGTTTCTTCATTGACAACAGTAAATTGCAGTCCTCCCACATCACTAGCCACTACAGGTGTACCACAGGCCATGGACTCGATAGCTACTAATCCAAAAGGTTCATAATGGCTGGGAACAACACAAACATCAGCAGCAGCAAAATAAGCCGGCAATATCTCCCGACTTAGACAACCAGCAAAGAACGTGCATTCACTCATCCCTAACTCGTTCACAATGTCCACAAGGCGATCGCGTTCTTTCTCATCACTATTTCCAGGTGTATAACCACCACCAATGATGAACTGCAATTGTTTTGATTTATAAAACTTCGATTTCCCCACTGCGCGAATTAAGGTTTCTATGCCTTTACGGAGGTCGAATCTCCCTACATATAACACAACTTTAGCTTCTGGATCAATTCCTAAAGTCTCTCTGGCTGCTGGTTTTTCCACTGAACCAAACTGTTGAATATCTGTACCGCAGGGAATAATATCAATTTTACCTTTTTGGGAAACAAGCGATCGCATATGTTCCCGTTCTTGAGGACTGGTAGCAACAATTCTTTCTGCTGTTTCCAAGATTTGTTTTTCTACTATTAAACGTTGATTAGCCACTAAAGGAATATTTTCTATAGTCTTGTATTTGATCACTCCCAGAGAATGATAGGTATGAACCTGCTTAGTTCCTTGTCTTTTCTTTAATTCCATACCTACCCAACCGGATAACCAATAATTAGTATGAACTAAATCATAATTAATCCCCGTTTCTTTTTCAAATTCTAGTAACTGCTCTACAAATTCTGGCAAATACTGAAAACCCTGATCTCGTGGCACAAATTCCACAGGACCTGCTATTAACCGAATCGTCCGACAATTAGGGTGATGTTGTACTATTTTTTGTTGATCAGCACTGACTTTTCGGCTAAACATATCCACATTCCATCCTAGCTGTGCTAGGGTTTTACCCACTTGACGAACATAAACATTTTGTCCTCCTGCCTCTTCTCTACCGATTTCAATTGCTGGATCACCGTGGACTGAAATTAAAGCAATATATTTTTTAGTGGTAGCTTTCATAGATTTATTTTGATAGAAATCTTTCTCTATCTTTTTGTATGAAAAAGTGAATATCATCTATCATCATAGATTGATTAATTTATAATAAAACCTACCTAAAGTAGCACCGCCACATCTATAAGTTAGATATTTATATTTCATGATTTACAAAGTTTAAGCAATCAAAATAATTCCTATTAAAGTACATACATGAAAATTAAATTTCCGAAAATATCACGTTCACAAATTTTGTCTAATTTTGTCTAATCACACCGTCAAAGCTGAAAAATTGCGGCTCTTGAGTACATACTGAGATACAAAATTGAATCATAAAACTCTTGTGGTGCGGGCATTTTGTCTGCTAGATATGTACCTCATAACACAGTTCCCAACCAATAATTTAATTTAGCACAACAAGTACCAATCCAAAATAGCCAGCACAAATAGTACAGATAACCTGGCATTGCCACCTGCACTACTTGACGAAATAAGTTTTTACGGACCAAAACTAATATCAAAACAGCTTTAAGAATTACTCTCAAAGCAGATTGATTGCAAAAGAAACCTAGTTGGTAGTTTGTGCAGCCAACATTTGTTTTAACTTTTCTAGATCCGCTGCCCAACGAGGATCTGGACGAAAAGCTTCATTATCAACACTGGCAGCAGTTTCACGCGCACCACCGCCGCCACCACCACGACGAGATTTCTTATTTTTATCCCGACGACCACCGCCTTCTTTGTTAGCACTAGGAACAGGGGCACTACTACCCTGAATAACTGGTTTGGGAATTTGTTGTTGTGGCTGTTCTTCGCTTTCCTCAGCTTTAGTCCGTGGTAAAGCTTTTTCTAGCTTAATTGGTGTATCCTTGAACATATGACCATTATATTTTTCAATAATTTGATCTGCTTGTTCGTCATTATTCACCGTTAAAAACCCAAAACCACGGCATTTACCTGTTTTTCGGTCTTTTATTAGTTTAGTGGTGACAGCGTCGCCTTCTTCTGCAAACACAGCTTGCAAATCTTGACGATCTATTTCTTCTTTGGGCAAATTTCCTATATATAGGCGAATCGACATGGAATATACCTCCAAATTGGGATTAAACAGGGCAGACAAAAACGACTAATTGGCTTTGGCTTTTGAATAGATACTATGGCTAAAACTGCCACAAACCAATTTCTGTAATCCAATAGCATAGCGTATCCTCAGTCATGCTATCAACTTATAGAATACAGTTTTTTTAGGATCAAGCTTATGCGGAACAAAAGCTCTTATGCAATCGTCCGCTAATATGACCTTAATTTTAGGAATTGTTAATTTAATAGCCAACTATCCACCACAGTAAATTCATTCTTCTTAATTCTTGCCTGCAGAATAACATACCATTCCTTAACATTATCATGGTATTTTCCGCGTAGCCAGTTCAGCAGAAACTTTTCCGCCAATAGCCAATAGTGTTATCTCATCGTAACATAAAAGACATTTTTAAAGCAATAGGCAAAACAGGCAGGAAGCAAAGGAATATTTCTTTCCAATGACAACGAACAACTGACTATATATCTAAGAACCTGTGAGCATAATATAAGCGCCCCAAATTTGGGCAACAAGTGCGATGACAGTAGACCAAATAACATGAGGACTATTAATTTTTTTGCCACCTTGAGTTTCTAGACTTTGGATATCAATCCAAGCAGTTGCTCCACGTCGTAACCAACCTGTAACAGTAATCTGTTTGCCAATCAAGTCTTGATGATTGAATGACTTTCCTAACCAGGGAATATGATTTAATTTGATTAAACCAAGGCTAGATTGCAGGATTAGGTCTTGTGCCAAACAATTGCCAATACCAGGGCGGCCTAACAGTTTACCAGTAAATCGGACTTTAATACTATCAATTGGTAAAATGGCGGGATTTGCTAATAAGCTGGTGAAGTTTTCATCTTTTTGAATATTGACAGGTGTAATATCGGGAAATAAAGCATTTATTCGGATCACCGTGCCAATGCTAAAGCCAATCAACATAAAACCTGAGACAAAAGACCAGTTATCATAAATCCATTTCAAGTCTAACAAATGTATAGTGTATGCTGTTTGCCAAATTAACCAAGTCAGACCGGCGAACACAATACCAAGGGGAATTCCCAACCAAGGGGCAATTTGTAAACAAAAGGCTTGGGGCTGAATGAGAATGGGCTGTGATGGCTTTGTTTGATATAATTCGGTGTCTAAATGCCAATGGCGGGCTATTTGACAAAGGCGTTCGATACGATCACCCATGGCAGGATGACAACTATTAATTGTAAACCATTGGCGGTAGGGTTGAAAATTTTCCCACTTGAAAAATGATTCAAAGGGTAGATGACCGGCGGTACTACCTAAACTTATGCTGTGTTGATATGCAACAGGTGAAAGAATATTCAGACTTTCTAACTGCCAACAGGTTTGTTCTTTGAGGCTAATGTCATGGGCTACACCAATGGATATTTTCAGCAAAGCACGAATTAGTCCATTGGGATTACCAGTAATTTCTGCTGCTGTCGCGTCGCTATGGTAAAGCCGCAACCGGGAATTTAGCAAGGCTGTTCCTGTAAACAGACACCAAATTATATAGTTAACGGCGGCAAAAATTGTCCCTGGCCAACGCCAGATTTTACCTTGATGCTGATTTCCCCAAACTGATACTTGCTGGTATAGTCTATAAAATGGTAAGGTTACTAACAGAACTAGGGACATTACCCCAAAATCCCAACGCCCAATTTGTCCTAAAGATAAAGCATAGGTGGCGGCTATTTCATCATCTGCCAGTTGTTCTAATAAACCTTGACTAACGGTTATTCTCGCTGTGCGGGGTAGGTTGCCATAACTGATGATCATCGGGGCAGAAATTGGTAAGATTCTCAGTTGGGGGGTTGGCCAGTGCCGTTGTTGACAAGCGCGTTGTAATACCCTGGGTGTTTCCCGGCTGTAGGAGTTTAATTTCTCTTTGGACAACTCTTCTTGAGCAGAAAATCTTGTTAGTAGCCAGTCGAGTAACCAAGGGGACAATACCATTAAGATTACAAATAATCCTAAAATCAAGTAACTAGGATCACGATATAAAATTTGGATGGGTTCTAAGTATGGCAGTTGATATAGAATTTGATTAATTAAACCAAATGCCAATTTCAGCATTTCTCGGCACGTCAAAAACAGTGCTATGAATGTGAAGAGGGCAAGTAGTCGGGAAGGGATAATATTAGGTTTGCTTAGGGGTTGCCAGACTTTAGCACGTCTAGCATTTCGCCAATAAATACTAACGGGTTTGATTATTGTGTTACCATCAGCACCAACATAGGCGGTTTGTGGCTGTTGTTGGGCAGGATTTGAACTGGTAAGCAACCGAGTATTTGATTTACGGGGTTTTTTCTGCTGGTTTTTGTATTTATGCAGGTGTTCAAGAGCAAGGGTTGCCCACTCTTGAACTTGGGGATTACTATTAGCAATCAGATTTTGACACAAGGTAATTGCTTTCGAGATTTCACCAATGCGGGCATAAGACATCACTAACCCAACTTGTGCCTGTAAACAAATTTTATCTTGATTTTGATTTTTGGCCAATGGTTCAAGGTTAGCGATCGCTGTGTAGTAATTCCCCTGCTTGAGGGCAGCTAAACCAGCCTCTAAACATGATTGAGCGTGAGAAAGCATACAAACTTTGGTACTCCAATCTGTTATAAGTGACAAATAGCACGCTTATTGAGATACCCTGATAATTTGTCAGTGGTCAGTGGTCAGTGGTTCGTTGTTATAAGTAGGTACAGATTATTAATCTTACCCCCCTGCCTCCTGCTTAACTTTCTACTGATTGTTGATGGGAAAATACAGGCGCAATGGCACTTAACTTCAACTCTGGATGATCACCCTCTAACTGTTGACAATTCCAGTCGTTGCGGAATAACAACACTGGTCTTCCCATACTATCCTTAACAGTAGTAGTATTAAATAAACGACCTACCCGCTTTAAAGCTTCCCAGCCGCCGTCAACCCAACGGGCAACACTATAAGGTAATAAATCAAGAATTGTTTCTACACCATACTCATTTTCTAAGCGGAACTGAACCACCTCAAACTGCAATTGACCAACCGCTGCTAAAATTGGTTCGCGCTTGGCTTCATCAGTTGAATACATAATTTGTACAGCACCTTCTTCTCGCAATTCAGAAACGCCTTTTTGAAATTGTTTAAATTTGGAGGGGTTGGGATTTCTCAGTGTCGCAAACAGTTCTGGTGAAAAATAAGGTATTCCCTCATATTCTAGTTTTTGTCCTGTATAAATTGTATCACCAATCGCAAAAACACCCGGATTATTTAAACCAATTACGTCTCCTGGATAAGCGAAATCAATAGATTCTCTTTCTTGGGCAAATAGTTTTTGCGGACGAGATAGACGGACAACTTTGCCAGTTCGAGCATGATTTACTGTCATATCTTTTTCAAACTTACCTGTGCAGACCCGGACGAAAGCCACTCTATCTCGGTGTTTCGGGTCCATGTTGGCTTGCAGTTTGAAAATAAATCCGGTAAATTCTGGATAGGTAGGGGGAATATCGCCAACACTGCTACTATGTATACCTGGTTTGAGGGCAAAGTCCAGGAAATTTTTGAGGAATAATTCCACCCCAAAGTTAGTCATGGCACTACCAAAAAATACTGGGGTCATTTTGCCGGCGTGTACCAAGTCTAAATCTAGTTCTGGACAAACTCCTTCTAATAGTTCTAATTCGTCTTTAAGTTGATGATAAAGTTCTTTTTCTAGTAGTTCCTCAAGTCGAGCATCGCCTATATCGAGCACAGTCTCCTTTGCTTCCTTGCTACCATGAGAACTCCGTTCAAATAAATGAATTTGCTGTTGTTGTCGGTCAAATACGCCTTTAAAGCGATCGCCCATACCAATAGGCCAATTCACTGCATAGGTCTGTAATTTCAACTCTTTTTCAATCTCATCCAATAAATCTATCGGTTCTCGGCCTGGACGGTCGAGTTTATTCACAAAGGTAAAAATCGGGATTCCCCGCATTTTACAGACTTCAAACAGTTTCCGGGTTTGGGGTTCTAAACCTTTAGCCGCATCAATGAGCATTACTGCATTATCTGCTGCTGCTAAAGTCCTATAAGTATCTTCACTAAAATCTTGGTGTCCAGGGGTATCAAGTAAATTAATTTGAAAGTTGCGATAGGCAAATTGTAACACTGTTGAAGTCACGGAAATTCCCCGTTGTTGTTCCATGGCCATCCAGTCAGAAGTTACTTTCCTCTGGTCTCTGCGGGCTTTTACCGCTCCAGCTTCGTGGATAGCACCCCCGTATAATAATAGTTTTTCTGTTAGAGTAGTTTTACCAGCATCAGGGTGAGAAATAATCGCAAAATTGCGACGTTGTTCTACCGCTTGACCTAGTTCTGCTTGCAATTCAATGGACATATTTGTAATTTCTTTGTAACTTCACTAAATGTAATCTTTTTCAGGACAGGGAAACAAATTTGTAAATTCTATTAATTCTTGTTCTGAATGGCTTATACCACAAGATCAGAAAGATCAGAAATTTCCAGTTGGGTAGTTGACAAATTTCAGACTTTCTGCTATTATAACACTATAATGGAAATCCGTGCGCCCATATATAGGGTTTTTCCAAAAGTATTCAGTCTAAATCTAAGAAAATAAGCGAAAACACTCACTTTTTGAATATCAAAGACTGCATTTCTCAAATGTTGAAAAATAACCATTTCAAGCAACATTGATCTAAAATAGAGTATAGATCTATTCTACAACAATTTTATGAAAGCAGAAGTGATTAAATTAATAACAACGGTCTTCCAGATCTTAGAAGTTAATATGCGGTGGATGACTTGGAATTTATTTTTGGCTTTTATCCCTTTGGTTTTAAGTGTTTGGTTGTTTCGCAGTAAACGGGGAGGTTCATGGTTTTGGTGGTTAGGATTTCTGAGTTTTTATGCTTTTTTACCAAACGCACCTTATTTATTAACTGATATTATTCATTTCATAAATGATATCCGACGAATTCATTCAGTATGGATGATTACTTTAGTCTTAATTCCTATTTATTTTGTTGTCATTTTCGGTGGATTTGAAGCTTATGTGATATCTTTAATAAATTTAGGTCACTATTTACATCGAATTGGTAAAAGCAAATGGATTTTTACTGTTGAGTTAATCACTCATGCTCTTTGTGCTGTGGGTATTTATTGGGGAAGATTTTTACGGTTTAACAGTTGGGATCTTATTACTCAACCAGATGCTATAATTACGAAGGGTATAGAGGAAATTCTTGGTAAAGAACCTTTGATAATTATTGCACTTACTTTTATAATTCTTTGGGGTTTATATTGGTTCATGAAACGAGTTACTTTAGGTTTTGTGAATAAGGGTGTTAATTCACAAGAAAATGATCATCATATTCACAATATTAACTAATGATATTAAGTTAATATTAACAAATCAAATATTTCCGACTTGTTTCAAAAATCGGGTTTCTTGTTGTTAAGAAATTATTTAGGATTTAGAATAGAAAAACAAGTATAAGCAGTTATAGGACTCTTATTTGAGTTATGAACTAGTTTTTTTTAACGAACCACAGAGACGCAGAGGACGCAGAGGGAGGAAAATAAGAGATGTTCACATTTCATTTAGGATTGCTATATAAAAAATGAAGTTAATTAAGCAGCGATTAGATACATTATTAGTAGATTTGGGATTATGTCCCTCTCGTCAACAGGCACAAAGGTTAATTCAAGCTGGAGAGGTGACTGTAAATCAAGAGAAGATTGATAAAGTTGGGACTGAAGTTGATATTACTGCTCAAATTCAAATTAAAGAACGTCCTCCTTTTGTTTCTCGCGGTGGGGAAAAGTTGGCTAAAGCTTTAGAATTTTTTGCGATTTCTGTAGCTGATAGGATTTGTTTAGACGGGGGAATTTCTACTGGTGGGTTTACTGATTGTTTATTACAATCTGGCGCAAAACAAGTTTATGGTGTAGATGTTGGTTATGGACAAGTTGATTGGAAAATCAGAAATGATCAACGGGTAATTTTAAAAGAACGCACGAATTTACGTCAATTACAACCAGAGGAATTATATCCTGAAAATGCCATGTTTGCTGATTTGGTAGTTGTGGATGTTTCCTTTATTTCTTTGACTAAAATTTTGCCGGCGGTATGGCGATTAACACAAGCCCCCAGAGAGGCTGTATTGCTGGTAAAACCACAATTTGAGGTCGGTAAGTCTCGCGTCGGGAAAAAGGGTGTTGTCCGCGATTTTAATGACCAAGGTGATGCGATTTTTAATGTTATGAAGGGGGCGTTAGAGTTAGGATGGAAATATCAGGGTTTAACTTGGTCTCCCATAACCGGACCTGCGGGAAATATTGAATATCTTTTATGGTTAGGAATGGAAAGGGAAATTATCCCTCCAACTTTAGCAGCAATTCAAGAAATTACTAAACAAGTTATGCAGGAGTTTGGGAAAAAATGATGAGTAATCAAGATTTACAGCCTCTCTATGAACAAGATTATCAATTATGGTTGGATTCCACAATCAATAATTTCAAATAACGTAAATTTGATAATTTGGATATTGATTTATTAATAGAAGAAATAGAGGAAATGGGTGGAAGTTTAAAAGATGCTTTAGAAAACAATTTAATTGTCGTTTTATCCCATTTACTTACATGGAAATATCAACCAGAACACCGTTCAGGAGGTTGGGGTGCAAGTATTAAAGAACATCGACGGCGAATTAATAAATCTATTTTAAAATATCCTAGTTTAAAAAATTATTATGAAAGTATTTTTGAAGATTGTTATACACCTCCTTTAGATTGGGCTGTGGAAGAAACGGGTTTATCTCTTGATATTTTTCCGCAACAATGTCCATTTAATTCTCAACAGGTAATAGATAGTGATTTTTTACCCTAGAAACTTGACAGATAAATGTGTTTATTGATATAATAAGTAAAAGTCCTGATACCAGGTTTTGTTTATGCTTGATAAGGTTATTGACGCATTAATTGGGGAACTAGTAAGCAAAGTATCAGATAAATTACAGTATAGTGAGATACGATTACGCTTATTAAAGCAGTTTAATTTAATACCAGATACACCACCAAATAATTTTGAGGGTGTTTATGTTTATACTTTGATTGAGTATGGTGTAGGGAAACCAGAAGTTATTTTACAATTATTTAAAGAAACAGAAATTAAAGAAGAATTTAGGAAAGCATTTAGTCAAAATAAAATGTTCGATACTTCAATATTAGATAATTTTATTCAAAGTTCTGATATTGGCAATGAAATCAAACATCAAAAGATTGATTATCAGCGAGAATTGACTGAATTTGCTCGATTATTTATTGAAATTGCCAAACGACCTAGAACAGCAACGGAAATTTTACAAGACCATAAATTAGATAAGATAGAAAATAGTTTACAAGATTTACAAGAAATTAAAAAACAACTTGCTCAATTAGCACAAAGTCAACAGCTATTATTACCACCTGGGGAAATTCCCAGAGAAACGGAATTAGCTAAACAATTAAGAAAATGGTTTGAAGCACTGGATTATAAATTTGAACCTTACGAAGTCTTAGAAAAAGATTATTTTCAATGGATTATTAATATTCCCAAACGGCGAGGATATGACCGGATTTTTATTCACGGAGTCGAAGCAGAAGCAGGAATTAATGATATTAATACAGTAAAAAAAGCCGTAGAAACTTACAAAACTGATGAAGGTTGGATTATCGCACCGGGTCGAGTTAGTAAATTAGCTAGAAACGAAGTTGAAAAAGCTGAAAATAAACAAATTATTTGTTATACCTTTGATGAATTAATTGAAGAGAATGCTAATTTTACTGGTTATTTTGATTGGTTAGAAAGAGAAGTTAAAAGTAGAGGAATTGATCAATATTATGTTCCCTTAGCTTGTACAAAAGAAGAAATTAATCCCCATAAACAGCGAATAGGAATTAGTCATTATGGTAAAGAAGACGATTGGATTGAGGGTTATATTAATCAATGGTTAGATGACCCAGTTAAAGAACATTTATCGGTTTTAGGGGAATTTGGTACAGGTAAAACTTGGTTTGCTTTCCATTATGCTTGGTTAGCTTTACAGAAATATTTAAAAGCAAAAGAAAAAGGTACTCAAAGACCGCGTATTCCTTTAGTGATTCCTTTAAGAGATTATGCTAAAGCGGTGAGTATTGAATCTCTATTTTCTGAATTCTTTTTCCGTAAACATCAAATCGGTTTACCTGGATATTCTGTCTTTGAACAACTTAACCGCATGGGGAAATTATTATTAATTTTTGATGGCTTTGACGAAATGGCCGCACGGGTAGACCGTCAAGCAATGATTAATAATTTTTGGGAATTAGCAAAAGTAGTCGGAACACCAGGAACAAAAGCAATTTTAACCTGTCGGACAGAACATTTCCCCGAAGCATTAGAAGGACGCAGCATATTAAATGCAGAATTAAAAGCATCTACTTCTAATCTCACAGGAGAATCACCCCAATTTGAAGTTTTAGAATTAGAAAAATTTGATGATCAACAAATCAAACAAGTACTTAATTTTAAAACCACACCAGAAACCGTTGATAGTATTATTAATAATGAAAAATTATTAGATTTGGCCCGTCGTCCGGTAATGATTGATTTAATTATCGAAGCATTACCCTATATTGAAGCTGGTAAACCTGTGGATATTTCCCGTGTTTATCTTTATGCAGTGCGTCAGAAAATGGAACGAGATATTAAAGCTGACCGCACTTTTACCTCAATGACAGATAAATTATATTTCCTGTGTGAATTATCCTGGGAAATGCTGTCAAATGATAAAATGAGTTTAAATTATAAAGAATTTCCAGATATGATTCAGCGCTATTTTGAAAAAATAGTACAACAACAAAAAGATTTAGATCATTGGCAGTATGATATGATGGGTCAAACCATGTTAATTAGAAATGCTGATGGTGATTATTATCCTGCTCATCGTTCATTATTAGAATTTTTTGTATCCTATAAATTGGGACGAGAATTAGGGATTTTAGCAGCAGATTTTCAGGAAGTTGTGGAGGTTCTTCCCTACGACCAAGGAAAAATAGATTTAAGTCAAACTTTTGGGAAAACTCTCTTAGCCAAAGCCGTCTTAGATTTAATGTTTCCCATGTTGTCAACAACAGCAAATCAACGTTTATTAGCAGAAGTCAAAGCCACTAAAGGTAAAACCGAAACAATCGCAGCTTACTGTGGTAGTAATGCGGTACAGTTATTACTTAAAGGGAGTCGGTTTGCTTTAGAAAAACAGGATTTGAGTGAGACAGTAATTAAAAATGTAGATTTTAGTCGGGCTAGTTTATACAATGTAAATTTAACCAATGCCAATTTAAAAGAATCAGTCTTTGCGACAGAATTAACTTCAGTTCTTGCTGTGGCCTTTAGTCCTGATGGTAAGGTCTTGGCAACGGGAGAAAAAGATGGTAGAGTCAGGCTGTGGAATGTCATTACTGGCAAAGAGTTGTTAACCTTAAGAGGTCATAGTAATTGGGTTAACTCAGTAGCCTGGAGTGGAGATAGTCAGACCTTGGCTAGTGGTAGTGATGATAACACGGTGAAACTGTGGAATGTCCAGACTGGGGACTGTGTGCGAACCCTAGAGGGTCATGGTAATTCAGTTTTGTCGGTAGCCTGGAATGGAGATACCTTGGCCAGTGGTAGTCATGATAAAACCGTGAAACTGTGGAATGTCCAGTCTGGGGAATGTGTGCGAACCCTGGAGGGTCATAGTGATTCCGTTAGGTCAGTAGCCTGGAATGGAGATACCTTGGCCAGTGGTAGTCATGATAAAACCGTGAAACTGTGGAATGTCCAGTCTGGGGACTGTGTGCGAACCCTAGAGGGTCATAGCAATCGGGTTATGTCAGTAGCCTGGAGTGGAGATAGTCAGACCTTGGCTAGTGGTAGTGATGATAACACCGTGAAACTGTGGAATGTCCAGTCTGGGGACTGTGTGCGAACCCTAGAGGGTCATAGCGATTGGGTTTACTCAGTAGCCTGGAGTGGAGATAGTCAGACCTTGGCTAGTGGTAGTTTTGATAACACCGTGAAACTGTGGAATGTCCAGTCTGGGGACTGTGTGCGAACCCTAGAGGGTCATAGCAATTCGGTTAACTCAGTAGCCTGGAGTGGAGATAGTCAGACCTTGGCTAGTGGTAGTTTTGATAAAACCGTGAAACTGTGGAATGTCCAGACTGGGGACTGTGTGCGAACCCTAGAAGGTCATAGCAGTGGGGTTAGGTCAGTAGCCTGGAGTGGAGATA
>Ga0208829_100026_pt1 | contig 59129 bp, 58 predicted proteins | sample LakMenEpi19Jul08_FD_150714 | JGI IMG/M metagenome (GOLD analysis project Ga0208829, IMG submission 150714) | Freshwater microbial communities from Lake Mendota, WI - 19JUL2008 deep hole epilimnion (SPAdes) | ecosystem: Environmental > Aquatic > Freshwater > Lake > Epilimnion/Euphotic zone ... | reverse complement strand
GTGGTGTGACAGAATCAGAAATACTAGAAAATTGTTGGAATGCTTTACTTACTGGGGGGAGAATGGTCATTAATGTTGTAACATTGGAGGGTGAACTGATTTTATACCAATGGTACGAAAAAGTAGGAGGAAATTTTACCCGTATTGCGATTCAACGCGGTGAACCTATCGGGTCAAGATTTTTGGGTTGGAAAGCAATGTCTCCTGTGACTCAGTGGGTGGGAATAAAAAATTAAAATAAACAAAAAATATTATTTCCCAGTCTAATAAAGTACACACTAATTTTTTGACTGTTCCCTGTTTCCTAAAACTAAAAAACTTTGTACCTCATGAGCATGGAAAATGCTATATTAAGGCTAAAAAAAAGTAACCTTAATAGTAATGTCACCTTCAAAAATACTTCTAACTTTAGCGAGTATATTTGTGATGTATTTTATTGAAGCACGTTTACTCACAAAGCGATCGCTCTTGATCACACCTTCAAATCAACCAAAATTTAACCTAAGTGACTCAGTGGATTATGCTTTATGAATAGGCCTAAAAAAGTAGTACATTAAAAAATGTATCTAGTAGTATTAAAATTTTGATTAAATCACCTGTGCGGAAAATCGTTATTGCTGGTAACTGGAAAATGTTTAAAACCCAGGTAGAATCTGCCGAATTTTTAAGCGGATTTTTGCCTCACCTAGAGGAAACCCCCTCAGTCCGAGAAGTGATACTATTCCCCCCTTTCACCAATTTAAGCCTACTATCCAAATCTTTACATGGTAGCCGTGTCAATTTGGGAGCGCAAAACGTCCACTGGGAGGAAAATGGAGCATATACAGGCGAAATTTCCGCCCCCATGCTCACAGAAATTGGCGTGCGTTATGTTATTGTCGGACACAGTGAAAGGCGGCAATTATTTGGAGAAACAGACGTAAGTGTAAATCTCCGTCTCAAAGCCGCCCAAAAGCATGGACTCACACCTATTCTCTGTGTTGGAGAAACCAAACAACAACGAGACGCAGGAGAAACAGAATCAATAATTAGCGCCCAATTAACAGAAGACCTAGTAGATATCAATCAAACCAACTTAATTATTGCCTATGAACCAATTTGGGCAATTGGGACTGGTGATACCTGTAAAACCAAAGAAGCAAATCGAGTCATTGGTTTAATTCGCAGTCAATTAACCAACCCTCTAGTTCCCATTCAATATGGCGGTTCAGTCAACCCGAATAATATTGATGAAATTATGGCAGAACCAGAAATTGACGGCGCTCTCGTTGGTGGAGCAAGTCTAAAAGCTGATAGTTTTGCCAGAATTGTTAACTACCAATAATCGGGATTGGGGATTAGGGTAATTGATATAGTAGGTATTAATAATTAAGTAAGTTAACACGATAAAACCAAACTATGTAAAGAAATATAAAATAGCTGAAAACTTCTTTACTCTTGCCTTTTGCCTCTTACCTTACTATTTGGATTATCTATATGTATAACCATTTAATCATCCGAAATCATTGCTTTACCTGGGGAAAGCGGACTTATATGATGGGGATTTTAAATATTACCCCTGATAGTTTCAGTGACGGTGGTAAATTTAACACCACCTCAGCCGCCTTAACCCAGGCACAAGCCATGATTGCCGCTGGTGCTGATATCATTGATATTGGTGGACAATCAACCCGTCCAGGAGCAGAACAAGTACCCCTAGAAGTCGAACTGGAGCGGGTGCAATCTGTTTTAGAATTAATACGTCCAATAACCGATGTACCCATTTCCGTAGATACCACTAGATCAGAAGTAGCTAAAGCAGCAATTAATGCCGGAGCAGATATAGTCAATGACATTTCAGCGGGAACATTTGACCCCCAAATGTTGCCAACTGTTGCCAGTTTAAATGTACCAATTGTGTTAATGCACATCCAAGGAACTCCCCAAACCATGCAAAAATTCACTGATTATGAAAATTTAATCACTGATATTTATAACTTTTTATCTGGGCAAATTACAAATGCTAGACTTGTGGGAATTGACCAAAATAAAATAATTATTGATCCGGGAATTGGTTTTGCTAAAAACCATCAGCAGAATTTAGAGATATTTCGCCAATTAGAATCCCTAAAAACACTCAATTCTCCAATTTTGGTCGGACCATCTCGTAAAAGTTTTATCGGTAATATTCTCAACCAACCAGATCCAAAATTAAGAGTTTGGGGAACAGCCGCAGCCTGTTGTGCAGCCATTTTTAATGGTGTAGACATCCTCCGAGTTCATGATGTTCAAGAAATGCGGGAAGTTACTCAAGTAGCAGATGCCATTTTTCGTCATTCCTAATTGTTAATGATCATTTATATAGTTCCCCAGTCTAATGAAGTACACACCAATTACTGTTCCCTAAAACTAAAAAACTTTGTACCTCATAAGCATGGGAACCACTATATTAATTAGATCCATTCCCATTACCATTGGTAGGATTCTTACCATAATTTTCTTCTACTGAATCAGAAATCAATTCCTGAAACATTTCCGTTGAGTTAGCAGGATCTACAAATACAATTTTGGCATTATTGCTTTCACCCAATTTTTGACTAGCATCTACGTAATCCTGGGCAACAAGATACCGTAAAATATCTTTACTTTCAGGATGGCTACGTAAGGCTTCAGAAATGATCTCTATCGACCTTTTAGTTCCTGTCGCCCTCCTTTCTGCCGCTTCTTCTTCCCCTTCTGCGGCTAAAATCACGGCTTGTTTTTTAATTTGTGCATTCTGTTGTTCTTCCATGGACTTACGTACAGTCTCCGGCGGGGTGATACTCTGAATATCTAAACGGATAGTTTCCACCCCCCAGGAGAATGTAATTGAATTTAATTCAACTAATATGATTTTGTCCATTTCCGCCCTTGACATATTAGTATCCTTTAAGGAATTCTGGGCGATATTTTCTCGGAGGGTAGTGGTTGCTATGTTTGCTAGAGACTGTTCTAGATCATCAATAGCATAAAAGCTTTTTTTAATGTCCTGAATCCGCCAGTAAAGAATTGCATCTACTTCTAAATAGATACCATCTTTAGTAATTACATTTTGCGGTTTAATATCTAAAAGTTGCTCTCTAGTTGTGTTTTCCATCACAATTTGATCAATGATAGGAACAATAAAACTTAGTCCAGGATTAAGTTGACGATGATACCGCCCCAAACGTTCAACTAAGGCCGCATTCCCTTGATTTACCATCTTTGCCGATGCCAAGGCGTAACCGACTAGAGCTAAAAATATGATAAAAATTATTGGGTCCATTAAATTATTCTCCTCCTTCAGCTTTAGGCAGAATTGATTGTTAGAGCTACCAAGTGCATTAACTGTAAATTAAAATGGGTTAAGTGCGTAATTCCCTAATTAGTAACTATAAAATGATAACCCCGCGCTCACATTATAGGCGATCGCTACACCTTTAATGATCAATTGCCGAAAAAAATCAACTAAGATATACAATAATTATGTTTTGGGTCTAGATTTTTTGAGTGGAAACCTAGAAAACCAACTTTTGGACTTAACCTAAAATCCAGTGAATAATCTGATAATCCCCAAAATAGTACCTAAAGGTCCCGCTACAGTATTAACTGTATCACCAGTTTTGGTTAAATTGTTGCGATCAACTACGACAACATCATTATTACGCAGGATAGGATTAGTTTCCTCGTTAATTCCTTTCGACAAATCCACGTTAACTTTACGCTTAGTAACAGTGCCATTAGAATTGAGGCGAATTAATTCTACAGTTCCTCTACTGGCTCTACCATCATTAAAACCACCTGCTGCCAATAATGCCTGATTTAAAGAGCTATTGGGTTGTAATTTGACCGCCCCTGGTCTTTTGACTTCACCAACTACACCCACTTCAACCGTATTTGGGGACAAAGTTGTTGTTGCTAATTGAGTAGCTTCAGCGGCACTAATGTCAGTAGCCGTAGGCACAATGATAGTATCACCATCTTGTACCACTACGTCTTGATTGAGATCACCACTTTGTAGTAGTTGCCATAGGTTAATATCTATATTTTGTTCTGTACCAATGCGGGTAGGACGGCGTAATTTAATCTTCCGAACATCGGCAATGGACGTAATTCCCCCGGCTAGTTGTAAACTCCGCATCACAGTAGGTAAACCACCACCGGCACCACCACCCTCTGCGCCTCCTGCATTTCCAGCGGTGACAAGATAAGAACCTGGACGGTAAACTTGGCCAATTACTACCACCGTACGGGGTGAAGTTTGAGTAGCGGCAAAGTTAGCTGCAAATAAGTTCCGGGCTTCAGCCACATTCAGACTGGCAGCAGTGGGAACAATGATGGTATCTCCATCTCGTAAGGTAATTTCCTGAGATATTCTGCCTGTTTGAGTCAATTCCTTTAAATTTAGGGAAACTGTCTGCTCTCGAGAACCTCCTATCTTGCGGCGTAATTGCACTTGAGTTACATCTGCTGCTAGGGTTACACCTTGGGCACTAGTTAGCGCGGCTAATACCGTTGGGTATTGGACACCAGGGTTATTTCCTGCTCCCCCTTCCAAGCTGAGGGTATAAGCACCTGGTCTTGTTACTTCCCCAGCAACAAAGACATTGATGGGACGAGATGATACTAAGTTAACAGAAATCAGTGGACGTTTGAGAAAGCGAGCATATTCTTTGGCAATAGTATCAGCAGCCTGTTCAGTGGTTAAGCCCGAAATAGAGATACTGCCAATTAAAGGCATATTAATTGAACCACCAGGAGGAACTTGATATTCACCCGTATATTCTGGTACTTCAAATACATTAACACGGATGCGATCTCCGCCTCCTAATAAGTAATCTGTGGCAATACTGGATGTTGATTTTCCTGGCTGTTTTTGCGCCAAACTCACAGAGGGAAGCGTGATATTTACTGTTGTTAATAGTGCTAAACCCATGGTTAAATTGGTGAGAAATTTACGCAAATCTTTATTAAGCATATTTACCTGAGAATTGGAAATGACGATATTTACAGTTATTCTGAAACGTTTTAACATCGAGTATACTGAAGAATCGTGGTGACTCAACAATCTTATTTTCTAATAAATCCTTTGTTTTCCGGACATAAATAATTTGTTGCGTAAAGATATTGATTTTATATTTTGTCTAAAGTTAGGAAACATTTTACATAATTTTCACCAGTTGTGATAACAATTTTTAATTCTATATTTTCCTGACATATAGAATTCATAATTTGATTTAAAACTCAGTTATACTGCCTACAAATAAGTAAGCAACTGAGTTTTAGTATTCCCAAGTAATTTTATATAATTACTACTTATGGGCAATTTGTTATTCTTGTATTCTTGCAGTTTGTACTAATTAAGAGGATGATTGAGGATTTGAATTTGATGGATGAAAAACTCTTCTAGGGATTGACGTGATAGATTCATAGTGATAATTTTCCCTCCCATTAACTGGAGACTAGAGAGAAAATCATAATAATCTTCTTGGAGTGTACCTTGCCAAGAACCATCCGCCCCAAATTCTAAATTACTTATCCATTTTTTCAAAATTTCCCCATCTCCTCCTTGACCTTTCACATGATATGTATTTTGGTTACCTAAAAGTTGATTGAGAGAACCACAACAGATTAATTCTCCTTGAGCAAGAATAGCCACACGGTCGCAAATTTGTTCCACTTCACTTAATACATGACTATTAAAAAATATGGTTTTACCAGATGCTTTCAGAGAGAGAATAATTTCTCGCATTTGGTAACGTCCCAGAGGATCAAGCCCAGACATAGGTTCATCTAAAAAAACCAAATTGGGATCATTAATTAATGCTTGAGCCATGCAAACACGCTGAAGCATCCCCTTAGAATAACGTCGCAGTTGCTTTTTGCGAGCATCAGCTTGAGATAATCCGACTAATTCCAATAATTGGGGAATGCGTTGATGTTGTAACTTTTGAGGAATTTGAAATAAACCCGCTGTTAACTGCAAAAATTCCCAACCGCTCAGATATTCGTATAAATAGGAATTTTCTGGGAGGTAGCCAATATGCTGCTTGACAGAGCGATCGCCTATGGGTTTACCTAGTAATAATCCTCGTCCAGATGTAGGACGAATAATACCCAATAACAATTTTAACAGCGTGGTTTTACCCGCACCATTTGGACCCAACAGACCAAAGGTTTCTCCTGGGTACACTTGTAAAGAGCAGTTTTTGAGAGATACAACTTTTTGATTGAGCCAAAATCCCGTACGATAGACCTTTCGCAATTCAGAAGTCAGGACTACAGGTTGTTTATCTAGGGGATTTTGTTGAGAATTAGAGTTGTCTACAACAGAATTCATGGCAATGAAACTACCAACTACTGACCATTTAGAACTAACTAATAGATTAACCGATGCTGATAATTTTTATAACACACCTTTAGAACTAGGAATTGTTGTCCCCCGACGTGGATCAATTTCCACGGCTATTCGCATGGCTCTAGCAAAGGCTTTAAATGTGGCCTCAATAATATGATGGGAATTAATTCCATCTAATTGGCGAATATGTAAAGTCATTTGGCTATGATTTACCAAGGCCACAAAAAACTCCCGCACTAATTGTGTATCATAAGTTCCCACCCGTTGAGTAGGAATTTCTAAACTATAACTGAGATGAGGTCTACCAGAGAAGTCTAAGGCCACTTGCACTAAGGCTTCATCTAAAGGAGCGAGAAAATTACCAAAACGCACAATTCCTTTTTTGTTACCCAAAGCTTGGCATAAAGCTTGTCCTAAAGTAATCCCCACATCTTCGTTTGTATGGTGGTCATCAATTTCCCAATCACCTTTAGCTTGAATATCCAAGTCAAACAACCCATGGGAGGCGATTTGATGGAGCATATGATCTAAAAAGGGAATACCTGTAGATACTTTACATACACCCGTACCATCCAGGTTAATGGTGACATAAACATTTGTTTCACCAGTGGTGCGTTGAACTGAGGCTATCCGAGGAGTTTGTGTTGTCATTTGTCGGTTGTCGGTTGTCAGTTGTCGGTTGTCAGTTGTCGGTTGTCAGTTTGTTACTTCTGACTTCTTAATTGTGCCGTATTACCAAAAGCTTGGGTCTAAAGCCTACTAGATTAGACACTGCAAGATATCTAGTTTAAGTGATATCGTTGAACCAAGAATCCTCGCGCCTTTAGGACTAGGAGTGTTACATTCCCATAATTTCATATCCCCCATCGACATACAGGATTTGTCCAGTAATACCGCTTGCTAAATCACTACACAAGAAAGCCGCAGTATTACCTACCTCCAATTGAGTAACAGTGCGACGGAGGGGGGCTACCTGCTCAACATGATGAATCATATCTAAAATACCACCAACTGCGGAAGATGCTAAAGTGCGGATTGGACCTGCGGAAATACCATTAACACGAATATTTTCCGGACCGAGTTCTGCGGCCAAATAACGAACACTAGCTTCTAAGCCAGCTTTAGCTACACCCATGACATTATAATTAGGAATTGCCCGAACTGCGCCCAAATATGTAAGAGTAATAATACTTCCACCTTCAGTCATTAAAGGTCTGGCTGCACCGCTTAACTGTATAAGTGAATAAGTGCTAACTTCTAACGCCGTATTGAAACCAGAACGAGAAGTTTGACTAAAACCCCCGGTCAAATCTTCTTTTTTGGCAAAAGCCAAACAATGCACTAAAATATCTATTTTCCCCCATTCCTGCCGGATGGTTTCAAAAGTAGATTGAATTTGCTCCTCATTTTCAACATTGCAGGGCAAAAACAGGCTCGGAGCAAGAGGTTCTACCAATTCAGAAACTTTTTTTTCCATTTTACCCTTGTCATCTGGCAAGTAGGTAATGCCCAAATTGGCCCCGGCTTTATGGAGTTGTTGGGCAATTCCCCAAGCGATAGAACGGTTATTGGCAATACCTGTAACTAGAGCATTTTTTCCAGATAGATTCAGCATAAAAATTGCTAATGTAATTCATCATTAGGAGCATACTAGAATCCGAGCCTAGTTGGACTATGTTGGACTAGGAATTTTTTCAAATGCTCCCAGACCAGTCAGCAAGGATCAAAAAATTATGACCATATTTATAAAAATTCTCAAGAAACAGAAAATTTCTAGAGGCAAAACCTTTGACTCTAATTAGTGAAATTACTTATGAATAATAATTAACTAAACTGAACAACAATTGTGTATCATTATAAACGAAGAACTAACAATTTTACCTTTGAGTATAGAAAAAAACAGCAAAGTCCATGGTGATTTATTGATTTTTCAGGTGTATTCTTAGGTAATTAGTTTTTGTTTTTCTGGCATTGGGTAGGGGAAGGGAGAAATGATAGTGACACAAGATAAAGCCCTAGCAAATGTTTTTCGTCAAATGGCGACGGGGGCATTTCCTCCGGTTGTGGAAACATTTGAGCGGAATAAGACGATCTTTTTTCCGGGAGATCCTGCTGAACGAGTTTATTTTCTTCTCAAGGGTGCTGTGAAACTGTCAAGGGTATACGAAGCAGGAGAAGAAATAACGGTAGCACTACTGCGGGAAAACAGCGTCTTTGGTGTACTGTCACTGCTGACAGGAAATAAGTCTGATCGATTTTATCATGCAGTGGCCTTTACTACTGTAGAATTGCTTTCAGCCCCAATTGAACAGGTAGAGCAAGCACTGAAGGAAAATCCAGAATTATCAATGTTGATGTTGCGAGGTCTTGCTTCACGGATTCTTCAAACGGAGATGATGATTGAAACTCTTGCTCACCGTGATATGGGTTCTAGGTTAATTAGTTTCTTATTAATTCTTTGTCGAGATTTTGGCGTTCCTTGTGCTGATGGCATTACCATTGATCTGAAGTTATCCCATCAGGCGATCGCTGAAGCAATTGGCTCTACTCGTGTTACAGTCACTAGACTACTGGGAGATCTCCGCGAGAAGAAAATGATTTCTATTCATAAAAAGAAGATTACTGTACATAAACCTGTTGCTTTAAGTAAACAATTTACCTAAGCATCAGCCGTCAGCAGGTTGCCAAAAAGTAGATCTAAACCCCACTTCCACAAAATTCTGTCTGTGGAGGTAGGGAAGTTAAACTCAAATTTAGCTAAATGCTAACAATTTATTCAAGTTATAGGTAAATGGAGTTGGCAGGACTTCTATTTTTGAAGTGCTGTGTTTTTGGAGGCTCTGTCAATAGCATCACTATGATCACGATTAAACTATTAATTTGGAGGAAGGTCTTTAATTGTCTAATTCTTACTTTAGCCTCACTCTCTTTACCCACAGACAATGGTTAAACGTGATAGGCTGTATTGATCACTATTGCATTAGTTAAAAATGGCCACCGGGTACATCCTGATTGCAGCAATTCTCATTTTGGGAGGCGTAATTGCTACCGTGGGTGACCGCATCGGCACTCGGGTGGGCAAGGCCCGTCTCTCACTCTTTAATTTGCGTCCGAAAAAAACTGCTGTCATTGTCACTATCTTTACGGGTGGTCTGATTTCTGCTTCAACTTTAGCAATTCTTTTTGCTACTGACGGTGGACTACGGAAGGGTGTATTTGAATTGGAGGATATTCAAAGAGATCTAACCAATAAGCGGGAACAACTAAAAACCGCAGAAGCTCAAAAAAGCCAGGTGGAGGTTGAGCTAAATCAGGCTAAACAAGAAAAGGTTCAGGTACAACAAGAATTACAAGCAATTAATAAGTCATTACAGGCAGTAAATACTAAACAAAAGGCAACACAAGCTCAACTTAATCGTACTCTTAATCAGCAAGCTAAAACTCAAGCAGGGCTAAAGGAAACTCAAAGTCGTCTTGGTGGCATCATGATTCAGTATCAACAAGCTAGAGGTGAATTACAAACTCTTTATCATCAGCGACAGACTCTCCAAACTGCTGTAGAAGATTTAAAGGCAGAACGTGAGAAGTTGTATACTCAAGCTAAAGAGGCTATTGATGAAGCAAAGACGGCAATTGAAAAACGCGATCGCAAAATTGCTAAATTAGATAAACTTATTCAAAATCGTAATCTAGAAATTAAACAGCGAGAGGAAGTCATTATCACTAGAGAATCTCGCTTGAAGGAATTAGAGGAACAACAACAATTTTTAGATCGGGAAGTGGCTAGACTAGAAAAATATTATCAGTCCTATCGTGACCTCCGCTTGGGTAAATTAGCTTTGGTCAAAGGTCAAGTAATAGCGGCAGGATTGATTACTGTTAATAAAACTAATACCTCACGTCAGGCTATTATGAAAATTCTCGAAGCAGCTAATCATAATGCCAATGTTCAGTTAACTGAACCTGGTGAGATATCAATGAATAAAAAAATACTTCGTCTCACGAAAGATCAGGTTGAAGCCCTAATCGCACAAATTAAAGATAGTCGAGAATATGTTGTTAGAATTTTCTCAGCAGGTAATTATGTCAGAGGCGAAAAGCAAATAGAATTTTTTGCAGACGCAGCCCGAAATCAACTTGTATTTTCATTAGGGGAGATCCTGGCTACTACTACGGCAGATTTAAAAAGTATGACTCCTGAACAAATGCGTCAACGCTTAGATTTACTAATTTCTGCTTCTCAATTTCGCGCTCGAAATGCAGGAATTGTGGAAAGTGTAGAAGTAGATGGGACTTTTGTTCGCTTTGTGACTCAATTACAGCAAATGGAGCAGGAGGTAGAAATTAAAGCTATAGCGGCAGAAAATACTTATACTGTCGGTCCGTTAAGAATTAAATTAGTAGTTATATCAAATGGAGAAGTTCTTTTTAGTACGTGAGCAAGAAAGTTTAATTGTAAGATGTTCTATTGGTAAAGTAGATAGTTACAAAGTTACTGAATTGCTTAACAATAACAAAAGATTGCCTAACAATAACAATTGATTGCTTAACAATATTAATTGATAATTAACAACTGACAACCGACAACTGACAACTGACAACCGACAACTAACAACTAACAACCGACAACCAACCAATGACAAATACACAACCTGCAATTTTAGGATTTGATCCTGGCCGTGATAAATGTGGTATTGCAGTAATGGGATTAGATAGACAACTGTATTATCATCAAGTTATCTTAGCAGAAGAAGCGATCGCTAATATTAAAGTACAATTGCAAAAATTTCCTGTATCCTTAATAGTGATGGGAGATCAAACAACAGCGAAAAAGTGGAAACAGCAACTTAGTCAAGAATTAAGTAAACTCACAAATATCATTTTAGTTGATGAACGTTATTCTACCCTAGAAGCACGCGATCGCTATTGGCAAATGTATCCACCCCAGGGTATAATTAAGTTATTACCCAAAGGAATGCGTCAACCTCCCAGGGCAATAGATGATATTGTGGCAGTGCTTCTGATTGAAAGATACCTCAATAGATTAACTGACAAATAATTTACAGTTCAGCCCGAATTGTGAAAGCATAATCTCCCCCAGGTTCTAATTGATAATCTTGTTGTTCTAGAAACCGCCCTAGAGGTTCTTTGATTAAAGCACGACCTTGAGAAGGCTTTACAGAAAGTTCCCCCCGACGAAAATGCCACTGGAAATGCCATTGAAAATTACCAGCGCTGACTTCACCTTCGAGAAAGCCCTGTTGCCAAGATTGGCGGATAATCTTAACATGGGCAGTAGTTTCTGGCAGACGTTTTGCACTCACGCTTATTTCATGTTAGATATAGGATAAAAGCCAATTATTTATGTAGGCTATTTATTTTATGTACTAAAAATAGCTTAAGTCAACAAACTAATAAAGACAACATAAGTTAGTAAAGTCTAGGTTCTTAACTACTGATTTGTGGTGAAATAACAATAAATGCGAGATAATAATGTAATAACTGCATTAAAGAATTAATTTTGTTACGAAAATAACAGATAATAAGAACGACATTGTTTATTACTGTTATTTCCCACTACAAAATATACAAGGTAGTGGGTTTTATCTCAATTTGAGGATTATTAACCATGTCAGTCTCTATTGACTTACAGCCAATATTACATAAAACTATTTGTCAAGACTGTGCTTTTTATGTTAAATTAGATTGTACTCACCCTGATGAGTTAGATGTTAATTGTGCTACCGTGAATTTTTGTAGTTCATTTACTCCAGCGGTAGAAATTGATAGTCCTTGTGTTTCTTTTGGTAATGATGATAAAGTGGGTTGGGTTGATACAAAGAAACCCAACAATAACCAGAACAACATTGATTTTTCCTGATCTTCCTTTGCGTCTTTGCTCCTTTGTGCCTTTGCGCGAAATAAATCTATGAAATTATCATTATTAATTAAATATCCTATTTTAGGGATAATCAATTTTTTATTATTAAGTATTAATATTCAACCCGTATTTTCCAGTTCTCCCCCGACTCTAATACTGGCACAAAATAGAAATACTAAAGCAGCTACAGAGGCTTTAAATCAAGGATTACAGGCGATTCAGTCGGGAAGAATAGAAGTAGCAATTACCGCTTTTCGTGAAGCTATTAAACTAGATCCTAAATTAGCAGCAGCGCACTATAATTTAGGTTTAGCACTACGACAATTAGGAAAATTACAACCTGCTGCGGATGCTTTTTATCAAGCTACTCAAGCGGATTCTCAATTTGCTTTAGCTTTTGCAAATTTAGGTGGGGCTTTATTAGAAGGAAATAATTTAAAATTGGCTCAAGATTACTTAAATAAGTCCTTAGAATTAAATCCCAATTTAGGTTTCGCCCATTATAACATGGGGTTAGTTAAAGAGCAAGAAAAAAATTGGCAAAGTGCGATCGCTTTTTTTGAAAAAGCTAGAACCTATAGTAAAAATGCTCCAGAACCAGCTTATCATTTAGGGATATGTTATTTACAACTAGGGAAAATTGAACAAGCGAAGGTAGCTTTTAATCAAGCAATTAAAATCAATCCCAAATATGCGGAAGCCCACTATAATATTGGCTCAATTTTATTTAATCAGGGGAAATTAAATGAAGCTTTAGCAGCTTTTAGAAAATCAGCCGCAGCCAACCCTAATTATGCTAATGCTTATTATGGTGCGGGATTAGTTTTTATGCAGTTAAAGCAGTATAAAGAAGCTATACAAGTCTTCCAATATGCACACGATTTATATAATATTCAAGGTAACTTACAGTGGGTAAAAAATTCCCAGCAGTTATTACAACAGTTAGAGAATAGGAAAAAATGAGATTATGCGATAAACTAGAATATATGTTATGCTTGAGAATTACATTCCAATAGTTATTAAGCAAGATAAATTAACAATAATGAAAGTTATAGATTTACAAATACCAAAACAAATAGAATTACCTTTACATTTAGTAAATTCTTCAAAAAAATTTACATTTATTGATCTATTCGCTGGTATTGGAGGGTTTAGAATTGCTTTAGAAAAATTAGGTGGTCAATGTTTAGGTTACTCTGAAATAGATAAACAAGCTATTAAAGTGTATCAGCAAAATTTTATCAATTACCGAAATCAAGATGAAATTGAATTAGGAGATATTACCAAAATTACAGGACTTCCATCAAATATTGATGTAATTGTAGGTGGTGTTCCTTGTCAACCTTGGTCAGTTGCAGGTTGTTTAAAGGGTTTTGAAGATCCTAGAGGAAAATTATGGTTTGATGTGATTCGATTAGTTAATAAAAGTCAACCTAAAGCGTTTATTTTTGAAAATGTTAGTGGTTTAGCAAGTCCAAAAAACAGAGATAATTTAGAACTGATTTTGCAGAATTTTCATGATATAGGATATTGTGCGAAATGGCAAATATTAAATGCTTACGATTTTGGTTTACCTCAAAATAGAGATAGAGTTTTTATTGTAGGAATTCAAAATGGTATAGAGAAATGCCAAGAATATAGATTTCCTCGTTCTTTAAATATTCACCCCAAAGTTTTAGATATTTTAGATGAATTAAAAAATATTGAATTTATAGAAAAAGTTAAATTAGATGCAAATACCTTATTTAAAGGTGTAATACCACCTTCAAGAACTCGATTTCAAAAAGATGATGAATTAAATGATTTCTTTATTTTCTCAGATTTAAGAAATGGACATACAACAATTCACTCTTGGAATATTATTAAAACTACTGATAGAGAAAAAATGATTTGTTTAGCTCTTTTAAAGAATAGAAGAAGTAAAAAGTATGGTAATAAGGATGGAAACCCTTTATCTTTTGAAAACTTCCAGGAAATAATACCTAATATAGAAATTAGCGAATTAAATATATTAGTTGATAAAGGAATATTTCGCTGGACTGATAATAGAAAGTATGAATTTGTTAATTCTAAGAATATGACAGGAATTAATGATATCTATAGAATTATTTTACCTACTGCTGATATTTTTCCAACTTTAACTGCTACTGGTGGTAAAGATTATATAGCAACTGTATCTATTCATGGTAGTAATCCAGAAGAGTATAAGCAGTTGTTTTTAGAAAAAATTTATCACTCTAAAAAATATATACCAATCACTGCAAAACACGCTTGCAAGTTACAAGGATTTCCTGCTAATTTTATATATCATCAAAAAGATGATACTGCTAAAAAACATTTTGGTAATGCTGTTCCTATTCCTGTTGTTGAGTATGTAGCTAAAGAGTTATTAAGGATTATTGATGTTTAACTAATTTTGGTAAAAAATATCATGAAATTCTGCTGCAAAGTTTTCTTGTCCTAGTTCAAAAAACAGTGATTTTAACTGCTCAAATGTACTTTCTTCTCCAGAACAAAAATTCCAAAATTCATCTTCAACCCATATATCTTTGCTAATATCTAAAGGAGAACTAGATAATTTACTTTTTTGCGTTGTATACCAAGATTTTTGAAAAGGATTGAAAGGAATAGCAATACGAGCTTCTAAATTAGCATTAGGATCTTGAGCAAATTTATAAGAGTACCATTCTAAAATTTCTCTATTAAATCCTTTAAAATCGCCTTGATTTGGTTGTGTGGTTTTAATATCAAAAATATATTCAATTCCATCTTTAGCAAAATGAATATCTACTCCAGTACCTGTTGGAGGAGATGTAAATCTAATAATTTCTTGAGAATTGATTTTGGAAGCTGCATTTTTTAATCTTTGTATACATTCTTCTGTTGTAACTCTCATTTGATTAGGCTTATTTTCACGTTCATCAACTAATTTATCTAATTCATTTTGCAATATTTGTGGAAATGGGTCTGGACGTAATATTTTTGTAGTTACAATTTCAAATCCATTTAATTTTGCTAATGTTTTAGCTATAGGCTCCCAAAAAGTAGTTCCTAAACTTGTTTCTAACCCACCAATGAGAGAGCGTATTCTTCTTTCATTAGGAAAAATATCATCTAATACTTGATAATTTTTTACTTCTTTATCTTTAAAGAAATTTCTAATGGAATTTTTAAGATTTTCTTTAATTTGTTGTTTAACTGTATGGTTCATTTTATTAAAAGTGATGTCTAACTATTAACAAGCCAAAACAATCAAAGAAGAGGTGAAAAACTAATAATGTAGTTTCTCCCTCTCCTGATGATTGTAATAATTGATGATTCTAACGAATATACTCTTTCAGTACGCTGTTACGATTAGGGTGGCGTAACTTACGTAGTGCTTTGGCTTCAATTTGGCGAATACGTTCGCGGGTGACGTTAAAAATTTGGCCGATTTCTTCTAGGGTTTTCATGCGACCATCGTCTAAACCATAGCGTAATCGGAGAACGTCCCGTTCACGAGGTCCGAGACTATCTAGGACTTTTTCTAGGTCTTCCCGCAGCAAGTTTTTAGAAACTTGGTCTTCTGGGGTTTCACCGTCAGATTCTATGAAATCACCTAAACGGGAGTCTTCTTCTTTCCCTATCGGTGTTTCCAGAGAAATTGGTAATTGAGCGGATTTGGCAATAAACCGCAGTTTCTCGATGGTCATTTCCATGCGAGTCGCAATTTCTTCCTCCGTGGGTTTACGTCCCATTTCTTGAGACAGGAGTTTCGTAGTTTTCTTAATTCGGGAAATGGTTTCGTAAAGATGAACCGGTAGACGGATAGTGCGGGACTGGTCAGCGATCGCTCTGGTAATTGCTTGACGTATCCACCATGTAGCGTAGGTAGAAAACTTATAGCCTTTTTCGTGATCAAACTTTTCAGCCGCACGAATCAACCCCAAACTACCCTCTTGAATCAAGTCTTGGAAAGACAAGCCCCGATTCATGTACTTCTTGGCAATGGAAACTACCAGCCGCAGGTTAGATTGTACCATCTTGTCCTTCGCCCTGCGGCCAATGTGTAGGCGATAACGAAAGGTTGGTAATGGTAATGATACTTCTGCCGCCCATTCACTGTCTCTAGGCTCTCGTTCCAGGCGTTCACAAAGCCTTTCCCTTGCCCGTTCTAGTTCCAGTAACTCAGCAATTTTCCGCGCCAGTTCAATTTCTTCATCTGCGCGTAATAGACGAATCCTCCCAATCTCTTGCAAGTACAGACGAATGGAATCTTCGGTGTAATGCTTTTTCTTGGTTACTTGTGTCCGACGACGCGATTTAGCGGCTTTTCCAGACTCTGCGTCGTCCTCATCAGACTGAGGCTCTAAAAAATCATTAATTTCGCCGTCATCAGTCAGCAATAAGTCCTCTTCTTCTATTAAGAGCGCTTGTAATTCGATCTCAGGCGGATTTATCATTTCTAGGTCAGGCTGATAAATATTATCGAGTACGTTGTTAGCCTGGTTCATGCCGCGTTCCTCATGCTCCTTCCAGAATCAGTTACTCAAGACATTTTGATTACTTTTGGCATTAAGTAATCTATGCACCGAAAATTGGGTTCTGGCTAATTACCCTAAGATATTTTCGATGATTTTCTTCCTGTTTTAGCCAGAATTTGTGCTTAAAAGTGGCAAATATCACTTTTTAGTGTATCGCTCGCTTTTTAAATTGTCATACCCATTACTTCCACACATCACTTTCTATTGACCAAATCTACAGATCAAGATCGGTTTTTTTTAAAAAGCTTTCTGATGCGGACATAAGTGAATGACATTAGACAGATTTAACTATAAATACCTTTCTGATTGTAGCCTGTTTCACAAAAATTGCCCTCTTTTTGTCCCTTATTTAGAACTCATTTACTAAGATTAAGCCACCTTTATCAAAAAGACATTAAAAATGGCGGTGATTCCATTAGATCTTATTGAAAACTTGTTGGTTTGGTAGGGGCATTCTCATTAAATTAAAAGGTAGGCACACTTTTATCAACCTTACACAAATTGTTCCTAACTGAACAAGTAGTATTTATGTTCTGCCTTAATTAACCCGAAGGCGGGTATTTATTTACAGAGATTAGTTCAACTAGAACTAATTGTCCATATCTACTGTTAGCTAGTGATTGGTGTTTGTTTCCAGGCACTAGCCCTTGTATATGCTATACCAAGAACTTGAACTAAGGAGTTAAATTTATGGCATTTTTTTGGCGGGTTAAGAGATCAATTAAAAACTCTCTCAATTTGCCCTTATTCACACATTAGCGCAGAGTTGAGATTTCTACCCTGTGCAACTTGACAAACTGTTCTTATTGTATACAACGATATTTTAATCAGGCGATAAATAATATTGTTGTTAAAGTTTCCCAATCATAATACTTGGGTAAGTCAAGGGATGCCATCTGTAATTATGAATACTTCATTTTTTAAGCAGTTGGCTGTGACCCGAATTATGAAAAGTTTTGTTTATGCTTACTAAGCCTTGCTTTGTAGATAATATTTAGTTGACCTTTCTAACCATAGCAAATGCTTTCCCTTTTTGTGGAGAAAAATTTATGATTCTTAGCAAATAATTTATGGGGATTGGAAATTGGGATTGGGAAGATAAATATTCAAGCTGATTTTGATTCATTACCCATTACCAATTAATAATTACCAATCACCCATGACCTTAAATGTCTAAATCCGTCATATTCAGCTTAGAACCATAGGTTTCAATGAACTCGCGTCTAGGCGCGACCCGATCACCCATTAAAATAGTAAAAATCCGATCAGCTTCGGCTGCGTCTTCAATTTCCACTCGTTTGAGGGTACGGGTTTCTGGATTCATTGTGGTTGTCCACAGTTGTTCTGGCATCATTTCCCCCAAACCTTTAAACCGCTGAATGGTATAATTAGCATTACTGGGAAGAGTGCCTAGATGTTGTTGTAATTCCCGTTCACTGTAACAATACTGGTAATTTTTACCCCGTTCTACTTTGTACAGTGGCGGACAAGCAATATAAATGAACCCCTGTTCAATTAACGCCCGTTGATAACGATAAAAGAAAGTTAACAACAAGGTGCGGATGTGCGCTCCATCTACGTCAGCATCAGTCATTAATACTATATGATGATATCGTAATTGTGAGGAGTTAAATTCTTCACCTTTGACACCTAAACCCAGGGCTGTAATTAAGGCTTGAATTTCGTTATTTTTATAGATTTTGGCATCGTCGGTTTTTTCAATGTTAAGAATTTTACCACGCAGAGGGAGAATTGCTTGGGTTCTGCGATCGCGTCCTTGCTTCGCACTTCCACCCGCTGAATCGCCTTCTACGATGTATATTTCCGATTCAGCCGGATCACGAGAACTACAATCTGCTAATTTACCAGGAAGAGGCGAAGATTCTAATACTGATTTGCGACGGACCAGTTCCCGTGCGTGTCGAGCAGCTTCAGCAGCTTTGAAAGCTTGGATAGCTTTATCTAAAATAGCATCAGCTATAGCGGGATGAAAGTCTAGATATTCCGTGAGAACTTCACCGACAAAAGAATCAACAATCCCGCGAACCTCTGTATTTCCCAGTTTAGTTTTAGTTTGTCCTTCAAATTCAGGATCAGGGACTTTCACAGAAATGACAGCAGTTAGACCTTCGCGGACGTGCTCACCACTGAGATTAGATTCATTCTCTTTAATTTTATTGCGTTTGCGAGCAGTTGCATTTAATGTCCGAGTTAGAACCGCTTTTAAACCTTCTAAGTGTGTACCACCATCAATAGTGCGAATATTATTAGCAAAGCCCAGGACATTATCCGTATAAGCATCAGTACACCATTGTAAAGACACTTCTACCTGGACATTATTGCGTTCCCCTTGGACATAGATAATTTCTTCATGAAGCGGCTGCTTGTCACGATTCATGTAGGCGATATACTCTTTAATACCACCCCTGTATTCGTAGGTTTCTATTCTTGGTGTGTCACTTTTGAGGATATCTAAACGATGATCGGTAAAAATGATTCTGACACCCGCATTTAGATATGCTAACTCGCGCAAGCGTCCTGATAAAGTAATGTAATCAAATTCTATGCTGGTGGTAAAAATTTGTGTATCTGGCTTAAAGGTAATAGAAGTCCCAGTTTTATCTTCTTCCGAGGGTGTTGCTACCAATTCAGTAACCGGGAAACTCCGTTCATATCTCTGCTTATGTACCTTGTGGTCTCGCCAAACCGTAACTTCTACAAACTCAGATAAAGCATTGACCACAGAAATTCCCACACCGTGTAAACCGCCAGAGACCTTGTAGCCACCACCACCAAACTTACCACCAGCATGAAGAACGGTTAAAACGGTTTCTAAAGCTGATTTTCCGGTTTTTGGGTGAATATCGGTAGGAATACCCCGACCATCATCTGTTACGGTGACAGAACCATCAGCATTGATATCTACTTCAACATGGGTACAGTAACCCGCCAAAGCTTCATCGACAGAGTTGTCAACTACCTCGTAAACTAAATGGTGAAGTCCTCGCGGACCTGTAGTACCAATGTACATCCCTGGTCGTTTGCGGACGGCTTCCAGACCTTCCAGAACCTGAATCTGATCGGCGCTGTAACTGCTCGTCATGAAAATTCTCCTGATACTTGGGGTTAAAATTGCCGAAAGGCGGAAAAAGTCAAATCACCCCAACATTATAACATAAAAGCCTTCCTGCCGTCTGTAGCCCAATTTTATGAGAAGTTTATATAAGGGTTGTAACCCTGATGAGAATTGGGTAGAAAATTCCCTATTTTGCGTTTTTCTTCCCACTGACCACTGACAACGAACATTTGACTAATGACTAAATTAATTGTAATTTGCGGGGCGACGGCGACGGGTAAATCTGGTTTAGCTTTAAGTTTAGCACAAAGATTAAATTCTGTAATTCTCAGTGCTGATTCTCGTCAAGTATATCGTGAATTTGATATTGGGACAGCGAAACCAAATCTAGGTGAAAAAAAATTAGTTCCCCATTATTTAATTGACATTTGTGAACCAACTGAAATCATGACGTTAGCAGATTATCAGCAACAAGCACAAGGTTTAATTGCTAGTTTGGGAGTTGAAACACTGTTGTTAGTGGGTGGAACGGGTTTATATATTCGTTCCATTGTTCAAGGAATGAAGATTCCCAGAGTTGCACCCCAGCCCGAATTGCGATCGCAATTAGAATCTTTGGGTCAAATCCGACTCTATCCCATGTTACAACAAGTTGACCCCATTGCTGCCCAAAAAATTCACGCTAACGATTTGGTGCGGACTTTAAGAGCTTTGGAGGTTTATTATACAACTGGTATTCCTATTTCTGAACAGCAAGGAGAAAATCCACCGAATTATCCAATTTTACAAATTTGTTTAGATGCTTATGCAGAACATTTAGATGTGAGAATTGGTAAACGAACTGAACAAATGATAGCAGATGGTTTAGTTGCTGAAGTTGAATATCTTTGTCGAAAATATGGTATTGATTTACCCTTATTAAATACTTTGGGATATCAAGAAATCAAGCAATATTTAACTGGTGAAATTTCTTTAAATGCAGCCAAAGAATTAATTGCTTTACATACCCGACAATTTGCAAAACGTCAACGAACTTGGTTTAGACAATCTCCTAATCTTGAATATTTTGATATGAATAATCCTGATTTATTAGAAAGTGTTTGGCAAAGAATTACCGACTTTGTCTGAATCAGGATTTTCAGTATTCAGACAAAAATCCTGCAATTGTTAAAAACTGAACTCTAAATAAATAAACTAGGAGACACTTTAAAATATTCTCCCAAGGCTTTAGCTTGTGCTTTACTAATTGAACGTTTACCGTTGACAACCTCTGAGACTACACCACTGCTAGAACCAAGAATGCGTACTAAGTCAGCTTGACGAATGCCGCTAGATTCCATAATATGTAGCAATATATCATGAGGTGTAGATTCATCCATTGGATAATTTTCTTCCTCATAATCTTCAATTAGTCTGACAATCAATTTATCTAAAGCTCGCTCCTCTGGAGTAAGATTCTTTTTAAAAGTTAGAAATTCTGCAACTTTTAAAAGACGCTCATACTCTACCTCTGTTTCAATTACTTGAGGAGCGATTTCTGCTAGTAATTGACTATAAGTTTTATCGTCAAAAGTAAGGGTCATTTTTCCATTTATCTTTATTGTATTCCGCGTGAGTTAGCAAGTATTTGTAGTGAACCTTTTTTGTTTTATAATTAATCCCTACAATTAAACGATAATCATTACCTTTGATATTGAAAACAGTAAAATTACCAACCGCTTCAGCATCTCGATAAACTTTTTGAACATCATTTAAACTTTGCCATGCTGCTTTTTTAACAGTTATATACCAACTCTCAATTTGTTTTTTGATATCAGGGTACTTTTCTGCTTCTTCGCGGAGGGTGCGAATTGAAATTAGGTGCATAATATACTTTGGATTTGAAATAATAGTGATTGGTGTACATAGCTTTCACTTTTATTGTCCTCGTGTATTTAATATAGTCTCAAAATGAGAGTAAGTTGTCAAGCTGTAATTAAAAACTCCACAAAGATAAAAAATCCTTGAGGAGCTTGAGAGAGTATTAACAGCTTTTACCGAGCCATAAAGAATTAAGCCATAACGCACCAAATAGTAAATTTACTAATTATCTGGAAGTTGTTTTTTCAAAGCATTTAATAACGCCCAACGGCTATCAGTAGGTTTTTCGGAAACAGCAGTATTCAAAATACCCGGACAATTAAGATTACATAATTGACGCTGAGGTAACGCTAAACACATCTGTTGATATAACCATTCACCAGGATCAAAATGACCATCAGGTGCTAAAGTTTCCAGTAAATCCTCTACAGCAACTTCCATTTCTAAAGGAAAATCTTCCGTTTGATTAGCGGTTTCATCCAACCAAATGACTTCCTGAGTATCAAGAACCAGACGGTGGTTATACTGCTGTAAACAGCGGTTGCAGGTACAGGTAATAATTGTTTCTGCCTGAGATGAAACTTCCAAGTAATTACCCTGGTGTTTAACTTGGATAAGTCCGCGAACTGGTGTCAATGTTTCTAGTCCAGGTAGAAACTCTTGAACTTGAATTTCCTCTGTCCGCTCCGGGGCTTTACTTAGCTGCGGAATAAAAATAGCGTCCATAGGATTTGTAATACCCTGAAAATTGATCCATTTAGCTTGTATAATTATAGCGGGCAAGATGCCCGCACCACAAAGTTTAAGTAAATTGTGGTTATCAAATTTAGCTGCGTAACAGCTTAATAGGTAACAGCTTAATAGGTAATAGGTAATTGGTAATTGGTAATATTCTTGACTGTTCCCTGTTCCCCATTCCCTACTACCTAATTATTGTGTAACTGCTTGACGAACAACTAAATGACGATTAGGTTCTTTTCCGCGACTGAAAGTTTCTAAATCCGAAAATTCCTGCAATAAAGTATGGATTTGACGACGTTCCGAAGAACTGAGAGATTGAAGTTCTACCTCCCTTCCAGAAAAGCGAACTTCTGCGGCAGCAGTTTCCGCTAAAGTGCGGATTTCGGCCTCTCGTCTCATACGATAACCATTTAATTCAACCGTGTAGGCCTGTTGATTTTCCTCTGGTTGATTCAAGTTGAGAACCGAATTTGCTAGATATTGAATTCCGTCCAGCACAGAAGCACCAGTACCAATTAAAATCCTAATTTGTTCTGATGTTAAATTAGTTTGATCTATTGTCAACCAGTAGCTTTCTTCTGCTGGTACATCTTCCTCAGAAGAGGGCTTAATTTCTAAATTAGCCCGTACTTGAGTAGATACACCAACAAGAAGTAGCAAATTTTGTAACCATTGTTCACCACTTTGCATAGAAATGTCGCTCATAATCAACCATTAGCCTTTTTCTTAGAACTTTTGGGTTCAAATGGCAACGCTTTCACTTCAATGGTTTGGGTTTGGGCTTCTTTCTCCTGTAAATCTACGATTTTTTGAATTTCTTCTGGTAGAGGTTCACGGGAAAGGATATAGGTTTGGATAGTTTGGAAAACATTACCAATTACCATATACATAAGTACCCCAGCCGGGAGGGGAAAAAATAAGAACATTCCAGAAAAGATCACAGGAGTAATTTTATTGACCGTATCTTGCTGAGGGTTGCCACCGCTGGAATTTTGTCCAGAGAGCATTTGGCTCACATAAAGACTGATACCAAAGAAGACAATCATTGCCACAATATCCCAATGAATTGTATTATCAGGATCAATAGCGCCTACTCGACCCAAAGCATCAATAAAGAGAAATCCTTTTTCTGCTGCCAGTCCAGGAATTGTGCCTTGAATGGTCACGTCGCCGGGTTCTAGAGCCTCTATATTGCCTTCGGCATCAATTTTCACCCTTTCTGAGCCTTTAGTGATTTTCCATTCAGGTTTTAAATTAGTTTCTGGGTGTTCTACCAAGAGCAAATCAAATGGTTTACCTTCTACAGTTTGATATTGAATCTTAGTTTTTTCTCCCACTGCTAACTTACTACCTCCTGGGAGAATGGCAGAGATTTGAGTGTGTTCCCCATCAGCAATATAAATATTTTGTGGGGGAGTGGCAAAAGCTTGGGGTTGAACGTTCTCAATTTGTTGTTCAGGGAAGACTTGCAGATTAACGGTATAATTCACACCAGAAAAAGGCGATCCCCGCAAAGTCGCAAACAGTGCTAGTAATACAGGCATTTGCAACAATAGAGGTAGACATCCTGCCAAGGGATTACCAAATTCACTTTGGACCTTGAGCATTTCCTCTTGTTGCTTTTGCTGATCATCCTTATAACGTTCTTTGATTTCTGCCATGCGCTTCTGCATCACGGGTTGCACGACTCGCATTCGTCGCATACTACGAATAGAACCGGCACTCAAGGGATAGAGTGCAAAGCGGATAATCAATGTTAAGGCTACTATCGCCAACCCATAGCTAGGGACAAAACCATAGAAAAGGTCTATGATTGGCAACATCACGTTGTTCGAGAGAAACCCGATACCAAAATCCATTATTCTGAATTCAACCTGCGGTACTTTGACACTCCCACCCCGGTTAGGAGTGGGATACTCAGTTGAGCCTATCCTCTGACTAGAGGTGGTTATCTCCTAAGCTTTTGCTCTATATTGTAGAGGTTTTTGTTAAGCATTGCTGTGACTATCCACAAGCTACGGAAGTTAGGGATAGTCGCTCATTATCTAAAAATGTGAATGTTAACTCCCTGGACAAACTAATTATTTAGAACTGCTATATTGGGGATTTTTAGCAGTAATTTTTTCATTAATGTAGTCATAGACTTCCCGAAAATTAGGAACAGCCCGCATTTCGATGATAGTACCATTTTTGAGAGTGATTGCCATATCTCCCCATAAGCTGATGGCACGGGGAACTTTGACAATTTTCACTACTTCTGAATAAATTACATCATAGCGATCGCGTCCCATCCAACCACCAGTGACACATATCCGTCTATCTGTGATCCGGAAACGTAGCCAGATAGATCTGACTATTGCCCCCACAGCCAAGGGAATACCCACCACTGTTAGCCCAATAAGCAGGTTAAGAATTAAATCCCCCAAGTGGGGACCACCTTCATAATAAACTTCTTCACGAATGCCCATTTAATACCTCTGCTTGTGCCAATAACTCCTCTAATTCTTGCAGAAATTTATGGGTTTGGCGCTCAGATTCTGCGGTTTTTGGTTTGACAATTAATACTAACCGCCATCCTGGGACTAATTTGGGCAACAATTGATACAATGCTGCTGTAATTTGCCTTTTGATTTTGTTGCGAACAACGGCGCGTTTACTGACTTTTGTACTAATAGCAATACCAATTTTTGTAGCAGGAGGGGCAGTATCCAAAGAAGGTTCTATGGCCAAAGCAGGTTTTAAAGCTCTCAAAGTAAAATGAGAACTATGTCGCCGAATTCCTTCCCGGAAAACTGCCTGAAAATCCTGACGGGATTTGAGACGATATGCTTTGGGCAAAGCCACAACAGTTATTAATTGCTGAATTTTACCCTAAACACTCAAACGATGCCGTCCTTTTCTTCTTCTCGCACTAATCACGTTTCTGCCGTCTGGTGTCCGCATTCTGGCACGAAATCCAGAGGTTCTTTTTCTCTTGCGGCAAGTGCCTCCCAATGTCCTTTGCATATCTTTCTCCTTTTACCGGATTTTTATAAAAAGTCACAATCTGATATTTTACCATTTTACAGGCAATAAAAACATATTTCTAGATGGAGTTTTCACCAGAAACAAGCCAGAGGCAAAAATCAAAAGTAATCATTTTTCTCTTCTGGGTTAAACTAAGTATGGAAAAGTCCAATCTATTGACTATCTAAACCGAGAAGTTGAGAGCAGGGAACAGGGAACGGGGGATTATTAAATATTTTGCCATAATATTCCAACATAAGGCTTATTTTTTATACATAGCAAACCTATTAATCCCAAATATTATAAAGAAATAATTAAAAGTGGTATTATCTATCGCGGTGATCATTCTGGAATTAGAGCCAAGGATGACAATAGAATGAAAGCGATGCAGAGAAGTTTGTCAGGTTAGCTCATCCGAAAGTCTGATATTTAGGCTATATTTTACACAAAAACGGTAAAACTGGCCATTGATTAAGTTAGTATGGTAGTGTGTGAATACAGCCAGTCAAAGCAGATAAAAAACTTATTGACTAAGGATATTGCCAGAGACTTGTTTTGATGATATTGTAAGTTGAGTTTCTGATTTTCAGAAAAAACCCCCAGTGGAAGTTAGCCAGCTAGGGGAGTTTAGTTATCAGGGTGCATCTACCAATTTAGTATTCTGGTGTTAACTAGCAAGTTCCGGATGGGTAGTAGATATTTTCTATAAAATCTGTAAGGATAAGGATACTAAAAACAAAAAATCCCCAACCAGAAGTTAGCCGGCTAGGGAAGTTAGTTATCAGGGTGCATCTACTTATTAACTGTTCATCGTTTTTAATTTCTGTTCCGGAAAAAATGGGTGTATGTCCATAATTGTGTAATGATAACCGTAAACAAGAAAAAACCCCCAGTGGTGTTGGCCAGCTAGGGGAAGTTAGTTATCAGGGTGCATCTACTTGTTAACTGTTCATCGTTTTTAATTTCTGTTCCGGAAAAAATGGGTGTATGTCCATAATTGTGTAATGATAACCATAAACAAGAAAAAACCCCCAGTGGTGTTGGCCAGCTAGGGGAAGTTAGTTATCAGGGTGCATCTACTTGTTAACTGTTCATCGTTTTTAATTTCTGTTCCGGAAAAAATGGGTATATGTCCATAATTGTGTAATGATAACCATAAACAAGAAAAAACCCCCAGTGGTGTTGGCCAGCTAGGGGAAGTTAGTTATCAGGGTGCATCTACTTGTTAACTGTTCATTGTTTTTAATTTATGCTCCGGAAAAAATTACCCAAAGATTGCTGTTTGTCAACTACGGAAAAAATTCCTGTGGTTATGTGGTTGGGTAGGGGAGTTAGTTCTTAGGATTTTATCTACTTAATACTTTATCTACAAATTTTTACAAACGCTCTTGGTTGTCAAGAGTGTTTTTTATTTGCCAAAATCACAAAAGAAAACCCCCAGTGAGTTTTAGCCAACTAGGGGAATTGAAGATCAAGGTGCATCTACCAATAAACAGTTCTCCATGGGGATCAGTCAATCCGGATAAAGTAACGGCAGCAGAACAGGCACAAGACCTGTAAACAAGCCTTCTTAAAACTAGATTAAGATCAATATCCGAAACATTAGAATGGCAAAATACATCTATATGTATGAGCAGGATTAGCAACTTGTAACCTTATTCCCAAAAGCAATACTGCTAATTCTTCTAAATTTCCTTGTATGGGGTAAACAGAATCATGTTTATCGATGCCAGAACAGTTCATGTTTAGGGCATATAATCATAATGGATAGAGATTAAAATGTGGCTTATAACCTGCTGAATGCAATAAGGGAATTTGTACGGTTGGCTCATCCGAAAGTTACGCCCGTGGACAAGAAGTAGTTTTATACCTTGGTGGAAGCGGGAAATAAACAGCGTGCTATTAGCATTGTCTAAGTTTTATGGAGCAGAAATTGTGACCCAGGAATTTCACCTTTCGGCAACGCTAGTGGGGCAAAATGATTATCTGGTGCGGACGGAACAAGTAGCGCCTGGGGTGCCGGTGGCGGAAGAACTGGTACATTGGCCTGTGGCTAAGTGGTTGACTGCTGCGGGAGATTTGATGGATGATCCTTTGCAGTCGGTTTTGCAGGGGCATAAGAGCATCAGAAATTCTGTTAACTTGGTGTCCTTGGGTCAAGAGTTATATAAGGCACTGTTCCAAGGAACGCTCCGGGATAGTTGGATTACTGCCCAAGGTATTGCCCAAAATCATCAGCAGGTACTGCGGCTAAGATTAGGAATCAAGGATACAAGATTGGCGAGGGTGCCGTGGGAAATTATGCACGCAGGTGATCGCCCTTTAGTTACTGGTCATTATCTTACCTTTTCCCGTTACCAAAGTGGCATTGCCCCATCATCGCAGTTAGCAACTCATAATCCAGCGGCAGATCGAAGGGTAAGAGTGTTAATGGTGATTTCCTCACCTACTGATTTAGCGCAACTAGATTTACTTAAACAAGAAGCTATAAATCTGAAGGCAGAACTGCATCGTCAAGCATCAAGAGTTGCTGATAGTAACTACCATTTACCAGAAATTAAATTGACTGTTCTTGACCAACCGGGTAGGGAGGAACTCACCCAAGCTTTAGAGCAGGGACATTATCATATTCTTCACTATTCTGGTCATAGCAACTTGGGGGCGAATGGTGGGCAAATTTACTTAGTAAGTAAAAAAACTGGTTTAACAGAAACTCTGAATGGAGATGATTTAGCGGGGCTGCTGGTTAATAATAATATTCAAATGGCAGTGTTTAATTCCTGTTTAGGGGCATATCGGGCTAGGTCTGGGGTGGAGGAAGATTCAGGAGAACGGAATTTAACGGAAAGTTTGGTAAAACGGGGAATTAGAAGTGTTTTGGCGATGTCAGAACGTATACCTGATGAGGTGGCGCTAACGTTGACCCAATTGTTTTACCGTAACTTAAGTCAGGGCTATGCTTTAGATTTATGTGTGAGTCGGGTACGTCAAGGCTTAATTTCTGCCTATGGTTCTCAACAGATGTACTGGGCTTTACCAATTTTGTATCTTCAGCGAGAATTTGATGGTTATTTGATACCACAAGTTGACTCTAGCTACATGACTACTCCAGGGGGGGCAGCGGAGTTATTGAACAAAGGTCAGCCTCCCTTGCAGACGAATAATTATAACTATTCTGCAGCCTTAGGCAATGCAGAAATGTCTTTAGCTATTGATGATCCTAATTTAACGGGGGGAACAACGGAGGTAGACTGGCTGGAGGAAGATACTTGGGGTGATATTGCTGATGAAATTGAGCATGATGAACCTAGTTATGACGAGGATTCGGCAATAGTTTCGGATGTTTTTCGTCAGCTTAATACCCCGACTAAAACAGAAGAACCTAGTATGAAGGTGGAAATAGTACAACAGGATCATCCTTATCCGTCGGAAATGCAGATTACTGATACTAAGAAAAATGTAGACTGGGGAAATGTCCCAACTCAAATTACTCCCACTTCCTCGAATATTCAAAAGCATCAGGTAAATCCTCGGTTATCACCGTCACCTTTACGAACCCAAGTTAATCCGATTCCCCAAAGAAGATTACCTATGTTTTTGTATGGTCTTGTGGGGGCAAGTGCAATTACTGTTGTTGCTGGTGTGGGTTGGTTGTGGTATCAACAACAAGTGCGGAATTATGCCGAGATTCCACCAATCCCTGGACAAAATTTCCCAGATGATCAGCATCAGAGTATGGATTTACCTAATTTAGCTACGGGAATTGTCACGGCTATAGCTACGTCGCAGTTGAGTCAAGGCAATATTAAGGCTGGATTGGATGCTGTTAATGAATTAATGAATCGTGGTGCTTTTGCGGCTGCGGAAACGGCTTTAAATTTGATTCCTCCTCGGTATGCTGAAAATTCTGATGTGAACTTTTTTCGAGGGCGTTTAGCTTGGCAGTCGGTACAAACGAGAAATAATAAATACAGTATTGATGATGCTCGTCGTTATTGGGCGAGGGCGGTGCAAAATCAGCCAAATTCTGTTTTGTATCATAATTCTTTAGGATTTGCTTATTATGCGGAGAATAATCTTAATTATGCCAATGATGCTTGGTTCAAGGCTCTGAATTTAGCATTAACTCCTCAGCCCAATCAACTTTCTCTGGAGAAGAAACAGTTGGAAATGAGTGAACAACCAGAGGCTTTAATGGCTTATGCTGGATTGGCTTTGGGTTTATATAAGTCCGCTGGAAGTCAATCCCTTCCAAAAGGGCAGCAATATTTACGGGAAGCCATTAAACTTCGACAAAAGGTAATCCGAAGTGCGCCCCTAGACTTTAGTATGGAAAGGTTATCACAAAATTGGCTGTGGACAGAACAAGCGATCGCAGATTGGCAACGGTTGGGGGAAGCAAAGTTATCGCCTTCGCCCAAAAATAGTCCATAATTGCATGGGAGAAAAAATTGTGGAATCCAATACATCAAGCTAAAATTAGATAACCATTGCTATATTTACAACATAAGCAAATAATCTGCTTAGATATATAAACGGCATTATTGAGAAGTCAGGAGTCAAAAAAATGAAAAAGGTAGAAGCCATTATTCGTCCCTTTAAGCTGGATGAAGTGAAAATAGCTCTAGTTAATGCGGGTATTGTCGGGATGACAGTTTCTGAAGTCCGAGGTTTCGGTCGTCAAAAGGGGCAAACTGAACGCTATCGGGGTTCGGAATATACTGTAGAGTTTCTCCAAAAACTCAAGGTAGAAATTGTCGTTGAAGATACCCAAGTTGATATGGTTGTGGATAAAATTATCTCTGCAGCCCGGACTGGTGAAATCGGTGATGGTAAAATTTTCATCTCCTCTGTTGATCAAATTATCCGCATACGGACAGGGGAAAGGAATACGGAAGCCGTATAAATATTGAGTATTTGCTGTTGCGTATTCAATAAATGGGCGTTGCTGAGTCTGTAAATCTGAAAACAGGAAATCAGCAGCGCCTTTTATTAATTTTTTTAACTGGCTTTGAGTTTTCACTTATTCACTTGGTAGCTTCTTTATACCATAACCTAACTGCCAATTATTTATTTGTTTGAGGTCATTTATTTGACCCGCAAAAATAAATTTGAGTGCGGTTCGCGTTTGTAAATACCCCCTAACTAAATAATGTCCTGGTTTGGCATTAATTTCATCTATAGTTTGAGTAGGATTGGTAATAACTCCGCAGTAGGTTCTATTCACTGGTAAATTAATTGTCATTAATTGATCATATACGTGATTATTCGGTAGCATAAACACAGCATATACATAATGCTGACCAAGCCAAGGACGAACGACAATTTTCTGAGGGTGGATATAAGATTTTGTAGTTTGACTGACGGTAAAACCTGATTTTTGACAGGGAAGGGTTGGTAATTGGTCCAAAAACTGAAAAAAGCCAATAATCACAACTAAGGTCAAGGAAAATAAGAAATAAGGGAGTTGACGGTTTCGCACTGTTGGCATCAATAATTATGTTTTATGGGGAGTTTCTATTTTACTTTTGCAGTCCGTCGCTAGGGTACACCGTGCAAATTACTAATAATTAAATTCTGTTGAAATTCAAAAAGTATGTTATAGTGTTAAATGTATAAGGGCGCGTGGCTCAGTGGATAGAGCAACAGGTTCCGGTCCTGTGGGTCGGGGGTTCAAATCCCTCCGCGCTCATTTCTGGCATTGCTAAATTATTTGATTTTCTGAAAAATTTATTTTTTCGGTATTTTATTACTAAACTTTTGTATAAGTTTAGAGACTTCCAAATAAAAAAAATATCCCAAAATTTCTTGTGATGCAAGCATCTTGCGTGCTAATAATACAAGGACGGGCAGGAGACCCATCCCACAAGATTGGATAGCGTGTGATTGAAAAACTAAAAACGCATAATTAGACAAATTATGGGTATTAAAGTCTACAGACTACCTCTTCAGATATCATGAGTTATTTCACAAAAGCTCTAATGCTGAGAAACAAGCTACAATTTAGAATAAGAAATTGTTAAAAAAATTTACGTTGGTAGCTAGAAATTTTCTGTGTCACAGCCTAAGACTACTCAAACCTTTAATTTTGATTCTATTGATGCCGCTTTGGCAGATCTCAAAGCCGGTCGTGTTATTGTTGTTGTAGATGACGAAAATCGAGAAAATGAGGGCGATTTAATTTGTGCTGCCCAATTTGCGACCCCTGATATGATTAATTTCATGGCTGTAGAAGCGAGGGGGCTGATTTGTCTGTCCATGACAGGCGATCGCTTGGATGAGCTAGACTTACCATTAATGGTCAGTAAACTAACGGATACTAACCAAACCGCTTTTACCGTTAGTATTGATGCCGGACCCCATTTAGGCGTTAGCACTGGTATTTCTGCTGAAGACCGGGCCCGGACTATCCAGGTCGCTATCAACCCAACTACAAAACCGGAAGAGTTACGCCGTCCAGGTCATATTTTCCCCCTACGAGCTAGACCGGGAGGTGTACTCAAACGAGCCGGACATACAGAAGCGGCTGTAGACCTATCCAGACTAGCGGGACTGTATCCAGCGGGGGTAATTTGCGAAATTCAAAACCCTGATGGTTCAATGGCTCGGTTAAATCAGTTAGTGGAATATGCTAAAAATCATCACCTCAAAATTATCAGTATTGCGGATTTAATTAGTTATCGTCTCAAAAATGACCGTCTTATCTATCGAGAAGTTATTACTAAGCTACCCAGCCAATTTGGTCAATTTGATATTTACGGCTACCGTCATACTCTAGATAATACGGAACACGTGGCTATTGTCAAGGGAAATCCGGCCAATTTCGGAGATGAAGCTGTGATGGTGCGAATGCACTCGGAATGCTTGACAGGTGATGCTTTAGGCTCTCTGCGCTGTGACTGTCGGATGCAGTTACAAGCCGCATTAAAAATGATTGAGAATGCTAGTCAAGGTGTCGTTGTTTACCTACGTCAGGAGGGACGGGGTATAGGCTTAGTTAACAAGCTCAAGGCCTATTCTTTACAAGATATGGGACTGGATACGGTGGAAGCAAATGAGCGTTTAGGGTTTCCTGCTGATTTGCGTGATTATGGTATGGGAGCGCAAATTCTCATGGATTTGGGTATTAAAAAAATTCGTTTGATTACTAATAATCCCCGTAAAATTGCTGGTGTTAAAGGTTATGGTTTGGAAGTTATAGATCGTGTTCCCCTGTTAATTGAGTCTAATGATTTCAATTCCTATTACTTAGCTACTAAGGCCAAGAAATTGGGGCATATGCTGTTACAAACTTATCTTGTAACAATTGCTATACATTGGCAAGATGAACCAGAATCGGTTACTGAACGTTATGAGCGTCTAGAGAAATTACGGTATTTATCAAAAAATCAGCATTTATTGTTACAGGAGGAAGCCCGTCCCTTGGGAATCGCTTTATTTGATCAACCATCTTTAACTGTACATTTAGGTTTTGACCAAGCGAATATTGCTGAATCCAATTGGTATCAACAAAAGGGTCATCCTTATTTACAAGCAATTTGCCAGATTTTAGATGAAATTGCAACTTTACCCTATATTCAGAAAATAGAATTTCTGATTGCAACGGGTAGTGATCCGCTGAGTAATTTACAAGTACAGTTGGATAGACAGAGTTTTTCTAATGGTGTACTACCTTCGTCTTTAAAAGGTATTTTGCAAACACAGCACATTTACAGTTTTAGTAAGTAGGGTTTGGTGAATTTCTATAGATTAATCATAGCTTTAGTTTTATAACTAGAGCTATTTGTTGATTATTTATGTATGCTTGAATAACCCCACAAATAAAAGTTGCTATTAACTAGACATTAGCAAGTAAAACAAGTATAATTTTTAATGTTTATAATCATTTGTGGGTTATATGCAGATAACCAACTAAGAATAAAGTCATGCTTGTAGAATTTAGTGTAGAAAATTATCGTTCAATCCAAGAAAAGCAAACATTAAGTATGGTAGCTGCTGATAATGAAACCATGCTAGATAGTAATACTTTTCCTGTCCCTAATAATGATGATTTACGCTTAGTTACAAGTGCTGCTATTTATGGTTCAAATGCTTCTGGTAAAAGTAATTTACTCAAAGCTATAGAAGTGCTGAAAAATCTTGTCATTAACTCAGCTAGTAGAATGCAAATTCGGGATCAATTACCCGTTGAACCATTTAAATTAAATAGTGAAACAGCAAAAAAGCCTAGTAGTTTTGAAGTGATTTTTATTCATGAAAAAATTCGTTATGAATATGGAGTTTCTTTAAATCGAGAACGAGTATTTGAAGAGTGGTTAATTGCTTATCCAAATGAAGTTCAAGAAAACTGGTTTGCTCGTGAATATCTACCAGATAATCCAAAATTTGAACCAAATGAAGGTTATAAATGGTCTTTTGGTAAAGGATTAAAAGGGGAAAAAAGGCGTATTCAAAAATTTGTTCGTTCTAATTCTTTATTTATATCACACGCCGCACAAAATAATCATCCTCAATTAAGAGAAATATTTAAATATTTTAGTGAGAGAATAAATATTCTTGAACATAGATATACCGATATAGGGTTTTCCCTTAGCATTCTGAATAATGATATTTCTTTAAGAGAGAACTTTATTAAATTAATGCTAAAAGCAGATGTTGGTATTTCAGATATCAAGATTGATATCGACCCTAGATTGACATCTGAAGACTTAAGTGAAATAGATCCTTTTCATCTTCAATTTATTAACGAAAAAGGTAATCTCCATTATATGATGGACGAAACTCTTGATACTCTTGAAGAATCTGATATTATAACTATTCATAAAATGAATGACTCTGATCAAGAAGTAGAATTTGATATAGTAGATGAATCTACAGGAACAAAACGTTTATTTGAGATAGCAGGATATTGGTTGTATGTATTGCAAAATGGAGAAATATTAATAATAGATGAACTAGAAACAAGTCTACATTCAGTTCTTTCTAAAGCCTTAATTAAAATGTTTAATAATCCAGAAATTAATAAAAACAATGCTCAATTAATATTTACAACTCATGATACTACACTTTTAGATGATGAAACATTCAGACCTGACCAAATATGGTTTACTGAGAAAGATAACAGCATGACAAAACTATATTCATTGTTCGACTTTCGACCTCGTGAAAATGAATCTTTACAAAAAGGTTATCTATTAGGTCGCTATGGTGCTATTCCTTTTATTAATGGGTTGAGTATTTAAAAATATGTCACGGGGAAAATCTACCAATAATTTAAAACGAAGTTCGGAGAATAAAAATCCTAGAGGAGACCTTTTAATTGTAGTTGAGGGTGAACAAACAGAATATAATTACTTTGATTCTTTAAAACGTGAATTGAAATTATCAACAATTAAGATTAAAGTAGTTTCCGCTAATGGTGGAGATCCTTTAGAGATTGTAAATACAGCTTATGATCTATACCGACAAAAACAATATGATCAAGTATTTTGTATATTTGATGATGATAATAAACCGGAGAAATATAAACAAGCTCTCAGCACAGCAAAAGGATATAATTTTGAATCTGTAACATCAATACCCTGTTTTGAATTTTGGTTTTTACTCCATTATTGTTATACTACTAGTCCTTTTAGTAGTTATGATGAACTACGTCCAAATCTAGAATCAGAAATGAGAAAAGAGGGTATTTTAAGACAAGGAGAAAATTATAATAAAAGTGATAAATTGCTATATCAAAAACTTAAACCCAATCAAGAAAAAGCAATTAATCATGCTATTAAATTAGAGCAAAATCATCCTAACGAAAATGGATGTACAAAACCATCAACAAAAGTACATATTCTAATTGATAAACTACAAAAACAAAAAAATTTTGAATGAGCAGTTATTGATTAGCAAGTAGAAGTTTTAAATGTCATTACAATTCAATTATTATAGTATTATAAAGGGTGAAAATGTCAACATTTCATAATATATTCCGTCTAATGAAAATAACTGATTTGTTGACAGATATAAGCTGGGTATAAACTTGAGTGGAATACAGTCAGAAAATCACAAACTCCGTTTTTTATTTCCCTTGATTATATTATATTCCAGCGATAAATGCTATATATTTCTGCAATATTCCTATAACAACTGCTGGTATTTCTAAATGGGGAAGAATTCCTGTATCAGGTATTGTGTGAAAAGCTGTAATTGCACCAGGATTTAAACTTGCTAATCGTCGTCCTAATTGCATATTTGTAAATTGTGCTTTTTCACCCCATAATATTACAGTAGAAACTTGAAGTTGCTGAATATATAAACTCAAATCAAAATAAAGATTCCCCCGTAAAAAAGATAAAGCTGCAAATTTAGCTTGGTATTGTTGTGCAGAATTTAAATAAGCTGATACCATTTCTTGAGTGACTCTTTCTGGGTTAGCAAAAAGAAAACTTTGCAAAAAATTTCTAACTGCAATTTCATTTTCTGCACCCAAAGCATAAATTAAATTATCTAGCAATGGGGTATTAATTAAAGAAAGCGGTAATCTTCTTCCTGTACCTTCTCCAAAATCATTAAAACCTGAAGGACAAACTAAAAATAAAGCTGTGAATAAATCGGGATAAGTAATAGCGAGACGAATAGTTAAAGCCGCAGTTAAAGAAGATGCTACTACAGTTACAGGTTGATTACAGGTTTGAGTTATAAACTCAATAATTGTCGTTAAATAATCTTCAATTTGATAATCTCGCACTGGGTGAGCAGACTTTCCCCAACCAATTAAATCTGGGGCTAAAATTCGATAATTTGACGCATAAGCTGGGTAAATTTTCGACCATTCATAAGCAGATGCACCTCCACCAAAATTATGTAAAAATAATAATGGTGGTAAATTTTTATCTTTGACATTTTCCCAAGGGTCACTAATTTGGGTATAATAAACCATTGACCCCAAAGATGTATGAATGAACTTACTACCAAACCCAGGAGGTTGAAATTGCAGCATAATTATGAAAGTGACTCTTTAGTAATTTGGACAAGTTGATTTATATTATCACTACTAATATTATAAGCAGTCCCGAACCCAATAACAAAACGTCCGGTATTGGGTGTAAGTTGCAAAATCCGAAAATCAGGTAAACTGCGTAATGTAGAAATTAATTCTCCAAAACGAATCTCAAATTTATCAACAATTTCCTGCCATTTTTCAGTTTCTCTGGTTATCAAAGTTGTGGTACAATCAAAATTTAACCGCCGACGGGCAAAAATTTGTTTAGTTTTAATTTCATCATCAATAAATAAAACACTCACAAAAGGATGATTATCAATATTTTGGGTGTGAGTAGCTAGTCCACTCACATAAATGTAGATATTTTTATTATTGTCCATAATGAAAGGAGCATAACTAGCATGAGGGATTCCCTGTTTATTCACTGTACTAATGATAATACTATTAAATTCTTCTGGGAATTTCTCATATTCGGCTTGGGCTTTAGTAAATTGATTGATCATGATTGATAATTATTTATTTTAACGAACCACAGAGGACACGGAGGAGGAGAAAAGGAGATATTGGGTTATAGTAACAGATTTGCTTTGGGACTTTTATATTATATCAAGAAGTTGATATTTTATCTACTATATACACAAAAAGTTGATACAATAAAACTAAAGTATGGTGGTTACATAGTATTTATGAATAACAACAATCGTTCTCAATGGGATTTATGTAGGTTCATCAAAACTCTAACTTACTTTGAAGTATTTCCGGTTCTTAACTGGATACAAAAACTTTTTCAAGGTAGTCCTAAAGATAATCAAGATAGACCGAAAGAAGGAAGAAATATGGCTGTAATTCTAGTAGCTGGTGCGACTGGTGGGGTCGGTAAACGAGTTGTGAAAAAATTGGTAGCACAGGGTTATTATGTGCGTTGCTTAGTTCGAGATATTGAAAAAGCGCGGCCAATTCTGGGTGATGATATTGATTTGGTAGTTGGGGATATTACGAAACCAGAGACTTTAACAAATTTAGTTATGGCTAATATTCAAGCTGTAATTTGTTGTACAGCAGTGCGTGTACAACCTGTGGAGGGAGATACACCAGATAGAGCTAAATATAATCAAGGTGTGAAATTTTATCTACCGGAAATTGTCGGGGATACTCCAGAAAATGTTGAATATAAAGGTGTAAAAAATTTAGTAGAAACGGCCAAAAAATATCTAGTTCCTGTTGATAAAAAAACCATATTTGATTTTACTAAACCATCAGATGAAATCAAAAATATCTGGGGTGCTTTAGATGATGTCGTTATGGGTGGTGTTAGTTCTAGTAGTTTCCAAATTAGGGAAAATACAGCAGTATTTACAGGTAATGTTTCTACTGCTAATTCCGGTGGTTTTGCTTCTGTAAGAACTAAGAATTTTTCACATTTACTTGATTTATCCGGTTATGAAGGTGTGAAATTACGGGTTAAGGGTGACGGTCAACGTTATAAAATATTTTTACGCACAGAATCAACTTGGGACGGTGTTGGTTATAGCTATTCCTTTGATACTGTTGCTAATAATTGGCTTGATATTCAGATTCCTTTTACAGATTTGTTCGGTGTATTTCGCGCAAAAATTGTTAAGGAATGTCCACCAATGGATATTAGTAAAGTTTGTTCTTTACAATTAATGTTGAGTAAGTTTGAATATGATGGTGCTTTAAATCCTGCATTTAATCCGGGTATTTTCGCGTTGGAAGTTGAATCAATTCAAGCTTATGGTGGAGAAACTTTACCTCAATTTATATTAATTAGTTCTGCTGGGGTGACTCGTCCAGGAAGACCAGGAATTAATTTAGATGAAGAACCTCCAGCAGTGAGATTAAATGACCAATTGGGAGGAATTTTAACTTGGAAGTTGCGAGGAGAAGAAAGTTTGAAAGCTAGTGGGATTCCTTATACAATTATTAGACCTTGTGCGTTAACAGAAACAGCAGGAGGAAAGGAACTAATATTTGCACAAGGTGATAATATCAAAGGAAAAGTTAGCCGTGATGATATTGCAGAAATTTGTGTCCAAGCAATTAAAGAACCAAAGGCAAAAAATCTAACTTTTGAAGTTAAGGAAGGTGAAATGGCTGTTAATAATCCAGATTGGAAAAAGCTATTTTCTGCTTTACAAGCTGATAAGTAAAGATTAATTATGGAATTTGTTGGGTTTCCTTTGTCAACCCAACCTACATTTTTTTGATAATATGATGTTAAGAAGATTGCTCATAACTGGAATTTGTGTGATGATTGTTTGGAGTGGTTTTCTATTGAAAACTGCTTTACCACAACAAGTTGATTTCCGTGTTAATAATTTAGAATCTGATGTGAGAAGTTTACAATTACGCTTACAACAACTTGAGTTAATGGTTAGTAAAAATAATCAATTACCTGCTGCTAATAATTTACAAATTTCTCCTAATTTGAGACAGAATTTATCAGAACAAGAAAAAATGTTTAATAAGTTAGCAACCTTAGTAATTGAATTAAACCAGAAAATTAATAAACTCACAATTCGAGTTAATCAACTGGAGAAAATTCATGTCAAGTAAATATAAATCAGTTACTTATGAAGGTGGTTGTCATTGTGGTGCGGTGCGATTTCAGGTAGTAGTTAATAATCATAAAGTTGATGATTGCAATTGTTCAATTTGTGTTAAAAAAGGATTTCTGCATTTAATTGTTACCCAAGAACAGTTTAATTTACTGCAAGGGGAAGATGTTTTAAAAACCTACAAATTTAATACAGGAATCGCACAACATAAATTTTGCGGAATTTGTGGAATTCATGCCTTTTATATTCCCCGTAGTCACCCTGATTGTATTGATGTTAATGTGCGTTGTTTAGATGGAAATGTAATTGAAAATTTTGAAATTATGCCTTTTGATGGTGCAAATTGGGAGGAAAATATTCATAAGTTAAATAGAGGTGTGATAATTTAATTATATCCATTCACTTGTTGAAAATTTTGTAATTCCTAAATGATAACTATGATGGAAACTCAAGCACAACAACCAATACCAGGAAATTCTCCTTCACCACAGGATATTTTATCTTTTTCAGGTGAAAATAATCGCAGTTTACCAAAACTCTCTGCTACTGAAGAAATAGAACCTCAATGGCAGCAAATTGGTAAACAAATTATTGAATTTTTAAACAAACTGCCAGAGTATTTAGGCAGTATTGTTAACAACAATAAACAGGGGTTAATTACCTTAGTTTTAATTTTATCAGCTTTAGTTACAGTTAAAGTAGCAATGGCATTACTAGATTCTGTAAATGATTTACCGTTGCTACAACCGATTTTTGAGTTGATTGGTCTATTTTACTCTTGCTGGTTTGCTTTCCGTTATCTCCTCAAATTTGAGACTCGGCAAGAATTATTCCATAAATTTAACTCTTTTAAACAAAAATCTTTAGGATAAAGGTTTTTAGAGTTAATAAAATGTAGGCTAAATTATAACTGACCTGCATTTTATTTTCTATTTTAGAATGTAAAATCTATCTATAGATAGAGAAGTTTTATCAAAGTTTTATCAGTAATTATTCCTGAAGATAGTATCTTTATCTGCTAGAAAATTCTAATCTAGTTTCTGTGATACTGAAAAAGCAAAAAGGGCTAAAAGGGCTAATTATATGAAAGAAAAGATTAGCATAGATACTTATGATCGGGGCATAATTCCTGCTGAAACGGCAGCAAGAATCAAACGAGAGGGAGTGAATTATAAACACTTACCTACAGAAGAAGATACTGCAAGTGCTTCTACCAATGACCAAACTAATATAAGCAGTATTCGGACAACAGATGGTTATACCATGGACAAAGAGGGGTTATTGAATAATTATGCTGTTGAACCGGAAATGTATTATGAAGTTCCTGGTGATGCGCGGGAAGTAGCAGCAGAAGAAAAAGCAGAACGCCTACAGGAATTGCGAGAAATTAACGCTGATAAAACAGGTCTATTAACAGAAAATTTTGATAGAAGAGGTAAAGGATCAGGAATGATCTAATTTACCATTTTTTTGCTTTTCTCCATGCAAGGAAATTAGAGCGTCTAATACTACATATTTCGTCAAGATTGAATAAAGTTTCGTAATTTTCCTAATTTATCTGATTTTTAGATCCTCGACTTCTTAAAAAAGTTGGGGATCTATTTCTGCCGATTTGGCAAAATTGTCAATAAATGTAACGCTGCTGATAAATAAAATCTTTCTGAGAATTAGTCTGATCTAATCCGGTAAGTCACTCCCTGCGGTAGTCTAGATAAATGTTAATTTATCGCCTGGTTTGACAAAATAGTTTTATGACCTCAGTTTCTAACCATCCGCGCACTATTCGCATTGGTTCACGTAAAAGCCAATTAGCTTTAGTTCAAACATACTGGGTACAAGCCCAACTCCAGAAAAGCTTTCCCGATATTACTTTTGAAGTTCATACCATGTCGACCCAAGGAGACAAAATCCTTGACGTAGCTTTGGCTAAAATTGGCGATAAGGGACTATTCACCAAAGAATTGGAATTGAGCATGATCAATAAAGAGATTGATTTTGCTGTGCATTCTCTCAAGGATCTCCCAACTAATTTACCAGCAGGTTTGACATTAGCGGCGATTACAGAACGGGAAAACCCCGCAGACGCGGTGGTGCTGCATGAAAAGTATAAAGGTGAAAAACTTGAGACTTTACCCCCAGGTGTGGTAATTGGCACTTCCTCTTTACGAAGATTAGCGCAATTGCGTCATCAGTTCCCCCATTTTACTTTTAAGGATGTACGGGGAAACTTAATTACACGCATGGCAAAACTGGATGCAGGTGAGTATGATGCTTTAATTTTAGCGGTTGCTGGTTTAGAAAGATTGGAAATGAGCGATCGCATCCATCAAGTTTTGACTCCTGAAATCTCCCTCCACGCCGTCGGACAAGGTGCTTTAGGGATAGAATGCCGCGCCGATGATACGGAGGTAATTGCCTTACTTAAAGCTATTGAACACCCGCAAACACGCGATCGCTGTTTAGCAGAAAGATCATTTTTACGAGTTTTAGAAGGCGGTTGTCAAGTTCCTATCGGTGTAAATACTGCCATTAATGGTCATGAATTAACCTTAAAAGGTCTTGTTGCCAGCGTTGATGGTCAACAAATAGTTAAAGATACTGTCATAGGTGCGGCTGCTGATGCCGAAAAGTTAGGCGCGGAACTAGCCAGTATTCTCAGGAAACAAGGTGCTACAGAAATCTTAGAAAAAATCTTTACTGAGATTCAACGAGGATCATAGGGTGATAGGTTATAGGTGACAGCCAAGAGAAGAGAGTTTAATTACCCAATCACCAATCACCAATCACCAATCACCAATTACCAATTACCAATTACCAATTACCATGAAAATTTTATTTGTGGCAGCGGAAGCCGCCCCCATTGCCAAAATTGGCGGTATGGGGGATGTTGTAGGTGCATTACCCAAATTCTTGAGAGAAATGGGTCATGATGTACGGATATTTTTGCCTTATTATGGCTTTGTTCCCGACAAAATGGCAGTTCCTAAAGAACCCATTTGGAAAGGATCTGCCATGTTTGAGGATTTTGCGGTTTACGAAAGTGTCCTCCCTGGAACTGATGTTCCCTTGTATTTATTTGGACATTCTGCCTTCGTACCTCGGCGGGTTTATGGTGGGGAAGATGAAGATTGGAGATTTACCTTATTTGCCAATGGTGCGGCGGAGTTTTGCTGGAATTACTGGAAACCGGAAATTGTTCATTGTCATGATTGGCACACGGGAATGTTACCTGTATGGTTGAATCAATCTCCAGATATTACCAGTGTTTTCACCATTCACAACCTCGCTTATCAAGGACCTTGGCGGTGGTATTTAGAGAAAATTACCTGGTGTCCCTGGTATATGCAAGGACACAATACAATGGCGGCTGCAGTCCAGTTTGCCAATAAAGTAAATACAGTTTCTCCAACCTACGCAGAACAAATCAAAACGCCTACCTATGGTGAACAAATAGAAGGTTTATTATCTTTTATTGGCGGTAAATTATCAGGGATAATCAACGGTATAGATACTGAAATTTACGATCCAGCTAATGATAAATACATCACCCAAACCTTTACTATAGATACCCTTGATCAACGCAAAGCTAATAAAATAGCTCTACAAGAAGAAGTAGGTTTAGAAGTTAATTCTAATGCCTTTCTCATCGGTATGGTGACAAGGTTGGTAGAGCAGAAAGGGATGGATTTAGTATTACAAATCCTTGACCGTTTCATGGCTTATACAGATGCTCAATTTGTGCTTTTGGGAACAGGCGATCGCTCCTATGAAACCCAAATGTGGCAACTTGCATCCCGTTATCCTGGACGGATGGCCACCTATCTACTATACAATGATGCCCTTTCTCGTCGTATTTACGCTGGTACAGATGCGTTTTTAATGCCCAGCCGCTTTGAACCTTGTGGAATCAGCCAAATGATGGCTTTGCGTTACGGTTCTGTTCCCATTGTCCGTCGAACAGGGGGATTAGTTGATACTGTCAGCCACTATGATCCTGTCAATGAAGCGGGTACAGGTTATTGCTTTGACAGGTATGAACCCCTAGATCTCTTTACTTGCATGATACGCGCTTGGGAGGGTTTCCGTTTCAAACCTCAATGGCAAGAATTGCAAAAACGGGGGATGAGTCAAAACTTCAGTTGGTATGAATCTGCTAAAGAGTATGATAAACTTTATCGTTCTATCTATAGTCTACCAGATCCAGAACCGGAACCGGAAGTAACGCCAGAACCTATACTAAAACCAGAACCAAAATTAGTTTAAGGTGTTGTAGGAAGTTGGAATTTTAGACAATATTGATGGGGTATTTATCTGGAATGCCCCTTTTTAATAAACGATAGTATAGAATTAAGAAAAGATGGATTGGTTAGAGCGCGTCGCAGAAATTCGCAAAATTTGTAACGTGCCAGTACCAGCCCGAAATGTTGCTATTGCTAGAGTATGGGTAGATGAGACATTTTTGGAGCTATTTGCTTTTAGTGGTAAGCTGTTGCGAGAAGGAGCGGTTGGTTTACCCAATCAACCGATGTTTCAAACCTTTGACATTGCTGGACACCGAAGAGACTTAGACTCGGAGTACAAAATATTAGAAGCCATAGCCGAAAAATATACAAATAATAGAGAAGTAAAGGGTAAAATTGAATTATTTACTTCAAAGAGCCATGTGATTCGTGTGAGTATGTCATGAAGCAGTTCAGGCAAACTTTCCCGAACATTCAGCTAAATGTATACCACGGAAACATTGCATAAAGGAGTCCGTAGAAATGTCAATTTGCAATTTACCCACACGACTTAATCTTATTTCTAATGAGAATGATCTTTCCCCATGTTCAGATTTAGAGATAATTCAACTTGAACGACAACAAGGTATTAATCTGCCCAGCACTTACAAAGACTTTTTGAAGATGATGGGGCATGGGGCTGGTAAGTTTTTACGTGGTTTAGATTGCTTTTATCAGCATTTGCCAAAAATTCAAGAATGGGCTAAACAACTTTTAGTAGAAAATGATTTTCCTCAAACTTTACCAGAGGATGCTTTTGTATTTTTCATGCACCAGGGATATCAGTTCAGCTTTTTCAGACTTTCAGAAGGTGATAATCCACCAACTTACTCATATTGCGAAGGACAAGAACAGCCTTATTTTATTAAAAGTCATGATCAGTTTAGTGACTTTCTATCTGTGGAGATCAATCTTTATTTAAAGTCTTTGATGCTTCTATCTGATTTAACAGATTATATTGATGCTTTTTATCATCATTGTGAACAGGGAAATTATCAATTTGCTTTTGATACTTTAAAGGCTGGTGATGATTTGTTTAATCAGCCAGAGAATCATGAAAAATGTTTAGAACTTTATAGTTATCTAGTTGAAAGGTTAGAATTACAAGAGACAAAAGAATCAAAAAATAAATCATCAAGAGATTTTGAACTTAGCTAAACAACGGATTTTAGAGTTACAAAAACAGAAACAAGGAGAAAATATGTCATCCCGTCAGATTATTAATATGACCGAGGAAAAAATTACTATGGCAAAGTTGATTAATAAAAAACAACTATCAAGGATTGTTTTGAAGGGCTTTAAATCTATTACAGAATGTGACATTGAACTTACTCAACTCAATATACTCATTGGCTGCAATGGCGCAGGAAAATCCAATTTTATCAGCTTTTTTCGTATGGTTCAAGAGATACTTGATGGACATTTGCAAGTTTTCGTTAGTCGTCAAGGTGGACCAGACACAGTGCTGCATTTCGGGCGAAAAACAACTGAAAAATTAGAGATTGAATTATATTTTGGCAATAATAGATATTTTGCCACCCTTGAACCTACTCAAGATAACCGTCTGATGTTTTCTAAAGAGTCATTTGGCTGGAGTAGTGGTAAGTCAAAAATGCGATCGCAAGCACTAATAGGTAGTGGTCATTTTGAAACTCAGGCTTTTACTGGTACTGGTACAAAAATGGATAAATATATATTATCTGCCATGCAGCAATGGCGGGTTTATCATTTTCATGATACCAGCGACAGTGCCTATGTAAAACAAGCTGCTCCTATTAATGATAATATTTATCTACGTCCAGATGCTCGCAATTTGGCGGCTTTTTTGTATTTATTGAAAAATAATTATTCCCAATCTTATCAACAAATTGTTAAAACAATCCGACTTGTCGCACCTTTCTTTAGTGATTTCTTGCTGCGTCCTTCACCACATAATAATGATGTGATAGAGCTAGAATGGTTTGAGCAAGGTCAGGATATGCCTTTTAAAGCACATCTTCTTTCTGATGGAACACTGCGTTTTATATGTTTAGCAACGGTATTTTTACAACCTACTGCTTTACAACCAGAAACTATTTTAGTTGATGAACCAGAGTTAGGTCTTCATCCTTATGCAATTACTATTTTAGCATCTTTAATGCGTGCTGCTTCTAGAGAAAAACAAGTAATTGTTTCTACTCAATCTGTGGAATTATTGAATGAATTTACAGCCAAAGATGTAATTGTTGTAGATAGAAAAGATGGTAAATCATTACTGTGTAGATTAAATGAAGATGATTTACAAGAGTGGTTAGAAGATTATACTTTAGGAGAATTGTGGAAAAAGAACATTATTGGAGGTAGACCTTCAAGATGATGCGAGTCAATATTTTTGTAGAAGGACAAACTGAAGAAACTTTTGTCAGAGAATTGCTATACAATCATGCAACAAAATATATAAGCTAAATATCGTCTTCATTTGTGATAAACCGTAATGTGGTGTCGGGTTTCCTTGCGTCAACCCAACCTACTACTAAACAACATCATATAACTCGATGATAACTAATTATGTTTTCTGATTCATCTTCTGAATCTGCAAGCCATATTTGATCTACAATAAGTGGAATCGTTGCATTTTCAATAATTTCTATAATTCTCTCAGGAAAAAGAAAATCACCACCTATTTCTACAATTAGAATCTTTACACAATCTGTATATTCCTGGAATTTTTTTTCTGTAGCTGCTAAATGTCTAGCTAATTCTTGGGCTATTACTGGTTCAGCTTCCATCATTTCTTTATAATAAACGCTAGTATCTTTCCAAGAGCCAGATAATTTTAGACCAGATTTATCTGAAGTATCATCACGTTCATTGTCTGGAATACGACGAAAGCAACAAGGAATAGGTTTATCAATAAAAATGATCTCAGAAATTAAAAAGTTTTCCAGATTATTTTTAATGTACAGTGTTATTTCTCTCGATAAACCATCTAATTTACTTTTGGAATTTTGATAAAGAATACTTTCATCTATGGTAATTTGATATAAATCTTCAGGCATAGCATTTTTTAAATCTCTTTCAAAAGCTTTTTGAAAAGAACTAAAAAAATCGTGAAAATGTCTATGCTTTTGATAATAATCTTTAGGATAAACTATCTGTTTACATTCAATGACCATTGGTTGATCCCCGGATGCTTCTAGTAATACCTCTGGTTGCTTTGTCTCTTTTTTGGAAATATCAAGACATTTAGAAAGACTATAATCTTTTCCATAAGTCTCATTAAATTGAGCAGCAAAATCTTTTAACCCTTTATTCCACTCGCATTTACCATCACGAAAACAATGAAAAGACACCATATTATTTATGATTAAATAGCTTACTCTTCAAGTATAGTCTCAAAATTTACATGACGCAAGAATAACTAAGGTATAAATATGAAGCAATATTATGGTTTATATTCTAGTAAGGAATCGTGGAGTTTTTGTCCCAACTCCATGTAAAATAAATATTCCGGTCAGTATTTCCTCAATATTACTATTCCCTAATTAATATATTTATGCAACTCAATTTTCAAACCTTTACCGTCAACAAACGATTTCCCCTCACAATTAGTCGCGGCACAACAGCACAAACAACAAATATCTGGTTACAAATCACTGAAGAAGAAATTACAGGTTGGGGAGAAGCATCACCTTTTGGTGTAGGCAATCACAGGCAATCTACTGATAAAATCCAAGAAATATTGCAGCAAATAATACCTGCTTTACAAAAATATAGCCCTTGGCAACGGCAAGAAATTGAGGCACTATTAGAACAAATGCAAATTCCGTCCGCAGTCAAAGCGGCTGTAGATATGGCATTACATGATTGGTTGGGTAAGCGTGTGAATTTGCCATTGTGGCAACTGTGGGGACTGGATAAAAATGTTATAGTGCCAACATCGGTAACAATTGGCATTAATTCCCCAGCAGGTGCAAGGGCAAGGACGCGAGACTGGTTACAATTTATGGATGTGCAATTATTAAAAGTAAAATTAGGTTCAACCGAGGGAATAGAAGCAGATCAAAAAATGTTGTTAGCGGTACGGGAAGAAGCCGCCGGAAAAGATGTATTTGTTGATGCTAACGGCGGTTGGAATTTAACGGATGCTATTAATATGTGTAATTGGTTAGCTGATTTGGGAATAAAGTATGTAGAACAGCCTTTAGTAAGAGGTGAAGAAGCAAATTTAGCCGAGTTGAAAAAAAATTCACCGTTACCAATTTTTGTAGATGAAAGTTGCTTTACCAGTGCGGATATTCCCCAATTAGCTAATTATGTAGATGGCATTAATATCAAATTAATGAAATCTGGGGGAATTACTGAAGCTATGCGAATGGTGAATACAGCCAAGGCACACAATTTACAAATCATGTTTGGCTGTTATTCTGATAGTTGTCTTGCTAATACCGCCGCATTACAACTTGCACCACTGGCTGATTATTTGGATTTAGATAGTCACTTAAATTTAATTGATGATCCTTTTAGCGGTGCAGTGGTCGAAAATGGGCGAATTTTACCGAATAATTTACCTGGTTTGGGAGTGAAATATAGTGCGTCTGTCGCTTAATCAAAGAATAGCAATTCTTCTCCATGAGGGAATTACTGGAGTTCAGGGAAAAACAGGGTTATCAATTTTACGCTACAGTGAGTCGCCCATTGTCGCTATAATTGATAGAGAAACTGTAGGTAAATCTTTAGTCGAATTAACAGGTATTCAGCGAGATGTGCCAATTGTGGCATCTGTAACAGCAGCTTTACAGTATAAACCCGAAGTTCTAGTTATTGGAATTGCGCCCAAAGGTGGGGCTGTTCCTGATGATTATTGGCTTGATATCAAAGATGCCCTCAAAGCCGGAATGTCTTTGGTAAATGGATTACATACACCAATGGCAAATATACCGGAATTAAATGCTCTCCTGAACCCAGGACAATTAATTTGGGATGTTCGCAAAGAACCTGCTAATTTAGAGGTAGCATCAGGAATGGCGCAAACTTTACCCTGTCGACGGGTATTGACCGTGGGAACAGATATGGCCATTGGTAAAATGTCCACCAGTCTGGAATTACACCGGGTGGCTAAGTTACGGGGTATCCGTTCTAAGTTTTTGGCTACTGGTCAAACTGGGTTAATGTTGGAAGGAGAAGGGGTGGCTTTAGACGCGGTGCGGGTAGATTTTGCGGCTGGTGCGGTGGAACAGTTGGTAATGCGTTTTGGTCAACATTACGACATTCTGCAAATTGAGGGACAGGGTTCTCTTTTACACCCTGGTTCAACAGCAACTTTACCGCTAATTCGGGGTTCTCAACCTACACATTTAATTTTAGTGCATCAAGCAGGACAAACTCACAACCGTAATAATCCGCATATACCGATTCCACCATTACCGGAAGTAATTCGGATGTATGAAATTATTGCCAGTGGTGCGGGTGCTTTTCATGACGTTCCTGTGGTGGGAATAGCTTTGAATACTCGGAATTTGGGGGAAGTAGAGGCAAAAAATGCGATCACTCAAATTATAGCAGAAACTGGGCTACCTTGTACAGATCCTATTCGGTTTGGGGCTGGCTTATTACTAGATGCAGTTATGCAAAGTTAGATGTATACTATTATGTACCTAGAGGCGCAGGAGAACGGATTTTGTATTCCTGTGCCAAATTAACAAACAGAAGATTGTATAAAATAATTATTCCTAGAACTATTAAAAGTCCCTTGCTAAGTCCAGGTTATATGATGGACGGAATAAATGATCATGTTCAGGATGATACAAGCATGAGCGACCACTGACTGGCAATAATGCGGGACTAATCACATAAAGTGTAGTCCGACGTAATTTTTCTTCATAAGTACAATGCGCCATTTGGGCTAAAGTCACAACCCGGATTTTTTCATCTGGCCAACCTAAGCGATAACAAATTGCTACCGGAGTATCCTGGTGATAATGTTCCAGTAACTTGGTTTGTGCTTCAGTGATATGACTTACACTTAGGTATAAACATAAACTAGCTTGATGTGCTGCTAAAGAAGCTAATTCTTCAGTATCAGGGACATGAGTACGACCACTAATCCGAGTGAGAATGATAGTCTGTACCAAACCAGGAACAGTTAACTCTATTTTCAGTTTAGCTGCGGCGGCTTGAAAAGCGCTGATACCAGGTGTAACTTCAAAAGGAATATCAGCATCCGCTAATAACTGCATTTGTTCATGAATAGCACTGTAGAGACTAGGATCACCAGAGTGTAATCTTACCACAGATTTATGCGATCGCACAGCATCAATCATTAGTGGTAAAATTTCTTCCAAAGTCCGATTTGCGGTTTTGATAATTTCCGCATCTGGACGACAAACAGCTAAAATCTGTTCTGGAATTAAAGAATCTGCAAATAAAATCACATCAGCAGCAGCTAACAACTTTTGCGCCCTAACCGTTAATAAATCAGGATCTCCAGGACCTGCACCCACAATATAAACCGCTGGCTCTAGTAAATTTGGATACTTAGAAAAACTTAATACATTAATAGATTCACTCATAAATTTTCTCTTTCAAACCCGTGAAAAAAACTTTTAGCATTTTCTTAGTACCCTTCCGGATTCAGCCAATTTGCCTAGTAGAAATAAATGGTAGATGCACCCTGGTTAAGCCCTGGAGATTAATTACTCCGGGGCATTTTTTTCTCCCTTTAAGGGGGTAACAACATCAGGCAAAGAACGGTTAAAGACATACAACCAGACCAAACCAAATAATCCTAAAGTCATTCCTCCTAAACTTACCATCTGTGCTATCCGTAAAGGTCCGAGCATTAAACTATCTGTGCGTAAACCTTCAATCCAAACCCGTCCTAAGCTATAGGATACCCAATAAACTAAAAATAATGTCCCTACTTTCAAACGTGGTTTTTTAGACAAAGCCCGAAAAAACAAAGTTAGTAATAGAGCAAACACCATTAAATTCCACAAGGACTCATAGAGAAAAGTGGGATGAAAATATTCAAAATTAACTAAATCTAAAGGACGACGGTCTGGGGGAATATATAATTTCCAGGGTAAATTAGTTGGTCTGCCAAAAGCTTCAGAATTGAAAAAATTTCCCCACCTGCCAATTGCTTGCCCTAATATTAATGAAGGAGCAACCAAATCAGTTAATTGCCAAAAAGACGTTTTATTGATTCTAGCAAAAATCAATGCAGCTATCAAACCGCCAATAATTGCCCCATGAATAGCAATACCTCCTTGCCAAATCGCAATTATCCGTTCTGGGTGTTGAGAATATTCTGGCCACTGAAATAAGACATAATATATTCTAGCAGCAGGAATAGCCCCAATCACTAACCAAATTGATAAATCACTAATTAAATCTGGGTTCACATAACGACGTTTGGCTAAGTACTGGGAAAGACTCACACCAATTAATACAGCGGAAGCAATTAACAAACCATACCAGCGAATAACAATTGGTCCTAGTTGAACGACAATTGGACCGGGAGAAGTAAATAAAAACCCCAAGGGTAAAGCAGAAAAATCCACAACCATACAAAATTACCTATAGGAGTGTGAAATTTAGGATCATAAAAAATCATAATATATTATTCCTAAATTACTAATCTGGACAGAATGCCAATTTTAGGACATTAAATGTTAGATTTAATGAAGTTATGCACAAAATCAGCCAATATAATCACTGAAAATAACATTGTGATTGCTATTTATCCTGGTAGTTTTGATCCTATCACCTTGGGACATCTAGACCTCATTCGGCGTAGTAGTCGTCTGTTTGAACGGGTGATAGTTGCCGTCCTACGAAATCCCAATAAAAGGCCATTGTTTACAGTAGAGCAAAGATTAGAACAAATTCGTCTATCTACAAAGCATTTACCAAATGTGGGAGTAGACAGTTTTGACGGGTTGGCCGTGGAATATGCCCAAATGCAACAAGCGCAAGTTTTGCTACGGGGATTAAGAGCGGTTTCTGATTTTGAAATTGAACTACAAATGGCTCATACTAATAAAACATTGTCTACTCAGATTGAGACAGTTTTTCTGGCAACATCAAATGAGTATAGTTTTTTAAGTAGTAGTGTGGTAAAAGAGATTGCCAGGTTTGGTGGTTCTGTTGATCATCTTGTTCCCCCACATATTGCCCTAGATATATACCAATGCTACAACCAAAAATCTCTAGCATCGAATCCAAACGCAACGAACATAACTCTACCCTGCGAGAGTCCGTGAATGATATCCCCCACATTGGAAATTCAGTCCCAGCAGCAGCTTTAGAAGTGGATATTCAAGAAGAGCTCAACCGCTTGGAGGATATGGTTCTTTCTAGTATGAGAATTCCACTCACGGGACGGACTTTAATTGATGAGGATAAATTACTCGAACAACTTGATTTTATTCGTCTGTCTTTACCAGCAGTGTTTCAAGAGGCAATAATTATTTTGGCACAAAAAAATGAAATTCTCCTGGAAGCAGAGGAATATGGTCAACAGGTTGTCGATGTAGCTCAAACTAAAAGAGCGCAGATTTTGGCGGAAAGTGATATTCTCAGGCAAGCACAGCGAGAAGCTGACCAACTGCGGCGACAAGTTGAACAAGATTGTGAAACAATGATGCAAGATACTCTGGCAGAAATTGATCGTCAACGTCGTACTTGTCAGCAAGAATTAGAGGAAATGCGTCAAACTGCAATTTCTCAAGCTGAAGAAATCGAAGACGGCGCTGATAAATATGCCGATAATGTTCTGGCAAATATTGAACAGGATATTCAGGAAATGCTAAAAATTATTACTAATGGTCGCAAACAATTACATTCTGGTGGGGTCTCAAATAGTGGAAATCATTCACCGCAACACCTTCCCCATAATTCTAAAAAAAGATAGCTGATTTTGCATTTTTACCTCTACCTCGTTCCCGGTCTCTGACTGGGAATGCTATTACAGAGGCTTTGCTTCTTAATCATTATTCTCATCTAGAATATACAAATATTATATAGCAGTTCTTGTGATCTTAGGTACAAAGTTTTTTAGTTTTAGGGAACTCTTAACAGGAAACAGGAAATAAATTAACGATATATAACAATTCCTATTTAATTACTATTTTTAAGGAAAGTATCGAACGCTGATAAACGCGGATAAACGCGGATTTTTTTTGTTCTCTTTTTTTATAGATAATTTTTTCTGCAATTTCTAGTTAGTTTAATCAGAAGTTTTAATTTGATCTGGGATAATACTCGCGTATTTATCCTAATTTATGGTACAAATAAAACAATTAGAGTAGTTATTGTTCTGCTGACAATTAAGAAGGGGTAGTTTTTATGGTTGAACCACTCACTGGCGCTGTTATTGTTTCTTTATTTTTCTCGGAAGCAATTAAGGAAGGTGGAAAGTTTGCAGTTAAAGGTGTCGCGGATACTTTTACAAGGTTGGTTAGCATTATTCGACAAAAGTTAACTACGGAAGGAATGGAAGGTTTATTAATTCGGGCTGAAAAAGATCCAAATGAAAAAAATAAACTTCAGTTACAAGATGAATTACAAACACACATTGATAATGATGAAACTTTCGCTCTTCAACTTAAGTCACTAGTTGAGGAACTCAAAACACAAGACCCTAAGATTCGTCAGGTTATTCTGAGTGGAATTGAATTAACTGGTGATTTACAAGCTGAGAATATCACTCAAAAAACTTCAGGAAGTAGTGGTTCTGTTGACCAAGCAATGCTCACCAATATTAAGGCTAATAATATTAATGTAGGTGGTTTAATTCAAGAAGGTTAAGAGATTGTGTGAAAAGTATTGCATAAAATCCATTATCTCTAAAAACCTAAGTTAAATTACCCCCCTTAATCCCCCCTTAGAAAGGAGGGAAACTGGAAAAATTAGTTCCCTCCCCCTTTAGAAAGGAGGGAAACTGGAAAAATTAGTTCCCTCCCTTTTGCAAGGGGAGGGTTAGGGTGGGGTAATTTGAGGAATAATGGTAATTCGGTAACTTGTGTGTACACCGTAGCCTTCCCTACAAGAAAATGAGGGTTTTAATGCTTTTCTTTTGGTAGGGGAGAGGTTTAGAAAGGGGTCTGTTTAAATATTAAAAACTTTTAAAACATTCTTTAAGTTCTAATCATGAATACAAATCATCTCCCTCAAGTTGTTCAAGAGCTTTTCAAAAATGTGCAAGCGGGGGGTGATATCTCTGTGGGAGATATTACTCAAGTTTTTCAAAATGTCAATAATTTAAATGATTGGGATAAACCTCTAGGTTTTCCCCACAATATCCCTAATAGTAATACTCAAAAGTTTGTTGGTCGAGAAAATGAATTAGTGTTAATTCATCAACATTTACAAACTAGCAATCATGCTGTAATTTCTGCTGTTGAAGGTATGGGTGGTATCGGTAAAACTGAATTGGCTACCCAATATTCTCTTCTGCATTTATTCCTAAATTCTTATCTGGGAGGTATTTGTTGGTTGTCGGCTACAAATCAAAATCTCGGTTTACAAATTATTCAATTTTGTCGCACACATTTAGGTTTAAATCCCCCAGATGATTTTGATGTATTACTACAAGTAAAGTGGTGTTGGCAACGTTGGCGAGAAGGTACTGTTTTATTAGTTATTGATGATGTCCAAAATTATTCGGCGATTCAGCCTTATTTGCCGCCACAATCATCTCAATTTCGGGTTTTGATCACAACAAGACTAAAACTAGATTTATCTGGTTCTTTGTCTTTACAAATCCTTTCTCTACCGGAGGCAATGGCATTATTATCAAAATTAATTGGTGAAGATAGCTTAAATCAAGAAACAGCACTAGCAGAGGAACTTTGTCAACGATTAGGTCGTTTACCACTAGCTTTACAATTGGTTGGTCGTTATGTCAAATATCGTCAGATATCTTGCGCGGAAATGTTGCGAAGATTAGCAGCTAAAGGTATCAATCATCCTGCTTTTGATATTGATGCTCATGACCCTACTTGGACTTTATCTATAACTCGTGGTGTTCAAGCTGCTTTTGAATTAAGTTGGGAAATTATCAGTTATTCTGCTCAAGAGTTAGGTTGTCTACTCAGTTTATTTGCTTTAGCTCCCATTCCTTGGTTATTGATTCAAAGTGCTTCACGGGAGAAAAACATAGAAAGTCTAGAAAATGCCAGAATTGAATTAGAACGATTACATCTTTTACAAACTGAAAATATTGATCATTATCAATTACATCAACTAATTCATGATTTTTTACAAGTCAAGTTAGAAAAACTGTCAACGGTTACACAGGAAAAGATCACTTTGGCAAACTTTTTGTTTTTAGATATTGGTCAACTTTTTAGTAATTTATTCAATCGTCAATCTCTCAGCACTACACTAAAACGTAATTTTTGCCAAGCAATGGTTGATATAGCTCAAGAAATTCCACAACAACCAATACAGAAAGATATTCAAAAGTTCAAATTAGCTATACCCCATTTACAGGAAGTAGCAGATCATTTACTGGATACTGTGAGTGATGAAAATTTAATTTGGCCTTTTGTGGGAGTAGGAAGATTTTATGAAGGACAAGGATTATATAATGATGCAGAACCTTGGCGGAAAAAATGTGTATCATTGCTAAAACGGCGTTTAGGTGATGATCATTCTGATGTTGCTACCAGTCTCAACAATTTGGCATTACTTTACTATTCTCAAGGCAAGTACAAGGAAGCAGAACCTCTTTACCAACAAGCTTTAGCTCTCAGGCAAAAACTGCTGGGTGATGATCATCCTGATGTTGCTACCAGTCTTAATAATTTAGCATCACTTTACTATTCTCAAGGCAAGTACAAGGAAGCAGAACCTCTCTACCAACAAGCTTTAGCTCTCTGGCAAAAACTGCTGGGTGATGATCATCCTCATGTTGCTACCAGTCTCAACAATTTGGCAGGACTTTACGATTCTCAAGGCAAGTACAAGGAAGCAGAACCTCTCTACCAACAAGCTTTAGCTCTCAGGCAAAAACTGCTGGGTGATGATCATCCTGATGTTGCTCAAAGTCTCAACAATTTGGCATCACTTTACGAATCTCAAGGCAAGTACAAGGAAGCAGAACCTCTTTACCAACAAGCTTTAGCTCTCAGGCAAAAACTGCTGGGTGATGATCATCCTGATGTTGCTACCAGTCTCAACAATTTGGCAGGACTTTACGAATCTCAAGGCAAGTACAAGGAAGCAGAACCTCTCTACCAACAAGCTTTAGCTCTCTGGCAAAAACTGCTGGGTGATGATCATCCTGATGTTGCTACCAGTCTCAACAATTTGGCATTCCTTTACAAAGCTCAAGGGAAGTACAAAGAAGCAGAACCTCTCTACCAACAAGCTTTAGCTCTCAGGCAAAAACTGCTGGGTGATGATCATCCTGATGTTGCTCAAAGTCTCAACAATTTGGCAGGACTTTACTATTCTCAAGGCAAGTACAACGAAGCAGAACCTCTCTACCAACAAGCTTTAAATATTTTTGAACAACGATTAGGAGTAGATCACCCTCATACTATTATTGTTCGTGGTAATCTTGAACATTTACGCAATCGTTAAGTAAATGCTGTTAGTCTTAAAGCATTTATTTTCAGACAAATCTATTGGATAAGACAACAATAGCTTTGTTTAGCAATCTGATGTTTAACGTTAAAATTCCCATAAATTTCGTTGCTATGACAATATTTTTGTTAAGCAATCTGCTAATACTGGTTTTTATTTCCTGTTTTCCGTTGCCTCTTGCTTCTTAACCCTTGCCGATTCTTCCTTTCAAAATAAGTTTACAATTAGACTGGCGATAAGCTATACTTTATAACTTCTGTACTCTGTATTTCCTCATGAACTTAGTTTGGGAAAGATTAACTTTATCTTCCTTACCACTGAAAGAATATTTGTCTAGCAGTTACCTCCATAAGTTTTTGGTGGGACTGTTAAAACCTTGGCGACAAAGTAGTATTTTCATCCAGTGGGGAGATATAATTGCTGTTGGCTTACTTAGCCTTGTTTATGGACTTGCACCTTTTGTTTCTAGCACCTTAATGGGTTTATTGTTAGTAGCTTGTGTGGGATTGTGGTTATTATTGACCTTATCCGATGATTATACATCAGTTAATGCTCCTACTGCCACTCCCATTCATTTACTAGTATTGCTGTATTGGAGTATTGCTGCCATATCAACAGCATTATCACCGGTGAAAAAAGCAGCATTAGGTGATTTACAAACATTAACACTTTATTTACTGCTGTTTGTTCTTTGTGCTAGAGTGTTGAGAGTAGCGCGGTTTCGGTCTTGGTTAATTACCCTCTATTTGCATATTTCCCTAATCGTCAGCGTCTATGGGTTGCGACAATGGTTTTTTGGTGCGAAGGCCTTAGCTACGTGGGTTGACCCGGAATCTTCTTTAGCTAAAACTACGAGAGTTTACAGTTACTTAGGAAATCCTAACCTATTAGCTGGATATCTTTTACCCGCTGTAATTTTGAGCTTAGTTGCCATTGTAGCTTGGCCGGGTTGGATTAGGAAATCATTAGCATTAACAATGTTTGTGGTTAACGCTACTGTTTTAATTTTGACCTTTAGTCGCGGTGGTTGGATTGCCTTATTAGTGGGATTATTGACAATAGCGGTGTTGCTGTTTTATTGGTGGAGTATAGAGATACCGAAATTTTGGCGGACTTGGTCTTTACCAATATTGTTAGGAACTGTAGTGGGGTTATTGATAATTGGATTGATATTTGTCGAACCTTTCCGGGTGCGAATCGTGAGTATATTTGCCGACCGCAAAGACAGTAGTAATAACTTTCGGAAAAATGTTTGGGAATCGGTATTTCAAATGATCCGCGATCGCCCTATAATTGGTATAGGACCAGGACATGGTGCTTTTAATAAAGTTTATCCTCTGTACCAACATTCGAGATTTACAGCATTAAGTGCCTATTCGGTGTTTCTAGAAACGATTGTAGAAACTGGCTTTTTAGGTTTTACTTGTTTTATGTGGTTGATTGTCGTTGCATTAAATACAGGATATTTGCAATTAAGTCGGTTACGAAAAACTAAGAATATGGAAGGCTTGTGGCTAATGGGAGCAATAGCTGCTATAATAGGTTTATTAACTCAAGGTTTATTTGATACAGTTTTCTATCGTCCTGAAGTTAATACTCTCTGGTGGTTAATGATGGCTTTAATTGCCGGTTATTGGCAACCTTTAATGCGAAATAATCAACAAGCTTAGAAATATGGGCGCGGTTTCGCGCCCTAGATACTTTAATATCTTTTCATTGCCCTTTGCATATCTCGCTGGTCGTCACGACGTTTCATGCTTTCCCGTTTGTCGTGGAGTTTTTTACCTTTACCCAGCGCAATGACTATTTTTACCCAACCCCGTTTGAGATACATTTTCAGGGGGACTAGAGTTAAACCTTCTTGTTGTACCCTACCAATCAATTTACGCAATTCTTGTTTATGAAGTAATAATTTGCGGGTGCGTCTTGGTTCATGATTAAAATATGCACCACTTGAGGTATAAGGAGAAATATGGACATTAATTAACCATGCTTCACCGTCCCGCAGCAACGCATAACCATCTTGTAAATTGGCCTTTCCTGCGCGAATTGATTTTACCTCTGTTCCTGTTAATTGAACTCCTGCTTCATAGGTTTCTATGATTTCATATAAAAACCGTGCTTGTCGATTATCACAAATAACTTTGTAACCTTCACTTTGTTTTTCACTCATTGACAGTCTTTGTTAAGTTTTTATAAATAGACCTAAAAATTTTGGCTCTTGAGTACATCATAAGCAAAATCTCAACAAAAAAACTTTCATTCAGTGTATTGTGTATAATAAGTTAGGCATATCTCCCCCGGGTTGCTGTGGATATGTGAATTGTGTAAAGTTTTGTCAAATAGGGGTAAAAATTTAAGATTTTCTTTATACTTGATGGAAGGGGGAAAAATTAACTCATAATTTTGTCATAATGCAAAAGACAGAATTAGTATTTTTGCTTGTGTTCATTAATATTTTTGTTCAAAGTAAATTGCTCTACCACAAAGGGGTGTATTATCAATGCCCTTAACCATTCTTATCGTCGATGATGATTTAGGTACGCGTTTATCCATTAGTGACTATCTTGATTTGTCTGGATATCGTGTTATTACTACTGATAATGGCATAGATGCTTTGTCTATGTTAGAAGAGTATAATCCTGATTTGCTAGTGACAGATATTATGATGCCACGAATGAATGGTTATGAACTAGTGCGTCGTCTTCGTCAATTATCAGAGTTTCGATTATTACCTGTAATTTTACTGACAGAGAGAACTAAAACTCAAGAACGAATTTTGGGGTATCAATCTGGTTGTGATTTATACCTGCCTAAGCCCTTTGAATTAGAAGAGATTGCCGCTGCTATACGTAACTTGTTAGAGCGATCGCAAATTATCCAGTCAGAACGTCGTTTTATTTACCAGGATAACAACCGTAATTTAAAATATACAAAAGCAGAAAATGGTCATATTTCTGTATCTAATCAGGCTCAAAAATCTCAAGTATTGACACCGCTAACTGTCAGAGAAAAGCAAGTTTTAGACCTTTTAACCCATGGTTTTTCTAATGTGGAAATTGGTAATCATTTACATTTAAGTCCGCGTACGGTGGAGAAATATGTGAGTAGTTTATTGAGAAAAACTGAAACTAGTAATCGTGCTGAATTGGTTAGATTTGCGATAAAACATGATTTAGTAGAATAGGATTTTTGTCCAATTTGACATTTTTAGTCTGGTAATATTCAGGGAAATTGAGTATTTTGAGGGTGCGTTAGT